>ODAJ014786595.1_pt1 | contig 13614 bp, 10 predicted proteins | sample 1539241 | NCBI WGS metagenome assembly ODAJ01 (sample SAMN02144231, study PRJEB22623) | gut metagenome | biome: sheep rumen | host: Ovis aries | place: New Zealand | reverse complement strand
TGTCTCTTCAAGAGAAGGTGGACTTGTTTAGAAGCCTTTTCAAAGGGCGTGAAGACGTGTTTGCCCGTAGGTGGTACAGCAAGACAAGTGGGAAAGCTGGCTACCAGCCTGTGTGTCAGAATGAATGGACTCCACTTTGCGACAAGAGGACATTCAAATGTGCCGATTGTCCCAATCGTCAGTTCTCGCCTCTTACTGATAATGATGTCTATCGACATTTGGAAGGCAAAGATGCCGATGGTAGGGATGTAATTGGTCTCTATATACTTAACGAGGACAATACCTGCCACCTGTTATGTACGGATTTTGACGACAAGAACTGCGAACATGGCTATCAAAATGATGTGCTGGCATTCATTGATGTCTGCAAGAGCTGGAGTATTCCTTGCTCTGTAGAGCGATCCCGTTCAGGCAACGGCGCCCATGTGTGGATTTTCTTTGAGACCTCTGTGCTGGCAGTCAAGGCTCGAAGACTTGGTAATGCCATACTTACTGAGGCGATGAATAGGAATGGAAAAATCGGTTTCAAATCATACGACCGTTTCTTTCCAAATCAAGATACGATGCCGGAAGGAGGACTTGGTAATTTAGTTGCTCTGCCGCTACAGGGAAATGCCAGAAAACACGGCAATAGTGTGTTTGTAGATGAGGATTTTGAACCATACCCTGACCAATGGGAATTTCTGTTGAATGTTGGCAAGCTCTCTGAGCAGCTGCTGAAAGATATTTTGAAAAGAACTTCCAGCATTCAGTCTCTTGGTGAGCTTTCAAAGACCAGCGAGAGAAAGCCATGGGAAGTTCCTTTGCCGACAAAAATAGAAAGAACCGATTTTTGTCAGAGGTCATCATCACACGGTCAAACATACTCTACATTCCGTTGAACCAGCTTTCATCAAAAGTCCTCAACCATCTCAAACGAATAGCCTCATTCCAAAATCCAGAGTTCTACAGCAAACAGGCATTGAGACTATCAACCTATCAAACGCCTCGCATCATTTCCTGTGCAGACATAGATGATGAATATCTCGCTTTACCTCGTGGATGCGAGGATGCAGTCATTACGTTGTTAAGGGAAAAGGACGTTCCTTATCGAATTGAAGACAAAAGCAACCATGGCAAACCGATTTCCGTTCAGTTCAATGGCGTGTTAAGGAACAATCAGCAAGAGGCTGTCAATGTCTTGGCATCCAATAATAATGGTGTACTCTCCGCTACAACAGCATTTGGTAAGACTGTGACAGCAATAGGATTGATAGCAAGACGTGGAATAAACACGCTGATACTTGTTCACACAAAAGCCTTACTTGACCAATGGGTAAAGGCATTGGATCAGTTTTTGACGATTGACACAATCCCTGAGGAGAACGAGGGCAAGCGCAAGCGAAGAAAGTCGCTTTCATCCATTGGCACTTTATCATCGACTGGTAACAAACTTTATGGCATTATTGATATTGCCTTAATGCAGTCGTGTATATCCGATAATGATGTAAAGCCTTTCGTCAAGGAATATGGAATGGTGATTGCAGATGAGTGCCACCATGTCTCAGCAGTAAACTTTGAGCAGATACTAAAAGCAGTCAATGCCAGTTATGTGTACGGCTTGACTGCAACACCCATTCGTAAAGATGGACACCAGCCCATTATCTTCATGCAGTGTGGTCCGATTAGATACAGTGCAGACGCAAAGAGTCAGATGTTAAACCAGACATTCGAGCGTTTGCTGGTACCACGTTTTACACCATTCAGGTCCATTGTTGGTAGCGATCTCTCGTATACAAAGGTCGCTGAGCAACTGGCAGAGGATGAATATCGAAACTTATTTATCGTCAAGGATGTTGTTGAAGTCCTTAAAGAAGGGCGCTCTCCCATCATCTTCACCAGTCGAACCTCCCATGTGGCAACATTGGCGGAATTGCTTAAACCTCATTGTCCGAATGTCATCACTCTCATTGGCTCTGAAAGCACCAAGGAGAAACGACAAAAGATGGAACAACTACAATCTATTCCATCATTAGAGCCGCTTGTCATAGTCGCTACAGGAAAATACGTTGGCGAGGGCTTTGATTATGCAAAGGCTTGACACGCTGTTTCTTGTATCTCCAGTAGCTTGGAAAGGCATTGTGGCCCAATATGCAGGACGTTTACATCGGGAGTATGAAGGCAAACAAGATGTCCAGATTTATGATTACATTGACATACGTGTTCATGTATGCGAGTCCATGTATCGCAAACGATTGAAAGGTTACGCTTCCATCGGGTATAGAATCCGAAACAATGAAGCTTTTGACAGCCTATTTCCTATTACAGATGTGATTTACAACGGCCAGAACTTTGAATCGCCATTTATCTCCGACTTATCAAAGGCCAAGCAATCTGTTGTTGTCTCATGCCCGAATGTAAAAATAGGACGACACTCACAGATAGCAGACCGTCTTGTTGATTTAATGGCAAATGGTATAGAGATTGTGTTGTATACAAAAGATGAGAATGATAACACAATACGTTTACAACATCAGGGAATCTTTGTCATTTACAATGACCATCTTTCCCTTCATGCTGCCATTATTGACAAAAGCACCATCTGGTATGGCAGTGTCAATATCCTTGGATATCGCTCCCTTGAAGATAATCTTATTCGATTCAAAAATCCTGAGATAGCACCAAACCTATTAGACTCGTTACAGAAATCAACATGAGCAACCGAGTTGTGAAGGAATATGAAACTGCAGTCCGTCTTTCCCAAGGGTAATCGCAGCGAATCTGGTCGCTGTTGGATGTGACAATCAGATTCCTGAGTGTATTGTGTGACAGTAACTCACCACTGGCTGTTACACACAAAGAAGCAAATCCTTCCACTTGCCGAAGTCTAAGGTATAAAAGCTTTTCTTTAGCATGCCCCAACGAAATTGAACATCTCTCTGTAGGCTTCTACCTTCTTATCGAAAGCAAGGGGATAGGCTCGTGAGGATGAGGGCAGACGGTAGAGGAATAAAGCATTACCATTTTTGCATGTGGCGAATGGCACACCAATGTGTGTATTGACCTTTGGAATATCTTTTATGCCGAGCGAAGAGCAAATGGTTTCAGTGGCTTTTTCGCCTGTGGTAACGATTACCTTCAAATGTGGCAGGCGGGAAAGAAGTGCCTGAATATCAGTCGGCTCCACCACCTCAAGAAACTTATCAGAGGCATTATCCTGCAAGCGACGAACGGCAGTGGAGGTGTCGAAGAAGGCAAGTCCCTTGTTTCGACAGAATTCAACAATCTCATCAAGCTTAAAACGCTTGGCGGCAACATCTACAAAATGGTTTCTGTCACCAAAGAACACTTGTCCCTCTATTCTCCAATGGTCGTTAATGAAGTTTGGGTAATAGAAGTCCATACACCATCGTTTTCGCTGTGGCGGAAAACTGCCGAGAAACAACACTATGGCATTCTCGGGAAGAAAAGGCTTCAGAGGATGATACTCTACCCCACCCTTGCTACGTGCTATATTTTCAGCGTTGAGAACAGACTCCATTACTACTTTATTGGCGGAGGCAAAGATACGAAAAAATAATGCATAATGTATAATTCATTATTCAGAATTTCTTAATTCACATTTTTTTTCGTTTTCGTTTTCGTTTTCGTTATATTTTTCTTAACTTTGTACCTTCAACATAGTTAATTCATTGTTTATGACCGAACAAGAACGCATACAATATCTCAGGGAACAACTACACGAGCATAATCGTAGGTATTATGTGGAAAATTCCCCTATCATCTCCGATCAGGAGTTTGACCTCATGATGCATGAATTGCAGGACCTTGAGGCAAAGCACCCTGAGCTATACGACCCCAATTCTCCCACCATGCGTGTGGGCAGCGACATTACGAAGGAATTTAAGCAGGTAAGACACCGTTACCCCATGCTGTCGCTCGCTAACACCTATAATGAGCAGGATGTGGAGGAATGGTATAATCAGGTGAAGAAAGGTCTGGAGGGTGAAGACTTTGAGGTTTGTTGCGAAATGAAATATGACGGTCTTTCCATTTCCCTTACCTACGAGGACGGACGTTTGGTACAAGCCGTTACGAGAGGCGACGGAGTGCAGGGTGACGACGTAACGACAAACGTGAGGACAATACGTTCCATACCACTCATATTGCAACCAGGACTTGGCTATCCACGCAATTTTGAGATAAGGGGCGAGATACTGATGCCGTGGAGTTCCTTCAACCGCCTCAACGAAGAACGCGAAGAAATCGGAGCACAGCCGTTTGCCAACCCACGAAATGCTGCCAGCGGAACCCTGAAGAGTCAGGATTCGCGAGTAGTAGCAGAGCGTGGACTTGACGCATACCTGTATTACCTGTTGGGGGACGAGGTTCACTTCGACGGACACTTAGAAGGATTGGAAGAAGCCCGCAAATGGGGTTTCAAAATCAGCGAAGGAATGCGTAAGGTGCACACACTTCAGGAGATATACGACTTCATAGACTATTGGGACAAGGAACGCCGCAACCTGCCTGTTGCCACCGACGGCATAGTGCTGAAGGTTAATTCCGCACGCCAGCAGCGAAATCTCGGTTTTACAGCAAAGAGTCCCCGATGGGCTATAGCGTATAAATTCAAGGCAGAGCGTGTCTGCACACGCCTTCTGGAGATAACCTACCAAGTGGGACGCACAGGAGCCATCACGCCTGTTGCAAACATGGATACCGTACAGCTGTCGGGAACAAGAGTGCATCGTGCCACATTAAACAACGAAGACTTCATACGCTCCTTCAACCTACATGAGGGCGATTATGTTTACGTCGAGAAAGGTGGCGAGATAATACCTAAGATAGTTGGTGTTGACGAAAGCAAACGTGCTGCCGATGCCAAGCCGATAGAATTCATCACCCATTGTCCCGTTTGCGGTACTCCGCTACGCAGAAGAGAGGGCGAGGCTGTTCACTACTGTCCTAACGATTCCGGCTGTCCGCCACAGATAAAAGGCAGGATAGAGCATTTCATTGCACGCAAGGCAATGAATATTGACTCGTTGGGGGCTGAGACCGTTGACACCTATTACGAAAGGGGGCTGATAAAGAATATTGCCGACCTGTATGAGTTGAAGGCTTCGCAGTTGAACTATGAAGGAAACAGAGAGAAGTCGGCAAAGAAAGTTGTCGATGCAATAGAAGCCTCAAAGCAGGTGCCTTTCGAGCGCGTTGTCTTTGCACTCGGAATACGCATGGTGGGCGAAACGACAGCAAGGCTGTTAGCGAGACATTTCAAGAATATCGAAGCCCTGCGCAATGCCACAGTAGAGGAATTGACTGACGTAGAAGGTGTTGGGGAAATCATTGCCGTCAACGTGGTAGAGTATTTCCAAGACGAAAGGAACCGCGAGATTGTTGACCGTCTCATTGGATATGGCTTGCAGATGAGCATAAAGGAGGAAACACGCAAAAGCAACGTTCTCGAAGGCAAGACCATCGTCGTCAGCGGCGTCTTCTCAAAACACGGACGCAAAGACTACGAGGAACGCATCATAGAACAATATGGCGGCAAACGCTCTTCGTCAATCAGCAACAAGACAAGTTTTATCTTAGCTGGCGACAACATGGGACCGTCGAAACTGCAAAAGGCAGAAAAACTGGGCATTCCTATCGTCAGCGAGGACGAGTTCTTGGAGATGATTGGGTATGATAATAACGAAAACGATAACCAAAATAATAACAACAATGCAGAACCTGAGGAAGAACTGAAGGAACCTGTGCAATTAACTCTATTTTAAACAAAATGAAGAACCGTTTTTTCTTTACACTACTTACACTATGCGCTTGCATAATGACGGGACAGGCAAAGAACGTCCTGTTTGACTTTGGTTGGAAATTCTATGAGGGAGATATTCCCGAGGCTAAGGCTGCCAACTTTGATGACAGCAAATGGAAGAATGTTAATCTGCCGCACGACTGGGACATATATCATGCTCCACAGACAGATGCTGCCACAGGCAACGACGGCGGATATTTCCCTGGAGGCATAGGATGGTACAGAAAAGAGTGGAAGCCTGAGCAGAAAGCAGGAGAGAAGGTAGTGCTTCACTTCGAGGGCGTTTATCAGAAGGCTGAGGTATTTGTAAACGGCACTCTCGTAGCAACCCATGCCTACGGATATACACCATTCTATGCTGACATCACATCACACATAAAGCCAAGCCAAAAGAACATCATAGCAGTAAAGGTTGACAACTCTCTGCAACACAACTGCCGTTGGTATAGCGGTTCGGGAATATATCGCCACGTTTGGTTAGAAACCCACAAGGAAGGAGCGAAAGACAATGCAACGAGCGCTTTCGTGACAACTGAGAATGTATATGGCATCTCTTCCGACGGCTTGCATGCTGACTCTGCAAAGATACGCACCATGTACGGCGGAAAGACTCTTGAGGTCATAACACTGAAGGATGTAAAGCTGTGGTCACCAGAGCAACCTTACCTATATAATATAAAGGTGGGCGACGTCAATGTAAAACATGGTGTCCGCACATTTACATATAATGCCGAGAAAGGATTTGTGCTTAACGGCAAATCAATCATCCTCAATGGCGCTTGCGTCCACCACGACGACGGCATCTTGGGAGCAATGGCATTTGATGCAGCAGAAGCAAGAAAGGTAAAACTGATGAAGCAGGCAGGCTTTAATCTTATCCGCACATCCCACAACCCTACGACAACGGCATTCCTCAATGCCTGCGACTCTATCGGTATGCTCGTCATCGGAGAAGTATTTGACGGGTGGTATAACAGCAAGACAAAATATGACTATTCCACCGTCATCGACTCCTGCTATCAGGAAGACATCAAGGCAATGATACTTCGCGACAGAAACCATCCCAGCATCATCAGCTGGAGCATAGGCAACGAGGTAATGGAACGCAAGGAGATTCGCGTGGTGCAGACAGCAAGGAAGTTTAAGGCAGAGATACTGAAATATGACACCACTCGTCCTGTCACCGAAGCCCTTTGTGCTTGGGATAAAGACTGGGAGATATATGACCCACACGCAGAGGTTCTCGACATCGTAGGATATAACTACATGCTGTTCAAGCATGCTACCGACCACCAGAGAGACCCGAAACGCATTATGTGGCAAACAGAGAGTTATCCACGCGATGCCTTCAAAAACTGGAGCATCGTATATGACAACAACTATGTCATTGGCGACATAGTATGGACAGGTCTTGACTACTTGGGCGAATCAGGTATCGGACGTTATTATTACGAAGGAGAAACTCCGGGAGAGCATTATGCCAACAAGCAGTTCCCCTGGCACGGAGCTTATTGCGGCGATGTAGATTTGACAGGATGGAGAAAGCCTATATCACATTATCGTAGCATACTGTGGAACAATGACGAGCCTGTCTATATGGCTGTGAAAGAGCCAAGCGGCTACAAAGGGGTGATAAAGGAAACCAGTTGGTCAGTATGGCCGACATGGGAGTCATGGAGCTGGAACGGATGGGAAGGCAAGGACATCACAGTAGAGGTATATACCAAAGCTCCGTCAGCAAGCTTGTATCTCAATGACAAACTGATAGCAACAAAAGACGTAAACCGTTCTACCGAATACAAAGCCGTCTTTACCCTGCCCTATCAGCCAGGCACACTGAAGGCTGTTGCAGGCAATGCAAGCACGACGTTGAAGACTGCTGGCGAAGCATACGCTATCCGCCTCACTCCAGACAAGAAAACCGTAAAGGCTGACGGTGAGGATTTGGCATTCATTATCCTTGAGATAATAGACAAAGACGGCAATATAGTACCAGAAGCCGCAGTTCCTGTTGATATAGAGGTTAGCGGAGCAGGCACACTCCTTGCTGCCGGCAGTGCCAACCTGCAAGATACAGAGGCTACCACATCATCACATGTTACTACTTGGAAAGGACGTGCGATGGTGGTTGTACACAGCACACAACAGAAAGGTAAGATAAAAGTTACAACAAAGAGTAAATTGAAAAATGCAAATTCACTTCTTCAATCCCGACCATGATATTGCTCTCGCACTGAACCAAAGACGTCTCGCAACACCACATGTGGGGAGGCAGATGCGCTCTGACTTAGGGTACATCCCTGCTCTATGGGCGGAGGATGGAGACGTGGTTGTCGTTGAAGATATAGATGTAGCAGAAGTGCTCTACAGACGACACAAGCTTTCATCTCGGGCAAGGATAGAATTTGCCACTATAGAACAACTGGCAAATATCATTTCTGGAAGTCAATACCACTTCGCCCCCTGGGGATGGAACAGAAGCATCAGGAGCATCTTCCTTGATGCAAAGATACCCAAGACGATGCTGCCGTCAGAACAGCAACTCGACAGCATCCGAACGCTCTCTAACAGAGCTCTTGCAGTAAAACTGTTAGGGACTTTCAAGGGGACACAAGGTGTTGTAGGTTTTTCTCTTATCTGCAACACAGCCAGCGAGGTGGAAGAAGCCCTGAAGCAATACCGTGACATCGTGGTGAAGGCACCTTGGAGCAGCAGCGGACGAGGAGTGAGATATATAAATATTGATGATGCACCCAACGAAAACGTATGGAAATGGATTGACAATACCCTTGCGAAACAGGGTACCATCATCGTAGAGAAGAAATGCAGGAAGATACAAGACTTTGCAATGGAGTTTCAGGCGAAGGCAGACGGAAAGGTTGTTTATGACGGACTTTCGCTGTTCACTACCCGCAATGGAGCCTATACAGGAAACATTCTGTTGCCCGAAGACGAGAAAGAAGAATACCTGCACAGGTATCTTTCCCCTACCCTGCTCGACGAGGTAAAGAAACAGATAGAACACTTCCTCACAAAAGAGATAAACGGGGCTTACACAGGTCCATTAGGAGTTGATATGATGATATGCAGCCCTTGGGATGACGGAAGCAGTTCTGCCGTAATGCTCAATCCGTGCATCGAGATAAATATGCGACGCACTATGGGACACGTGGCTTTGGCACTCACCCGAAAAGGACAACGCGGCATAATGTCAATAGATTATGATGGAAAGAACTATAGACTTCACATTCGCCAATAGCCTTCTGAAACCTCGTCCGCAAGACGGTCACAAAGGAACATTCGGACATGCCCTCATCATAGCCGGCAAATACGGTATGGCTGGTGCCTCTGTTCTTGCTGCGCGTGCCTGTCTGCGTACAGGAGTCGGTAAGGTGACAATACTCTGTCCGCATAAAAACAACGACATACTACAGATTGCTGTTCCGGAGGCGATACTAAAGCACGACCCTTCGGAGACAATTTTTTCTCAGGCAACTGATATAGAAGCTTACGATGCTGTTGCCATAGGACCAGGAATCAGCACTGAAAACGTAACGGCACAAGCTCTTCATGAGCAACTGGAGTTTATCAGGGAGTCATCACAAAAGTGTCCCTTACTGATGGATGCCGATGCCCTGAATATTTTGAGTCTTAACCCCACTTGGGCTGACGATATTCCTGACGGCACTATAATAACTCCCCACAAGGGAGAGCAGAGGCGACTTCGCGATGCAGGCATCAACCTTGACAGGTTCATCCTTGTCGATAAAGGTCATCCCACCAAGATTATTCTGCCTTCCAATGAAATATATACTTGTCCCTATGGCAATGACGGTATGGCTACAGCAGGCTCGGGCGATGTCCTCACAGGTATCATAGCAGGATTACTGGCACAAGGATATGACTCTGAGGCAGCAGCCATATTGGGAGTAATACTACACGCCCTTGCTGGAGACGCTGCAACAGCAACATTAGGTTCCCATTCCGTAATAGCCTCCGACATAATAGAATACCTTCCGGAAGCATTCAAAATAATTCGAGGTACCTCGCATTGAGATACCTCGAAATTCTTTTTTATCGTAATCTTTCTTATTCTTCCTCATTGGCAGCATTCTCTGCTATGAGCTGCTGCTGCAGGTCGCTCGGCATGAGTTCGTAAGAAGCGAAGCTTGCATTGAAGCTTGCACGACCACCTGTGAGCGAACTGAGTGCCACAGAGTAGTTAGAGAGTTCCTTGAGAGGTATCTTTGCCTGAAGCTTCTGATAACCATTCTCCATATCCATACCCATTATCATAGCACGACGGCCCTGAAGGTCAGACATTACATCACCAGTCATATCGGCAGGCACATAAACCTCAAGGTCATAGATAGGCTCCAGAATCTTCGGATTAGCCTTCTTGAATGCCTCAGAGAATGCATTACGTGCTGCAAGCATGAATGACAATTCGTTAGAGTCAACCGGGTGCATCTTACCATCATAAACAATGACGCGCACATCGCGTGCATAAGAGCCTGTCAGAGGTCCACGCTCCATCTTCTCCATAACACCCTTCAGAATGGCGGGCATGAAACGCATATCGATGGCACCACCGACAACAGTATTTATGAATACGAGCTTACCGCCCCACTCCAAGTCAACCTCTTCGCGTGACTTGATGTTCATCTTCACATCTTGACCATTGAGCTTGTATGTTGTAGGATCTGGCATACCGTCAGCGTATGGCTCTACTATAAGGTGTACCTCACCGAACTGTCCGGCACCGCCTGACTGTTTCTTATGGCGATAGTCTGCCTGGGCACTCTTGGTGATTGTCTCACGGTAAGGAATGCGTGGTTCTGAGTATTCAACCTCAATCTTGTCGAGATTCTCCAACCGCCACTTGAGGGTACGCAGATGGAATTCACCTTGTCCGTGAACGATTGTCTGACGGAGTTCCTTTGACTGCTCCACAACCCATGTCGGATCTTCCTGACGCATACGGGTGAGGGCACTCATCATCTTCTCGGTATCGGCTTCCTTCTTTGCCTTGATAGCACGAGAATACTTTGAGTTAGGATATTTCACAAAGTCGAAGCGGTTCTCGCAATCCTTGCCATTCAGGGTGTTTCCTGTCTTTACATCCTTCAGCTTCACGGTACAGCCGATATCACCAGCCACCATCTCTTCAACAGGCACACGCTGTGCTCCTGCGCAAGTGAATATCTGTCCGATGCGTTCCTTTGTACCTCTGTCAGCATTTGTCAGGTCATCACCGGGCTTTACCTTTCCGCTCATAACCTTAAAGTACTGCACCTCTCCGATATGAGGCTCGACACCTGTCTTGAAGAAATAGAGAGATTCCGGTCCGTTAGCATCAACCTTCACTTCCTCACCACGGGTGTTGTGAACCTTTGGCATCTCGTCAACGAAAGGAACGACATTGCCAAGGAATTCCATAAGACGGCGAACGCCCATACACTTTCCTGCACAAACGCAGAAAACAGGGAAGATAGAACGTGTTACGAGGCCCTTACGGATACCCTCACGCAACTCGTCTTCTGACAATGCCTCTGTCTCAAAATATTTCTCCATCAGTCCCTCGTCATTCTCGGCAGCAGCCTCAACGAGAGCCTTGTGCATCTCAAGTGCCTTTTCCTTCTCCTCTGCCGGGATGTCCTCAATAGTAGGAGCACCGCCTTCAGGACCCCAAGAATATTTCTTCATCAACAGGACGTCGATAAGGGCATTGAAGTTAGGACCCTCATTGAGAGGATACTGAATGGGAACGACTTTTGGTCCATATATATCTTTAAGTTTTTCGAGAGTGCCATGATAGTCACACTTCTCGCTGTCAAGTTGGTTAACAAGGAAGATTACAGGTTTCTTCAGTTTCTCTGTATAGCGGAAGTGGTTCTGGGTACCAACCTCCGGTCCATACTGACCATTCAGCAACAGTACGCAGGTATCCGTCACCTCCAATGCCGTGAGGGCTGCACCAACAAAGTCGTCACTTCCCGGGCAGTCAATCATATTCAACTTCTTATTGTTCCACTCTACATTATATACAGTAGAGAAGACAGAGTAACCATACTCCTGTTCCACTGGGAAGTAGTCGGAAACAGTATTTTTCTGAGTGATGCGACCACGTCTGCTTATAACCCCTGCTTCATAGAGCAGACTTTCTGTCAGAGTGGTCTTACCTGAGCCGTCATTGCCAAGGAGGGCAATGTTCTTGATTTCGTTTGTTTGATAAACTCGCATAGATTTAATTATTTAGGTGTAAATAGTATATATTAAATGGTTATTAATCTTGTAAAAAGATAGCGTTTGCAAAGATACGTTTTTTTCCTGAAAGCACAAACATTTTCACATTTTTTTATAAAAAATCCTCTTTTTGGCTTCCTCTTACCTCTCACCTCTCACCACTATTCCCTTCACAGGGAACGTGAAATAAGTCTCAGGGAAAGGTTCGTCCTTCAACGTAAAGTGCCACCATTCTGTATCTATAGGTTTGAAGCCGTGAGCGAGCATTGCACGACGCAGAATCATGCGGTGCTCGAACTGCTCGGCAGTAATGCTGCGCTTCGGTTCGGCAGGACTCTTACTATTGTCGCCAGTGTATTTGCCAGTCTCTGGATTGCCGCAGAAGTCTGGATGGCTCTCAGGACCGAACCAGTCGAAGGTGCCGCCCATGTCGAGTTCCTTCTCCGTCGCCATATCGAAGAGGGTCAGGTCAACAGTAGAGCCGCGTGTATGGCCGCTGCGCTCGTAGATGTACTCCTGCTCAAAGAGCACGCTTTTGTCAAGGTCAGGGTAGAAATATTGCTTCATCTTCGTGTCGTTGAGGTTCTGTGCCCAGCGTACAAAGTGGTCAACAGCCTTCTGTGGGCGGTAGGCATCATATATCTTCAACCTATACCCCTGCTTACACAACTCATCACTGACAGCCTTCAGTGAGTCAGCAGCCTGGCGAGTCAGCAAAGCCGTCGGTTCCTCGTAGCCGTCAATACGATGCCCTACGAAGTTATAGGTACTAAAATAGCGAATTTCAAGGATAGCATCTGGCACTACATCCGTAATGGCAACAAACTGGCTGTTATCATCCGTCGGATTAACCGCCACTACATTTGAATCATCACCACTACAACCTGTCAACACCCCTGCGCCACAAAGAACAAGAAGCGTGGCTACAAGCAACCAAAGTTTTGTCTGTTTCATTTTTATAATATTTTTATGGATTCTGGGGACAAAAGTAGTATTTTTTTTCCAAATCATCCACTTTTTTTTGAACTTTTCGATTATTTGTGGAAGATTTGTTCGGTTGTTTGCGGTAATAACCGTTACCTATATATTTTAATCCTTTAATTACATGAAGCGAGTTTTTATGGCGTGATACAATAGGTAACACCCAAGCTACGCTGTGCTCTGGGCATGGAACTTGTCACAGACAAGATATTCCTGCGCCCCGAGAAGTCCGACCTGCCAAGGAAAATGGAAATCAGTGAACTCGCCGAGCGCTTTGGCATCTTTGCCGACCTGCAAGCCGCCAAGGACATATCGTTAAATTTCGGTCTTGGAGCCACAGTTCCCTTTTACAGCCGACTCCGAGAAAGCGGATACAACAAGACCTACATGCGCATGTATGACAATGTAAAGCCTTTCTTAAAGCTACAGTTGAAGTATAGCATACGTTAAAAGCCCCCCCCTCATCAGGAATCACATGTCTCATAAATCGAGACAAACAAATCGGAATTTACTGATATTTTAGATTCATAACGCCTCAGCAAAAGGAGTTATTATTTTTCATTCCATCCGAATATTTTTTAAAC
>ODAJ012133681.1_pt1 | contig 13620 bp, 15 predicted proteins | sample 1539241 | NCBI WGS metagenome assembly ODAJ01 (sample SAMN02144231, study PRJEB22623) | gut metagenome | biome: sheep rumen | host: Ovis aries | place: New Zealand | reverse complement strand
ACACGTCCATGAAAACATACATGGACTATCGGACGATCACCGACACCCACAGCGTCCAGTATGAGATGCAGCAGGAGTGCTACACCGATGAAAGCGGTCTCCGCCGCTACAAGGACGATGAATACGTTGTTGCTGTAGGTTCTCCAATCGCAGACGTAGGCGACTATATCACGGTAGAGCTTTCCACGGGCGAGACCCTTGAATGTATCGTAGGCGATAGCAAGGGGGACAGGTGGTGGCATAAGTGCTCCAAGGGTCACAATGTAGTGGAGTTCATCGTGGATGTGGACACCCTTGACAAAGAGGCTAAGAATGCCGGGGACGTGTCCTGTATCGTCGGGGACGGCAATGTGAAGAAGATTGAAAGGACGTGAGGGAATGGCTGAAAAATGGGACGGTGTGACAAGGGCTGCGGACATCGCAAGGGTGCTCATAAAGTTCATATCCGATGAGGATAAGCGCATGGCAAGGGTCATGGCTTACGGTGATGTGGGGCGGCAGCTGAAAAAGAGACACGGAGAATGCTTCCGCGGCGGCACTGTGGGTGATGACATGGTGGAGAGCAACAGCAACGGCGTGACCGTCAAGTTCAACTTCATAGACGGCGGCGATGCTTATGAGCTCACCTGGAACAAGGCGGCAAAGCTGATATGCGAGCACATCGACGATGACGAGTATGATGAGGACGACGATGATGACGAGGATGAGGATGACGAAGAAGAGGACAACGAGGACGATTGTGAAGATCCGATACCGTCTACATTAAAATGGTATCCTCAGGGGGTGGAGGAGAATGCCCCGGCAGAGAAGAAGGAGTATATGTCGGAGAATGCCAAGTATGCATTTACCGTCCATGCTCAGATAGTGACCGGGGCTCAGATGGTTGAAGACGGGCTTTACCTTATGGCGGTAGGCTACAAGAAGATGCGTGATGAAAAGCTGTACAAGGAGCTGGGGTACAAGTCTTTCGAGGAATACTGTGAGACGGAGACAGGGATAAAGCGCAGACAGGTGTATAACTACATCGCAATTGCTGAAAAGTTACCTGCGGAATTTGTGCAGTCGACTGCACAAATCGGGGCAGAAAAATTAAATCTCCTTGCAAAGCTTGACCCCGAAGAACGTGATAACATCGCAGAAAACACGGATTTAGAGAGCACCACGGTGAAGGAGCTGAAGGCAAAGATCGAAGAACTCAAGTGTGAAAATGACATCTTGACGGAACAGAACGGCACCCTTGAAAGTGATAACAATGCTCTGACTGCACAGGTGGACGATCTTATGGAAAACGGGCGTGTGAAGTGGGATACGCACGAGATCGACAGACAGAAGATATACAGGGCAAAGTCCTTGTATGATGTGGCAAAAAATGCCTTTTTGGATCTGTCAAGGCTTGCAAAAAACGAGCCTGTTACTCAAAAGATATTCAACGATCTGTTGAATTTTATAGATGATGAAAGGAATGATGTGTGATGAAACTGTACGAGTTATCGGCAGAGTACAAGGCCTTCTATGATGCGGTGGAAGACTTTGAGGAGGAGCCGGACGCATGGTTTGATACCCTTGAAAGCATTGAGGCGGATTTTAAGGACAAAGCCGCAAACGTAGCCTGCTATATCAAGTCTCTGAGAGCCGAGGAAGCGGCTATCAAGGAAGAATGCAAGAAACTGACGGAGAGAGCCAAGGCAAAGGCAAATGCCGCTGACAGGCTGGCAGAGTATCTCAAAGGCGGGATGATCCACGCTGACATCAAGAAGATAGATCACGATCCGAGGGTGGCGGTCACGATAAAGGCAACGCCCGAAAGCGTGAGGATCGCAGATGAAAACGCATTCCGCAGCTGGTGCATGAAACATCATGATGATCTGCTGAGATACAAGGAGCCTGAGATCAACAAAACGGCTGTAAAAGAGGCTGTCAAGAGTGGGGAAAAGTTCGACGGCGTGACCCTTGAAAAGGGCAAGACCATTGTTATAAAGTGAGGTGCTTAAAGTGGGAATACCGGTGCTTATAATCGGCAGAAGCGGCACAGGGAAAAGTGCCTCACTCAGAAACTGCGTGAATGATCCTAACTGGGGGATGGTCAAAGTCATCAACAAGCCTCTCCCCTTCCGCGGGAATATCCCTACAATGGTTACAGACAGTTATGGTGATGTGATACGGGCTATTGTCGGAAGCAAGGTCAAAAGCATGGTAATAGACGATGCGGGGTATCTGATCACCAACTATTTTATGAAAAACCACAGCGCAGGCGGTGGGGGCAATGCTATATTCAGCTTGTATAACACCCTTGCCGATGATTTCTGGCACCTGATACGCACGGTGCAGAACCTGCCCGATGATAAGATCGTGTATATCATCATGCATGAGGACACCAACGACAACGGGGAGGTCAAGCCGAAAACTATTGGCAAGCTCCTTGACGAAAAGGTGTGTATCGAGGGCATGTGCACGATCGTGCTCAGAGCGGTCATAGACAACGGGGAGCATAAATTCTGCACCAACTATGCAGAGGGTGCTGTAAGCAAGTCACCAATGGGAATGTTCAACGATCTGTATATCGACAATGATTTGAAAATGGTGGATGACACCATAAGAGAATACTATTTCGGAGGTAATGAAAATGTTTAAGCCAAAGGATTTTGACAAGGTACAGGCGTACGGAGACTTCAAGACACTGCCCGAGGGTGGTTATGTGTGCAAGATCATGGATGTCAAAGAAACGCAGAGCAGGGCGGGGCGTGAGATGATCACAATATCCCTTGACATTGCCGAGGGCGAGTACACGGGATTTTTTGCCGAAAGGTGGAGAAATGACACCAGGGACGAGAAGAAATGGGGTGCGATCGCATATCAGCTGACAGAGGATACCCAGACGGGCGGCACAAACAGGGGCTTCAAGACCTTTATAACATCGGTGGAAGAAAGCAACAACGGCTTTGTGGTGCAGTGGGGCGACAAATTTGAGACCTGTTTCAAGGGTAAACTGGTAGGGTGTATCTTTGCAAAGGATGAATACATCGGAACGGATGGAAAGGCGCACAGCAGCGTGAAGCCCTATTCATTCAGAAGTGCTGATACTATACGCAAAGGTGATTACAGTATGCCCAAGATCAACGCCAAAACCGTGGTGCCTGCAAACAGCAGCGTTCCGACGGACCTAGACCTGAGTGATTTTACAGAGGTCGTATCTGATACGGTACTGCCATTCTGATGGAGCTTCGGGATTATCAGGAGGACTGCATAACGAGGGCAAGGGAGGCGTGGATACACGGACACCGCCGCCCTTGTATCGTTATCCCGTGTGGCGGGGGCAAATCCGTAATGGCGGCAGAAATGGCGAAACGCACCACAGGGGGCGGCAAACGGGTGCTGTTCCTGGTACACCGCAAGGAACTGTGTGAGCAGATAACGGAGACGTTCACGGGGTGGGGCGTGGATATGGATATGTGCAGTGTGAGCATGGTGCAGACCGTATGCAGGCACATTGACAAAACACCACCGCCCGATCTCATTATTACGGACGAAAATCACCATTGTCTTGCGTCCTCATACAAGAAGATATACGAGGCGTTCCCGAACGCTTACGGAATAGGGTTCACGGCTACGCCAATACGCTTGAACGGCGGCGGTCTGGGAGATATAAACGATGAGCTGGTCATCGGTCCCACTGTAAACCAACTTATCAAGCGTGAGTGCTTATCGCCTTTTGATTACTATGCCCCGCAAATAGCGACATTTGACGGGGTGCACATACGCAATGGTGATTACATCACGGGCGAGGTGGAAGCAGTGATGCACAAACCTAAGATATACGGGGACGTTATCGGGCATTACAGGAAAATAACACCCGGCAGCAAGGCGATATGTTATCTGCCGTCTATCCGCATGAGCAGGGCAATGGCGGAGGCTTTCCGTGGGGCGGGGATACCTGCGGCGCACATTGACGGAGACACGCCTAAGCAGGAACGGGCGGACACGGTACGGGCATTCAGAGACGGGAAAATACTTGTGCTCTGTAACGTTGACCTCATAAGCGAGGGCTTTGACGTTCCCGACTGCAGTGTGAGCATACTCTTGCGGCCGACAAAATCCCTGGTGCTGTACATTCAGCAGGCCATGCGGTGTATGCGGTATCAGAAAGGCAAACGGGCGGTGATCCTTGACCATGTGGGGAACGTGAGCCGCTTCGGGAGACCCGATGAGCCGAGAGAATGGTCACTTGACCCGAAGCCCGAGGTCAAAGAACCGCTGAACCCCGTCAAGACCTGCCCCGAATGTTTCCGGACACTGCCGAGGGCGGCGAGGATATGCAAATACTGCGGACATGAGTTCACATCGCAAGGCCGTCCCGAGATAGAGACGGAAAGCGGTGCGGAATTACAGCTTATGCCCGATTATACGCCTGTGAGATTTGAACTGCCGCCCAAAAGTCCGAGGGAATGCCACACGGTGGCACAGCTCATTGACTATGCGGCCGCACACGGGTACAAAAAAGGCTGGGTATGGTACAAGCAAAGGGAGTTTAATATATGGCGATAGAGCATGATATACAAAATCAGATACGGGCGGCTCTGGCTGATGACTGCATACTTTTCCGCATCAATGTGGGCAAAGGCACGACATACGACGGGCGGCATTTTGACACGGGTGCGCCAAAAGGGTACAGCGATCTGAGCGGACACCGTATCGGAGACGGCAGGGCGGTATATATCGAGGTCAAAGCCCCGGGAGGACGTGTGCGCCCCGAACAGAAAAATTTTATCGAGCAAATGCGCTCCACGGGGGCGATCGCAGGGATATGCCACAGTTCGGAGGAGGCACTTGATCTGATACATGGACTATGAAGAAATAAGCAGACAGGCATATGAGGGGCAACAGCCTAAAAGCAAGGATGCACTGGTGCTGTTGTACTGGGAATATATGCGGGTGCTGTATGCGGCGCATAAGCACGGGCTTTTATACGGTGACAAAATGGAGGCTATGGCAAAAAACGTTGAAAAGCTCATTGATGTAGAAAATGTAATGCGCAAGGCGGCACTGAAGACAAACAGGATAATGAATGCCCTTTTGGCGGCGGAAGCGGTGGATATTGATGAATATAGCAGAATTCTTAGAGAGGATAGAGGACGTTAAGATCGTCAGCAACGGGCAGTGGCGTGGCAACTGCCCCGCTTGCAATGACAGGCACGGACATTTATACATATCCGAAAGGGGCGGCAAGATACTGCTTGACTGCAAGCATGGGTGCACCTTTTCCGAGATATGTGCCGCCCTTAACGTAAAGCAGTCCGACACGTTCCCCGACCGTGAGGAACGTGTGCCGCCCAGGGAGCACATATACACGGACATGGACGGCAACAAGCTGGCAAAAAAGATGATCTGGAAAAAGCCCAATGGTGAAAAGATCACAGGGTGGCGGCGGTGGGACGGGGACTGGAAAAAGGGCTTAAACGGCTTGAAATTACCTTTATACCACATCGCAAAGCTGAAAGATGCGGATATGGTGTATCTCGTGGAGGGTGAAAAGGACGTTGAGACCATGGAGCGGCTGGGCTTTACCGCCACGTCTACCCCGAACGGTGCGGGCAGTGCGTGGTCTGCACGGTACAGCAAGCCGCTAACGGGCAAAGACGTCATCATAATCACCGATAACGATGAGGCAGGGGGCATATACGGGCAGAACGCCGCAAAAGCATTGATAAAAGTAGCCGACTCGGTTAAGGTTATATCCGCAGGGGCAATATATCCCGATGTGGGCGAAAAGGGCGATATTTCGGATATATCGGCAAAGATCGGGGAAACAAAGACCGTTGAGCTACTGAATGCGGCGGTGGAGAACACGCCATATTACAAGGCGGAGGACGTGCGTGTGACGGTGAATTTAGACACGCCTGCATATAAGCGTATAACCACCGACATTGACCCTACATCGTATGAATTTAATGACAGTGGCAATAGCAAGCTGTTTACAGACATTTACGGAGGCGTGTGCAGGTGGTCACCGTCTATCAAAGGGTGGGCGGCATATTCCAACGGCGTATGGCAGAGAGATACAGGCGATGTTCTCGCACGTCAGCATATGGAGGAGCTCAGACAGGCATTATGTGCTTTCAGTGCCTCGGTGCGTGACACGGCTTTTGTATCGAATGCGGCAAAGCTTGCAAGCACTACCACGAGGGACAGGATCCTGAAAGATGCGCAGAAAAACCGGGCGTTCAAGTGGGAAGACCTTGACACGGACAATCTCACGCTGAACGTTGCAAACGGTACTCTTGATCTGAATACGATGACACTGCACGAACATACGCCCGATGATATGCTGGGAATGAAGACGTCCGCCGCATACGTTCCGGGGGCAAGGTGCGAACGGTGGGAAAAATTCATCGATGAGATCATGCAGTCGGACACGGACAAAGCACGCTATCTGCAAAAAGCCCTCGGGTACAGCTTATCGGGGCTCATTCGTGAAGAATGCTTTTTTATTCTGTTAGGCACGACCACCCGAAACGGCAAATCCACATTGACGGAAACCATCGGTAATCTTATGGGAAGCTATGCCGCCACATCAGAGCCTGCAACTTTTGCACTAAAAAGGCGTGACGCTTCGGCGGCTTCTCCCGACATCGCAAGGCTCAAAGGCGTGCGCTTTTTATGCGCATCGGAGCCCCCAAAGGGCATGATGTTCAATGCGGCTGTGCTCAAACAGATCACGGGCGGTGACACTATCGTGGCACGGCATCTGTATGAGGCAGATGTAGAATTTACGCCGCAATTCAAGTTGTTTTTTAACACTAATTATCTGCCGCAGATAGACGATAAGACGGTATTCACCTCCGACCGTGTGAAGGTCATTGAGTTCAACAGGCACTTTGAACGGCATGAACAGGATAAATATTTGAAGGAGACCCTGAGCAAGCCCGAAAACATGAGCGGCATACTCAATTGGCTGCTGAATGGTTACAGGATGTATCGTGATGAGGGGCTTGTAGAGCCGCAATGCGTTCGCACGGCTACGAATGAATATCAGCAGGGGCAGGATAAGATCTCACGGTATATCGATGAGGTGTTGCAGATAAACACGATGAGCAACGGCGTTACAGGTAAAGACGCTTACGAGGCTTATCGGCTGTGGTGCAAGGAATGCAATTTCTCGCCGATGCTCAAAAAAGCCTTTTATGATGAGCTCCGGAAACGGCATTTGTTGCAAGAAACCGCCACTGTAAGCGGGAAAACGGCGCATAATGTCATTAAAGATCATAGTCTGAATGAGGAATATGATCCGAGGATAAACAAATAAAAATGTGCAAAATGTGCAAAAAAATTCCTATGTTTTTAATTTTCAAATCAAAATTTAAAAAGTATGTTTTCATTTGCACATTTTGCACATTTAAGGAGAAAAAATGACTGTCAAGGAATTAAATCAGCTGTACTGGATAGACAAGCGCATTACCTCATTACGGCAGGAACTGGTGCAAATATCCGATCTGCCTGCAATGTCGGGGAACGGGCACAGTGGGGGCATATCCGCTCCCGCAGAGAGTATTGCGCTCCAAAAGGAAAAATACAAGGCACTGCTTGATGATGAGCTGTTGAAGTTTGAGACTGCACGGGTGGAGATCACGGCTTTTATTGCTTCCGTGAATGATTACCGCATGCAACAGATACTCTATTTGCGGCACGTCAAGCTGTGGTCGTGGGTAAGGATAGGGATAGAAATGGGCGGAACGGCTGAAAGTGTGCGCAAAATGCACAAAAGATTTATTGAAAATTTGTGAGGGCGTGTCCGTTTTGTCCGCTTTACCTATGCTATAATACTATCATAGCAATTATGGTTCAATGCTCTCACATCATTCTCTGTAAAGCACCCGCTCCCACTCGGGTGCTTTACTTTTGCATGAAAGGAAGTGATACCGTGAACAATGAAAATCTGATACCAAATGCGGAGAGGACTCCGAACGAACTCCGAGAAATAACACAAAAAGGCGGTATCGCTTCAGGTAAGGCAAGACGGCGTAACAAGCTGATGCGCACGATGCTCAAGGAGCTGTTAAAGGGCGAGGTCGTATCCAAAAAGGACATCGCACTGCTTGCTGAATATGGCATTGACCCTGATGAGGCAAATCAGGCGATGCTCATTTTAGCGGGGCTCGTAAAGGCAGCCAAGGCGGGTAACGTGCGGGCGGTAAAGCAGATCTTAGAGCTTATCGGAGAGGATGAACGGCTCAAAATCGAAAGGGAGAAGCTGGAGCTTATGAAACAGGATGATACGGGCGGCGTATCTGAGGCGGTGATAGTCGATGACATCCGTTAAGCTGTCAGACGTCATCGCTCCTGTGTATTTTGAGACACACAGGGACATTATGGCGGGGGTGCACACGCATTACGACATATCGGGCGGGCGTGGAAGCGGAAAATCATCCTTTGTATCGGTGGAGGTCGTTTTACTCCTGATAAGCCATAAGGACACGCACGCCGCTGTGTTCCGCAGATACAAGAACACTCTGCGCACCTCTGTTTTTGCTCAATATATCTGGGCGGTGGGAATGCTCGGCCTTTCAGATAAATTCACGGCGCATACATCGCCGATGGAGCTTATCTACAAGCCCACGGGGCAAAGAATAATTTTTTTTGGGCTTGACGATGAGATGAAGCTAAAATCCATCAAGCCGCCCTTCGGGTATATCGCTGTAACGCACTTCGAGGAAAAGGATCAATTTACGGGGCGTGAGCAGATACGTTCCGTGTTGCAGTCAACGCAAAGAGGCGGCGACGATTTCTGGAATTTTGAGACGTACAACCCGCCTATATCCTCAAAGTCGTGGGCGAATGTGGATGCTCTGATACAGCGTGAGGACAGGCTTTGCATAAAGACCACATATCTGGATATACCGCAGGCGTGGCTGTCGCCCGTGTTCATAGATGAGGCGGAATATCTGCGTGTGACCGCTCCCCGTGCGTATGAGCACGAATATCTCGGCATTCCGACGGGAACGGGCGGGCAGGTGTTCGAGCGTGTTACGGTGCGTGAGATAGATGAAACATTTGAACGGCTGTACAGAGGTATCGACTGGGGTTGGTATCCTGATCCGTTCGCATATGTGAAATGCGCATATGAGCCCGCAAAGAGGCGGCTGTATATCCTTGAAGAATACGGGGCGAACAAGCAGAGCAATGAGCAGACGGCGTCAAAGCTGAGGCGGCTCGGCGTCGGAGACGGTGACCTTATCATCGCTGACAGCGCAGAGCCTAAAAGTATATCTGATTACAGGGCTTACGGCTTTAATTGCAGGGCGGCGGAAAAAGGTCCAGGAACAGTAGAGTATTCAATGAAATGGCTTCAAAGCCTTGAAGAGATAATCATCAATACATCGTGCCCAAAGGCGGCGAAGGAGTTCACACAGTACGAATACGAACGCACACGCACGGGCGAGATACTGAATGTATATCCCGACAGGGACAATCACTTCATAGATGCGGTGCGCTACGCTATGAGTACGGTGTGGAGAAAGAAGGGCAGATAATGGGCATCATATCGGCTATCAAAGGGGTGTTTGGAAAGTTGTTCAACCGCAGTGACATCGCTCAGAAGCTGGGCGTAAAAATAGAGACTAACAGTCTGATGAGCGATGCCGTAAGCCAATGGTCGGCGCTGTACGCTGACAAAGCGGAATGGGTAGGCGGCGATGTGAAGTCGTGGAATTTGGCTCAATCTGCGGCACACGAATTTGCACGGATGGCTACGCTTGAATTTAAGTCAGAGCTAACGGGCTCGCCGAGGGCTGAATTTCTCTCGGACGTATACAAAAGCATATGCTCTGATGCCATGGAATGGGTAGAGTTCGCAGCGGCGTTAGGCGGTGTCATGTTAAAGCCGTATGTAAACGGCGGCAGGCTCTATGTCGACTATGTAAGGGCGGACAGCTTCATTCCGTGCGAGTTCAACAGCACAGGCGACATTACCGCCTGCATATTCACAGAGCAGTTCATGAAGGATGGCAAATACTACACCCGCCTTGAATATCACAGGTCAGAGGGTATGAGCTACACCGTCACCAACAGGGCGTATGTATCAAATCAACAGACACAGCTCGGGCGGCAGGTGCGGCTCGACGAGATCCCGCAATGGGCTGACTTAGAGGAGACGACGGAACTTGTAAACATCACACGCCCGCTCTACTCCTACATGAAAATGCCGGGTGGCAACCACATAGACAGGTATTCGCCTCTGGGGTGCTCGATATATGCACCCGCTGTGGGGCTTATCGAGCAGATAGACAAGCAGTATTCAAGACTGATATGGGAATACGAGGGGTCAGAGCTTGCCATCGTTGCAGATGTGACGATGTTCAGCGATGCGGCCGGAAACCAATTGCCAAAGCTAAACAAGCGGCTTTTCAAGGGCATATCCTCGGGGCAGGAAGATTTTTACGAGCCATTCTCCCCCGCTATCAGGGATGTCAATCTGGTGAACGGTCTCAACACTCTGCTGCGGCGGTTTGAATTTCTGTGCGGCTTTGCATACGGGACATTCTCGGATATGAATATGACCGAGAAGACGGCGACAGAGCTCAAAATGTCCAAGCAGCGCAGTTATTCAACGGTATCAAAGGCGCAGGAGTACATCAAGAACACGATGACAGACCTCATTGAGGTGCTTAACATCTACTGCGATCTGTACGGGCTGTGCCCTGCGGGAGCGGTAGAGGCTTCCTTTGACTTTGATGACAGCCTTATCACAGACATAGAGAGCGAGCGGCGGATATGGATGGAGGAGGTAGCCGCAGGGCTTATGCGCCCCGAGGTCTATCTGATGAAGGTCTACGGATATACGGAGAAGCAGGCTCTTGATATGCTGCCGTCGCAAATGCCCCTTGGTGATGAATTTGACGGCTTGGAGTGATGAACGGTGCTTACACCCGAATATCTGCAGGGTATGCCCGATGAGCTCGTGGGTATCTTTGAAGAGCTTGAAGGCGACATCATCAAAGACATATGCCGCAGGATAGAGAAAACGGCGATGATAACCGATACCGCCGAATATGAGATGCTACGCCTGCGGGAGCTGGGAGCGGGTGAAAAATATATCGAGGGACTGATGAAGAAAACGCTAAATGCCTCAGATGATGAGGTGGAGCGGATGGTGTTCGATGCGGCTCAGGTCTCCGATGAGTTCTACAAAAAGGCTTATGCCGCAAAAGGCAAAGGCTTCACGCCTTATGAATACAATGATTTTACAGGGCAGTTGGTGACGGCGGCTGTAAACCAGACACGGGGGGAGCTAAAAAACCTCACACGGTCGGCGGGCTTTGCGTATGACAGACATTTCAACGGCGTTCGTAAGACATACGCCGATACCCTTGACTATGCACATATGCAGGTATCAACAGGGGCAACGGACTATATCACGGCGGTGCGCAACGCCACGAAAAAGCTGACGGACAGCGGTCTGCAATTCGTTGACTATGAGAGCGGTGTGCGCAATCACTGTGATGTGGCGGTACGGCGGGCGGTGCTCACGGGTGTCTCTCAGATGGCGGGCGAGATAGCGGCTCACAATATGAGAGAGCTCGATACCGACATTGTTGAGGTATCGGCTCACGCCTGTGCAAGACCTGAGCACGCACTGTGGCAGGGGCGGCTGTACAGCTATTCGGGGCGTGACAGGCGATACCCCTCACTCGTTGCCGTGACGGGCTATGGGACGGTAACAGGGCTTATGGGTGCTAACTGCCGCCACACGTTCTATCCGTTCATCCCGGGTGTATCTCAAAGAAATTACACCGAGGATGAGCTCAGAAGCATAGATCCGCCGCCTTTTGAGTATGAGGGCAGGACATACACTGCCTATGAGGCCTCACAGAAGCAACGGCAGATAGAGCGGGAGATACGGAAGACAAAGCGGGAGATCATCGCCGCCGAGGCTACGGGCGACAAGGACAGGCTCACGGTCAAGGCTGTACGGTTAAGACGGCAAAATGAGCTGTATCACGATTTCAGCAAAGCGGCGGGGTTAAGAGAGCAGAAGGAGCGAATGCAGGTCAATGGGTATGGCAGGAAAACGAGTATGAAGACGGTGTGGGCTGAGAGGGACACGGACTATATGTCCAACTCGTTCCGCCCGCAATATGCAAAGGCTGAAAATCTGTCTTTAGATGATACAAGGATTATTATCCCTGTAAAGAGAGTTACCAACAGCAAATACGAAATGTATACAGATGTTGAAAGCACTCGCAGGGATAAAGCTGTACGCCTTGCAAACGACCTTATGGGCAGCGTTGAAGGGCAGCTCCCCAATGACTTTAAGCTGCCGCCGGTAGCCGTTGTGGATTTTGAAAAGCACGGCATCAGCGGTAAATTGGACGCTATCGGAGGATATGACCGCAACTCGGACACGCTTTTCCTTAACAGCAAGTACGATACACGCCAAAAGATACTTGAATATGTGAACAGGCAGGATATGTTCGCAAACAAGACCGAATACGCCCCAATTCTGCATGAACTCGGACATAAATATTATTATGATAGCATAAAAAGACTTGCAAAATCAGACGGAATAGGTTATAATGAAGCTCAGAAGACTATTGACAGCAGGATACTTGATACACTTTCAGGGGTAGATATTAAAAACGAGATATCCGAATATGCACACAGAGGATTGCTTTCTGGTGCCGTCACTGAAATAGCTGCAGAATGCTTTACTATTTGTGACACAAACAACGTTGCTATATATGCAATTAATAGTTTAAGAAGGTGAACGATTATGATGTTACAGCCAACTCCGGAAATGAATGAGCTTGCCAAAATAATTGATGATCCGAACACTCCTGCAAAAGTAAGGGAAGAAGCCGTTGAAAAATACAAAAAGCTCTGGGAGGAACAACGTTCACATTTTCCGGCAAGCTGGGGATGATGGATATAAAACCGCCCGACGCATTTGCAGTACGTCAGGCGGCGGGTAATGTGCGGGCGATGCCTCCGAAGGTGTGATCAAGGGTGTTTAGGTCATATGTACGTTACCGAGACCTCCTGCTGCGTTTGGAGCACAGCAGGAGGTGGGCGGGTCTTCTCCGAGTCGGGTGTTCGTTCAATCACATCACATTAGTGCTTGACTATCATGATGAAATCATACATTTCTCCTACTACTGGGGTAAGAGAAATGACCTTCCATCCGTAAGGGAGCTGTGCTTTTGAAATCTTCAGAATTTCATCAGCAGTGAAGTTTCCTTCGTTGAAGATGCGTAATTTTATCATAGTATCACCTCCCTCTCCGGAGGTGATCTGACCCGCACGGTGATATTATATCGTCTCTGTGCAAGATGTCCTTGGATGTCCACAATCCGCCGTGGTACAATAGAATAAAGTCAAAAGCGTATAGCCTACGGGCTATGCGCTTTTATTATGCAAGAAGGGAATATCCGATACGCAGCGTTATAAATGTATCGGCAGTGGACGTTATCGCACATATTTTGCGAGGGCTTGGTGAGGTATGCCTGTGAATTAAGCATAAAGGAGCACGGAAATGAGTTTTATTGCGGGATATATAGCAGGAATGGAAGACAGCGGCGGCTCAGCGACACTCGGCTCGGCTGAGTTTACAGCTAACGGAGTGTACACACC
>ODAJ012127368.1_pt1 | contig 13621 bp, 14 predicted proteins | sample 1539241 | NCBI WGS metagenome assembly ODAJ01 (sample SAMN02144231, study PRJEB22623) | gut metagenome | biome: sheep rumen | host: Ovis aries | place: New Zealand | reverse complement strand
CAAGAAAAACAATTGTAGCTGATGGTAAAAAGCCATCTACTTTACGTTCGTAGGTGTCTTCTGACTTTAGCTTTTGAATACTGACTGGGCCAAAGATTTCATCGGGAGTAGAGAAACGTGACATCAAATATTCAAAAGACGAAGCGTTTTTGAATATCAGTTTTAGCCTTCTGGCAACTTCGCTTTTAGCTGTCCCAGGAGGGCCAAGAAGGAATAAACTTTCGCCGCTTATAGCGCATAAAAGACTTAACGCGAGGATATTGTCTTTTTCATATAAACCCTTACTGATTTCAGCAAGTAAGGCTTTAATGTACTGTTGAGTCCCCATGTTTTGTTCTTTAAAATCTAATTCGCTTTGCATAATTATATAAGTTACAGCGCAACTCTTTATGAATTGCGCTGCAAAGATAATGCATCAAAGTGCCAAATTACGGCAGAGAGTAAAAAAATCACTCCATTTCAACTATATTCATCCGCCCCCACCAACTATCAGCTTTATATGCAGCCGAACAACCTTTGGGAACTTCCAAAGTAATGGACGGTAGCTGATCGTCATTATAGAAAGGCTGGAATACCTCTTGAGGAGTAGTTGCATAGTTGGTGATTTTCTTCAAGCCAATACAGCCACCTAAACAGTGGAAGTCAAGTTTGCGCAGGCTTGCAGGTAAAGTGAGAGTTTCCATATTCTCACATCCGGCCAACGCTTCATCTTCAATTAAAAGCATGGAATTGGGCAATACAATTTGTTTCAAACCAACGCAGTTCTGAAATGTCTGAACGTCTATGATTTTGATACCATCCGGAATGACAATCGTATCAAGACAAGAACAACCGACAAATGCGCGACGTCCGATTGTAGTCACAGACTCAGGAATTTTCACTTTGGATAAGCGCAGACAGTAGCCAAATGCGCTGCTCTCAATCTCCGTCACTGTTGAAGGAATGTTCACCTTACGCAGCTTGAGCATTCGGAAGAAGGCCAATTGCGGAATCTTCGTCATGCCTTCAGGAAGAACAAGTTCTTTTGCGGCACACTCCTCAAAAGCATTAGTTCCAATAAATGTTATTCCCTTCGGAATATTAAATGAAGCTAATGCTTTACAGCCCTTAAAAGCATTGTTATGAATTTCCTTAACTGATTCCGGAATGACAATGCTTTCCAATGACTCGCAAAGGGAGAAGGTGCCAGAATTGATTATTTCCAATCCTTCCGGAAGCACGACCTCTTTAAGGTTTGAGGAACTGGTGAACGCGCGCGCTCCAATCTTCTTTACAGTGTTCGGTAAAACAACTGATTTGCACGAGGTGTTTCTGCCGAGCATGAGACCCTTTTCAGAGACTTCATCTACCGTAAACTCTTCATCCTCAAATGAGATAGTGGTAGGAATTACCAACTTCTCTACATCCAAATCTCGTGATGATACACGATCCACTGCGGCGGTGTGATTGTAGAACTTGAGGACATAAGTCACACCGTCTTTCTCTACTGTTTCAGCATTTGCCAACAATCCGGTCATCAATGCTAATGCACATAAAATGATTTTTTTCATAAAGATAACAATAATAAGGTTAATAAAAGTTACAACGCAACCCCTTTTGTGGAATTGCGCTGCAAAGATAGTGCATTAGGATGCCAAATTACGGCAGAGAATTAAAATAATTCGATTTTTTCTTGTTTAGCATTGATAAAGAAGAACTCGCCGTCTTTCTTGGCAGAGATGAGATCGAGACCTTCGTCGTAGGAAGGATGAAGGTATTCATACTCGAACGGGATGAGGACATTGCCTTGAAGGTCAATGATGCCTTTCTTGCCATCTTTCTCTGCTAAGTAGCAATTACCCCGCCACCACAGCCAATCAAATTTACCATATGGAATAACCCAATTGCCTTTGATGTCTATGATTCCGTAATTCTTCTGATCAGCCGTTTGAATAAGGAATCGGTCTTCTCCGCCAACAAACAATTCTTCGAATTGAGCGGGGATTATGATGTTGTCTTCTATATCTTTTACACCCCATTTCTTTGGACCTTCTGCATATGCAAGCAGGTTGTCTGTAAGTGCATACATGGAACGTTCATGAGTTTCGTGACCATTTTCATCCATATATATAAGCCAATCTGAATTGTCTGCGACAAGCTCAGCCTTTGATTTTTGACGGGGTTCTAATTTGGGTTCATCAATGTACTTTTGTTGAGCGACGTCATAGTACACGTGCTTTCCCGTATCACGTTTCATACTAAAGTATACAGACTCGTGGTCGCGGAGTTTATGAATAGGAAGCCTGAGATCGTCATTCCAAACTACCTCGCCTTTGCGATTGATTATTCCTTGGTAATTCCCTTTTTCGTCTTTCGCCTTAAAAATGGCATACTCGCCATCAAAGCCCATAATAGTACGCAGGCTTGGTATTTCTCTTACGTTCATATGTGATATTTTTTATAATAGTTATGATAATTATCCATGAGGTGGCAGATGTTATCTTTGCCTACCGGATTAGAGGATTGGATGGCGTACGCGGGAATGTCGCAGTTGTGCTGAAGACAATAGTCCACGACATACTTGGCGCAGTCGTAGCCTGTCCGCTCGTCGTAGCTGTCTTCACCGAGGTCATGGTCGAAGCAGATGCCGTCAGGCAAGCCGTGTTGGTCTATGTAATCCATAAACTCATCCACGGTTTGTGCCCAAACGACTTCTATGTCTCTGCCTATCGGTGAGAACACCAGCCAATCCGTTCTGGTGTCGAACGGATTGCGGCAGTCATCCAACCATAAGAGGGTTTTCATTATTGGAGAACAGCGACTGAGAAATCAAGTGCTTCGATCTCTGCGAGGAGTTTCTTGCAATCCTCTTCGGACATTCTCTCTACGTGGTTCTTGTAGTATTTGCGCGTGAGGTCGAAGTGGAGATTGTAGATCGCTTTGATATCCTCGATGTAACCGTCTGCTTCCCAGTTCTCCATGATGTCGGTGACAACATCTCCGCGGATGCCCGGCCAAATCGTCACCAGAGTTTCCTTTGCGTCTTTCTCGAGGCGTGCGATGAGTTCGTTGTGGAGGAAGACGAGCGGGAGGATGAAATCAGCGCCTTTCATGAGGAGTAACCCCGGGTGGCTCTCTTCGCCCTTACGATCGCGGCAAACGATGTCAGCTGGGACGGCCTTTTTCGGGCTCTTGAGGAGTTTGAGAAGTTTGCCCGAGTTGTAGAGACGCTCGTAGTCGTACGAAAGGCGGTCGTTGTGAGCGCAGAGGCTCTCGATTACCTTCGAATCGAGGGAGTCGTCGATGGCAGGATTGTGAGCTACGATTGATTGGTTGAAGATTTCTGTTGCTTTCATAATGCTATTGTTTTTATGGTTAATATTTTGGCCTTTTTCGAAAACCGCTGCAAAGATAGCACTTGAGAGTGCCGAATTGCGGCAGAGTAAGGAATTATTTTGCATTTAGTGCAGAAATAATGCTTTCTCGAATCCACCAGATGGCATAACTGAGGAAACGAACTCCTTTTGAGTCATCGAAGGTCTTTGCAGCTTCGACTAAACCACGAGTGCCGTGTGAAATTAGATCGGGCATATCCAAACCTCTGTTTTGATAATTCTCTGCGACTGAAACGACAAAGCAGATATTATACTTCAGTATCTCCTTTAATGCATTCAAATCGCCGCTTTGATATTGGCAAATAAGAGCATCTTCCTGCTTTGGGGGTAATACAACCACGTTTACCTCGTTATTGATTGCGTCGGACGATAACGATTTCATTTCTTCTACAGATGGAATTGCTTTCATAAAATTGTAGTTTTTAATGGTGATTTTCAAAATTCGCTGCAAAGATACTGCTTGAGAGTGCCGAATTGCGGCAGAGGTTACAAAAAATGCGAGATCACATTCTTTTTTCTATATCCTTTATGATTTGATGGCGATTTATGATAGCATTGTAATCCTCCATAGTACGATTGATAACGGCAAAGTCATCCAGATCAATCATTCTACGATTTCCAGAATTAACACCACTATTATATTCTCGTCCTTTGAGAATAACTTTATATCTATCCATGAGTTGTTCTTGCATACCTAGAAAATCAGCATACGCTTCACTGAAGAACTCTTCATCAAGCCCTGGAACTTCTTCGATGAAACATTCATACAAATCCATAGAGCCAATAGCAAAAGATGCTCTGAATAGCGGGTTCCTCACGCCACCGAACTTGCCCCATTCGGGAGTATGTCTTAGTGCGATTTCAAGGAATTTTGCACGACTGTCGGCTTTAAATGATGTATAGCCCATCAATAGAGCTTGACCTATGCAAATACATACATTTTGTGCCGGTTCAACTTTAAGAGCGTCCAAAACTTTGACGTATTCCTTCATGAGTCCCGCGTCCATGCAATTTGCTAATTTTTGCGAAATCGCTTGTGCTTGTTGTTCTGTCATAATTGTTATAGATTTTAGTTAAACATTTCTCAAAATTGTATAAAGGTTTGAAACCCGCGCAAAACGCCAAAGGGGTTAAATTCGGTCTATACAAAAGTCTTTTCGACCGCATGATTTACAGTGCGTTCCTTCCCAAACGGAGTCGAAATGGCTCATCGCGGCATCAATAAAACCGGGTTCGTCAGTAAGGAATCCCGCCTCAAAATTGCGGTTAGCTGCGGATTTCATTCCCATACCGGCTCCTGTGAGATTGGCAGATCCGACATAGACCAGATTGCTATCCATTACTATAATCTTCATATGCACGCGCGGACACAAGCGACGCTCCATACCACCCCATAAAGCCGGATACTTATCAAAATCTTCGCGAAATGCAGTGCCCGGTTCTTTGGCATGAATAAGACGCACCTCCACACCTTTCTTCACCAAGTCATTGAGAATCTGAAGTAGCGGGACTACTGCCCCGCCTTTCTTCTCAACGTACAAGTCCTTCAGGTCAGCGGTCGCAATCCATAACAACCGCTTTACCTTCGGAATCCGCGAAATGACTTCGCTATAATGGTTCGTATCTGCGATGTAGGTGGTCATATCCTTTATTAATGTGGATTATTGTAATAATTCATAGTTACTCATTATACACTTCTGCATCGCATCAGCCCAAAGGATAGCATCGTGGATATCATCTTTAAAAAAGGTTGATGAATTATTAGGCATTAAGTTGAATATAAAACTTCTCATTTCTTGAGTTAATGAAACAGTCTGATAGTTTTCATCAATTGCGACCATCTGAAACTTCCATTTTCCTTCGAATGTGTGCTTAATTCTCAATTGATATCTTTGGCTTTCCACGTTAAAATTTAAGAATGTATAACGAGGATAGGAATGCGGATAGTAATTATAGTTCAATCCTCCTAAATTTGAGTAGAGATGATATGACCATGTCTCATACTGATTGGTTCCACCACTTTTTTGTCTAACGACCCATGCTGTTCTATTACCATCATTATCCTCATGAATCCACACAAATCGTTGCCATGCCTCATGCCAAATTTCCGGATTTACAATAAGAGGCCAACGCCAATCTTCTATTTTGGATAAATGTTCATTAATGATGTTTTTTAGCGATTCTGCCACATCATTTGTGTTTGCATACTTATAATTACTATCATCTAGTACTTCTTTTAGGCAATCTACTCCTTCTCTATACACAGATTTATCATTATCACAATTGATACCATTATATTGTACCATCTGCCTGAAGCTATATGAACGAGAACTGATTGATTGATCCATCATCGAATAAATATCGCTTCTGTCGTCCTCTTTCCTAAAATAACAACCTTTTGACAATAATGCCCTTTCTAACAAACATTTCTCCTGATATTTGTTCCCCTCAAGATAGGAAAGCAACATGTCCATTTTGTGTTTGTACTCGCTAAAGCGTACTTGATATGTTGCATGTGTTACTGCATCCCATGCTTGAATATCTTGCTCTAATTTATCCGATAGTTCAGCGAAATACAAGAGGTATCCGGATCGTCCCGGCCATGCTTTTACATTGTCGGCTTCTGTAATATAATTTTCCCAACTTGGTTCATGTTCAATCAGTCGTGCCTTTAAAATTTCTTCCTTAATCTGAGATTGAGGGAACGGAGAACAATCCTCCGGTGCATTTGTCATTGCAGACAAATGTTTGATGATATCATCATTTGTTTCTTTAGGGAAAATCGAATCTAAAAACTTGAGTGCTTTTTGCATATCAGCAGCACTATTTATCTCTGCCGATTCAATCATATTTCGTGCAAATCGAATCCACCTGATGAGAGGCCAATATGTGCCAGAATTGCAATTGAGAATAGCATCTTGGTATTTGATACAAAACTCAGACAAAGCCCAAAACATCAATCGTGTTGAGTATGTCGCTCCTGTTATTTTGCTGTTTTTCCCATCTATTCCATAGAATAGGATATTATTCAACAATTCGTCCACTTTAAGGATGTCGGGATCTATTTTATATTTATCGGCATGTTGGCCTTTTATATCACAGACAAAACTTAATGTATCATATACGCTTTGACAAACAGATTCATTAATGCGCTTCTTTTGTGGTTCCAAATCCTCTTCTTCGCTGGAATCATCGTCTGGCTCATTAAAGACACCAAGTTCTGTATAACGATAGAACGTAAGATGCATATTCGGGTTGGCTTTCATTGCTACTTGGCTTTCAAACAACTCGTCCAAACCTGAATCATTATTTTCCGTCAAGATAGCGAATCTATTAGAAAGAGCTATCTTAATCACATTCATCATCATACCATCGGTATTATCTCTATAATATGTCTTATTGTCTTCTTCTGATCTTGGTTTGACGGTGTTGCGCAAAGTCCAGAATACATCAGCCCATTTCCCGTCAATGTTTCCGGAGAAATCGCTATTTACTTGTGTATTTTTTGCTATAAAAGATTCGAATCTCGCTTTGAAGGTTTCAAAGTCACTGAGGGGTTTGCCACGTGAGTTCATCTTTATGTATAATTCGTCCGAGAGATGAAATTCACCTTTGTTAATGTATAAAATATTAAATGTTATAGCTGTATCTTCCACATCCTCACAAATTAACCTCTTAAAATAAGTATTTGCTTTGGGGGCTTTATCTTGATCCTTCACCATCTCATTAAAAAGGAGTAACATGGTATCAAGCATGGTTAACATACCGCAGATAGTGGGATCATTTTTCCATTGATTGTGAAACCATCCCTCATTTTGCAGCATTGAACTGATAGCATTCTTTTTCTTGCGGTCGAAACTATCTCTAACATCTTGTGCACATACATGCTCAAGCAATTCATTGCAGAAATCGCTTGAACTCAACCGGGTAGCATATGAAAATCTTCCATTAAATTGCTCTTGCATTAATCGAAAATCACTATCATTCCATACAGAAAGGAACCAATGCAGCAGAAATAAAGTAGTCAGTCGCTGCTGACCATCCAGCGGAACAAAGTTTTCATACTTGGCCTTTGTAGAAGAAATGTCTTTGGGCTTTTCTAATGTGCCGTAAACAAAATCCAACTCCAACTTTTCGTTTTCGCTATTCAATACTTTGAATATTTTTTTCAAGAAAGGCTCACGTATTTGACGAACATCGTCATTGGTTCTTCCTTGTGCATAGTCACGCTGTATAATTGGAATCACAATGGCATTCTCAGACGTTAGATTCCATAAACTGCTTTTCTCCCCTTGTCGCTCTGTGGGATTTGTTTTATTGCACATGGTTTATCATTTTTTTCAGTTCGTCACTATCGATATAGTCCGGAATGTCATTACCGGAAATGAGTTTTTCGTTTAGAAAGTTGCGCCCATTTCTATTGAGTGTTTTGAAAATTTCAGCCAAATACCTCATGGCATCCATTTTGTCCCATTCAAGCATATTTGTCATTCTATGGCTATATGCTTTAACAAACACATTGTATGTTCCTATCGGGACAAATATTCCCCGAGTGGTATTTTTGATAATACGCATTCGCTTATAGGGGAATATGGCGTTGCCATAACTCTTGTTTGTTCCTTCGTCAAGCAGCACCTGATTCCAAATATAATCTCGACTATCTTCATCTTCATTAAGCGTCTCCTCTTTTATATTAAGAGAATCTATTATCATATGAAATACTTCGTTTGCTTTTTCCTGCTGTTTATCGCCTTTTGCTTTAAAAATCTCAAAAAGTCTTTGGCAGATAACTGAATTGTCCATATCCATGATGAACTCCTCGTATTTAGGCATTACTATTTCAATAGCTTCTGTACGAAGAGCTTCTTTTCTCTTACGTTCTTTTTTCGGTTTTTTATTATTTTCCTCTGTTAAGCCATCTAATACTTCATAATAGCTGATATCTGTATAATATTCAAGCATTTGCGCCGCAAACTGGAAACAGCGATCTTTTCTATCCGGTTCAAAGGGAGTAGCCGGTGCCACATGTTCCTCGTTCCAGACTGTATTTTTGTAATAATGGAAGGGGAAACGGTCCGATTCTTCAGAATTGTCAAGTACTGTAAGAACGTTAAAAAGCAACAAGACAGGTGTTAATCCTTGCTGACTTTTCATTAGGTCTTTATGTTCGTATCCTGATGTTTGTTCGCGAATAAGTTCTTCTAACTTTTCAATAAAGACTGCTTTCTTTGGAATGGGCAATGCTTTTCCATGCTCGTCTTTAGGAAATTGAATACTAATGAGTTTATTTACTGAATATCCTTGAGATATGAGATAGCCAATATAATGGTAATAGGTCTTATTGTCATACCAATCTTGCATAGTTTGAATGAGTTCCCGTACACGCTTCCATTCTGTATTCACAAAATCAATTGGGTCATGCCCCTCTTCTTTGTATTTATGAAATAGGGAATCGTAATAATCAAATGTAAAATAAAACCTATCGATATTTGATTTTTCTTTATTAGCAAGTAGATCAAACAAGTATTCTATGCGGGTTTCATATTTTAATCCGGAACTTTTTTCATCATAAATAAAATTCCAGAAAAAAGAATTTTGAAGTTTATGCTCTATATTGTCCCATTGTCTTGCAATATTAGTCCTGTAATCCTCACTTTTAGTTTTGTTCTCGTTAGATGTTACAGGGAAGTTGCTTTCCTGCAGGAACATGGCTTTAATGAGTTCAGCATTAGTGAGAGGAATCTTTCCCGTATTAAGACGGTCGAATATTTCATGGTCGTCATTTTTGTTATTTTCATCCAATTCATACCATATTACATGGCATTTTTCTTTGATGCATGTATCAAATTCTGTTACTGCATTTGTTCTTTGGCTATCTATCTGTTCAAAAAAATCCAATGTTGCATTATACGCGCAAAAGATATGATAATAATCACTATTCTTTTGCATCTCTTCTTCATTAAGCCTATTCTTCAGCCATTCGGAACTTTTGTCACGAGTCTGGTATTCTATAGAGTAAGTTTCATTGTTATATAAAGGAGGCATAAGATCTTTTTCAAGATCCGGATGTGCCTCAATAAACGCTTTCTGGTTCTTAAGAACATTATGATCCTTAATTGCCTGCTGAATAATCAGTAATGTGGTAAGACGTTGTTGACCATCTATAACGTAATATTGTTCGTCTTTCCGTTTAACAACAACTGGTTGAAGACAATAAAAATCACTATCGTCTTCATTTTTATGGTTAAGTTTAAATTCCCATATATCATTCAGGAGTTTTAGCACTTCCGTTTTGGTCCACTTGTATCCTCTCTGATAGTCAGGAATGAAGAACTTGTCATGTTCTTGGATGAGTGTTTTTAATGATTTTTTGATTAGTTTCATATGATATCCTTTATAATATTTCTCTTGCTATCCACGCACAGGCTTCGGCATCAGCGAGGGCGTGGTGGTGGTTCTCTAAGTCATAGCCACAATAGCCGGCAATGATATCCAAATTATGATGTCCTTCCGGCCAAACTTGTCTTGATTTGAGTAATGTACAGTCAAACTCATAGCCCGGATAGGCAATGTCGTAGGCACGGAACACAGCCTTCAGACAGTTCTCATCAAACGCCTTATTGTGCGCCACAAATGGCACCTCACCATCCTCAATATAAGGGAAGTACTCGTGAACTTTCTTCACGGCATCTTCCCACACTTCAGGGAATTCGCGTTCCTCACAAGTATCATCATAGCACATACCGTTCACAGAACTACATTTCTCATTGTAGTAGTTCGGAACCGGGCGAACGAGGGAATAAAAACTATCCACCAATTCGCCATCCTTGACGATGACTATCCCCACTGAGCAGATACTCGATTGCTCAAAATTTGCAGTCTCAAAATCTATAGCTACAAAATCTTTCATTAGTTGTTATTTTTGTTTTGCACTGCAAAGATAATACTTTAGAGTGCCGAATTACGGCAGAGGGTGAATTATTTATACAATTTATTCATTTCCTTTATTTCTTCCTTGATTTGCTCGCGAAGTGCCTTAGGCGAAACAACCTCTACATTCGCTCCATGCGAGAGGATTTCTTGGCGCAGTTCGTAGGTGGGAACGACATAGTACGAGAAGACAGAATAGTCCTTGGTTGCCTCTTCCTCTTTTTGTGAGCGATGGAGCGGCAACGAACGAAAATACGGTACTTGTGAGACATCCACCTTGAGTTGGATTAACTCCGGTGTGCCGTTCAGACCCGTTACACCGTACGATAGTTGGAAATGCCGCGCCACATCGAAGTCCTCTGGGATTTCGTAAGTCTCGTCCGTGCGCTCCATTGCCTCGAAGCGGTCAAGTGCATAGATGAGAAGACGATGATCCGGATATTGTGATTCTGCCAAGACATACCACCGTTGCTTGAAGATCTTCAGACCATAGGGTTTGATATTGAAAGTAGATGGTTCCGGCTTACCAAACCCGCGGTGGGTCACGCGCAGAACCACCTTATCGCGGATAGCTTCCAGAATAGTCGTCAGGAATCGTTGACCGGAAGGCACTTCTTCGAAACAGATATGCTGACGCAAGTGCTGCCCCTCGTTGATGAGGTTGTTGACGGCGAAAGTGTTGATGAGCCATTTGCGCATGGAATGACGCTCGATGTCACTACGGTCTTCAATATAATAGCCTTTCCACTTGTCATACTCGATAGAAATCTGGAAGAGTTCTTCAATGGCAATTCGCCAACGATGGAAAGTGCGGGGAGGAATACTCATCTCATCTTCACTAAGAAGCGAGCGACACCAACGACGATCAATCTCGTCTCTTGTAATGTGACCTGCTGAATAAATGGTGTCTATTAACCAAATATACTTATTCAGCAATATGGCAGAGTTTTGCTTTGGCATAGTTTTAAAGTTTTTTGCGCTCAAAGATTTGCGTGCAAAATTACAATTTTTTTTTGATAAAAGCAAATTTTTATAGCAGATTTGTTGCAAAAATAACATATTTGTGTGCCAAATTGCGGCAGAAGGTAATAAAAACTATCGTTTTATATAGTTTTTCTTCCTCGCGTTAGGGATTGGAAGGGCTATGGTATTTGGAACAAATGCGGAACTTGTGAACCCCTGCAAAGCCCGACCGACGTAGCTCTGGAGAGAATGATCTGCAGAACTATGGAGGGAACGCCCAAATAAAGATAGTCGAAATACAAACTACGACGACAGTCATACAACAGATAAGGATGCTCGTCATCCGGAAGAACTTGTGCTCCGTCGTGAAAAAAGGAGGGTTGCCCCTCCCAATTCCATTTCTTAGATTAAAAGTTATACTTATAGGCTTCAGCTCTCAAAGCTTCGAACTCAGCCAGTGCTCTCGCATTCTTGCGCTCGCGCGCAAGCTCTTTTTCCAATTGGGAATAGAGCCATGCGCCACGACCATTTATTAAATCATTCTCAACGGCGAGGATTTCCTCGAAATCGGCTTTCGTGAAATGCGGTGCTTTCTTGACCGGCTGCTTTGCAACCGGCTCGGGCTGCTGCACTATGATTTCTTTCTTTACCTCGATAGGGGCGGTAGAAACCTGCTCAAACTCGAAGTTAAAACTGAGTTGCTGTGTGCTACACTGATTTTTCATAAAGCCTATTCATTTAAGAGGTTAAATGCCACCTGCCATTAAAGACAGGTGGCTTTCTTCATATCATGCTTGACAAACTGCTTCCGGTACATAGAAATGGGTTACGGGGAAGAAAGTGTAGAACTCACCTGTTTCTTTGTTCACCCGGCTTACCGGCTTGCCCCATGCGGGGAAACGATTCTCAACGGTGTTCATAACCTTGAAGCCTTCGCGCTCCCATTGCTCGCGGGTTTTAAGGATGGAGAGATTGTGAAGCTTCTTGTAGTAGATACAAAGCAGATTGTTGATGCGCTCATCAGCGCCGTACTCTTCACGGAGTTTCTTGCAGAGGGAACGGAGGCTCTGACGCTCTGTTTGCGGCTGCTCCATTGCATTGTTCTTTACTTCGGTTGCCTGACTGTTTTTCTTAGATGCTTTCATAACTGTACTGTTTTTGAATTGTTAAACTTATTTGTTTGCGATTTGTTTCTTTTACAATGCTTTTAGAGTTGACGGAGTGTAGTTCGCATATTCCGTGAACAGCAAGACTTCCGCAAAATTTACTACCTCCCGGCTTGTTCGGAGGCTGGAGAAATTTTTAGCTGCACCTGATCAGCGCCGGAACATGTTTAGCCTTGCCATACGGAAAGAACCAACTACCTTTGCATTGCTAAAAGGAACGACATAAATCGCCAAACGGGTAAGTAATTCAGGGACAGGACATGAAAGCCAAGAAATGGTTAGGCTCGAAGTGACAATGCTTCTTTGGCAGCTGCTGGAGTGGCGGGGCATGGAGTTTGCTCGGTACTCCGATTGTACGGCTTGAGTGCTTCAACTGCTGTAGCAGATACAAGGCTTCACCGCAAGACTGCCCGCTGCTGGGGGCTTGCTTGGCTTGGTTGAACACATTCGGTAAATCGTTGCAGGGAAAAGGGTGTATGGTTTGGGCAAGAAACAGTGTCCACAACTTCCACAACCAGCATTTATGCGGGAAGAAGTAAAGTATGATTGTAGAAATAACCGGTTTATTGTGGAGAAATTGTGGAAATGAATAGGAGTTGTGGAAAAATGTGGAAGAATTGTGGAGCGATTTACACAACACAAGCCCAGAAAAATCAAGGTTGTAGCAATTGTTTCTATTGTAGAAAGCAAAGTGCCAAAAGCATCAAGTTTTTCACGCAAAAAACTTGACTTTTAGCATGGCATAAAGCGTTGAGAGTACAAGGCATAACGAAAGTCCACACCGGATAGATAAATGGCTACTCTTTGTTATGTTATTTGCGTAAAAAACATAACAAGCCTATTAAGAAAAAACAAAATGGATATATAACACATACATTTTGGAGTACACACCGTTAACAGCGTACACAGTATTGATTTACAGGCATTTAAGTAAAACTATATATCCTTAACAATGTTAATATTCTTATATAATGTTAACAATGTTTACAAATGTTAACGGATGTTTACTTGGTCTATGCGCATAAATTGCTGATAATAAGCAATGTGTACAATGTGTACGATGTTAATGCGTGTACCACAGCATAAGACCATCAACCCAAGGACATGAAAAAAGCGCACAACCAATGGTCATGCGCTTCCTCTCTTATGCGGTTTGTTCATCCGGAATGGTATCCTCAGGAATCAGGT
>ODAJ014775556.1_pt1 | contig 13630 bp, 13 predicted proteins | sample 1539241 | NCBI WGS metagenome assembly ODAJ01 (sample SAMN02144231, study PRJEB22623) | gut metagenome | biome: sheep rumen | host: Ovis aries | place: New Zealand | reverse complement strand
CGCCCCCTGAAAACCAACTAAATCAGTCTGGAATGCAAGCATTCCATCCATGATTTCGCTGGTTTTCAGGGGGTGCTGAACAGTTACAAAAAATGATAAAATGAAAGCGGTCAGCGTATGCCGACCGCTTTCATTTTTTCTTTGAGATCCCCGATGTCCGTATAGACGGCGGCGGGGAAGCCGGCCGTCCGGGCGAGCTTTGCATTTTCCTCCGCGTCCGCGATGACGAATGTGCGGGAGGGCTTGAGATTCTCCTCCCGTGCAAGGGCGCGGACCTCATCTAAAGAGGCCTCCGGGCGGATGTAGGTGCTGTAGCCCACAAGGCGCAGGGAGGCGATGTGGTCGGAGAGAACCGGGTCCTCCGCGGCAGCGGACGGCCCCGCGAAGACGACGGCGTCGATCAGGGCGGATTTTGACGGACGGACCATCTTCGCGACCAGCAGGAAGGCGTAGAGCAGGATCGGCACGATGATGGTCATGGCGAGAGATCCCCTGAAGAAGGCACCGGCAGCCTCGTTCTTTCCGAGTGCAAAGATAAATGTGAGGACATACATTCCGAGCAGCAGGACGATGGCGGCGACGGCAAGCAGGCGTTTTGCGTTTTTCATTTTTTATATCTCCGTTACAATCTTTATGAAATGGTTGATGAAAATCAAATTCTTTGTTATTATAAAGATATTGTAACAAAAATGTAATATTTTGCAAGAAGGGGGAGGGCATGAATAAGAGGTTTTTAGCGCTTGCGATGACATTTCTTCTGATTCTGACCGGCACAGTGCCGGCAGGAGCGGCAACGGAAGACGCCGCGGCAGTCCCGGCTGACCCGACGGAATCCGTGGGAACGATTCTTACGGAGTCGGAGCAGGAGGAGATCATGCTTCCGGAGCTTCCGGTCGAAGTCGGAGATGGGGAGGATTCATCGGCGGAGACTGCGAAGGAAACCGAAACTTTGGAGGTCAAAAAGACACCGGAACCGGTCGGGGCAATGTCCTTTACCCCGAAGGATCCGGAGGACGGGAAAGTCTACGTCATTCACGCGGCGAAAGATCCGAATTTTGTTCTTGACATTTACGGCTGCATTTATCGAAACAGCATTCCGGTACAGCTCTATCCGGCGAACGGAACGGATGCCCAGAAGTTTATATTTACCGAAGTTTCCGACGGCGTCTTTTCGCTCATGAGTGCGGCAACCGGCAAGGTGGTTGACGCAGCCGGCGGGTCGATCAGAAACGGCACACAGATCCAGCAGTATGAAGGGAATAACACCGCGGCTCAGCGGTGGCGGTTTGTAAAAAATGAAAACGGCACCTACACGATCACCAGCACCATGAACAGTGTGAAGGTGATCGATGTGGCCGGCGGCCTGATGCGGAGAGGCCGCAAGATCCAGCTGTATACGAGCAATGACTCCATCGCACAGCAGTTCGTGCTGGAGGAAACCTCGCTTCCGAATATGAGCGGGACCATTATGATGAGACCCGCATCCTCTCAGAGGACCGCTGCGGTGCCCAAAGGTTTAAGTACCGGACACGCAAATCTCGAGACGGCAGCGGCAGACGGCGGAAGCGATTATCAGTGGTATGTTATCGAAAATGCAGGCCACGGCTTCTACACCGTCCGCAACAAGGCGACAGGTAAAGTCGTGGACGTCGCAGGCGCGTCGAAAAAGCCAGGAACGAATGTCCAGCTCTATACATCGAACGGGACTGATGCCCAGAAGTGGCGCATTGTGAAGAACAGTGACGGCACCTACACGTTTTATTCGAAGCTCAGGAGCGATCTTACGCTCACGCTCGGCGGCGGGACATCAGCCGGGGCAAATCTGTACGTGAACGTCAGAGAGATGAACGATAACCAGAAGTTCCTGGTGACGGAACCCGAAGAGATCCGGGTCACGGGAATCTCCGCCTGGATCGAAAACGCGAAGGATTCGGACCGCATTCTCTATAAGTCCGGGGACGATCTCATCTCATACGACCAGAAGCTGTCCTCCGACCGGAAGCTCAGGATCGAGACGGTGCATGTGGACGGAGTCAAGGACGGCTACTATGTGAGGCTTGTAGCGCCCGACGGCAAGGTCGTGGATGTGCAGGGCGGAATGGCCAGAAACCACCAGAATGTCCGGTTCTACGCGTGGAACGGAACGGATGCCCAGATCTGGCATCTTGCGGAAAATGATGACGGCACGTACTGCATCGCAAACAAAAAGAATCCGCGGATGAATCTCGACATTGAAAATGTCTCCATGGACTTCGGCGCGAATATTCAGCTGTTCCAGAACAACGGCTCGCTTGCCCAGAAATGGCATATCGCCTCCATGCAGATCACGAGCGCGCAGATTTCGGCCTCCGATCACAACACGGTGACGGTGAAGGCCTCCGGGGCTGCGCAGCCTTCCGACGACGGAAGAGCCTACCTCTTTGCCGTGGAACCTTACAGGAGCGTGCTTACGGGCACAAGGCCGGTCGCAAGCACCGCACTCTCTTCCAATGTGACGCTCACGGCAGGGTTAAACCGAACCTCGTCCGCATCACTGCTGCAGAAGAAGCTCTATGTGGCAATCCTTCAGAACGGGATCTACAAGATCGTGAGCAATGCCTTCTATATCACGAACCCGGAAGCGGCGGCGACAAACACATCAGCCTTCCCGACACCGGCGAGAAATACCAAGAAGGGGCTCAAGATGGGCGTCGGCGAGTACAACAGCGCGGCGGCCCTCAAGTGCAGCCACGCGCTCGTCGATCTGCCGATCGAGACATTCTTCCGTCCGAGCGGTGATGTGACCAACTACACCTATGAAGGGAAGAACTATACATTCTACAATATTCAGGGTCACAAGGGTGCTTTAAAGCAGTTCAGGAACAGGGGGATCGTGGTTACGGGCATCTTCTACCTGTCGAGCAGCGCCTACAAGGAACTCCTCGAGCCGGAGGCCAGAGCGGGCGCCACTGCTTCCTACAAGGGGGAAACACCGTTGCTCTTCGGTCTCAACACAAAGGATGCAGGCCGCAAGAAGCTGGAAGCCCTCTACTCCTGTCTCTCCGAGCAGTTCACCTCGGACGGGGTCCTGGTTGCCAACTGGGTCATGGGCAATGAGGTCGACCAGTATATCTTCTACAACTTCTCCGGCGACATCAGCTATGATCTCTACCACGAAGCTCTTGCAGACCAGTACAGGCTTTTCAATGCCGCAATCAAGAGCCGCTGGTCCAACGCCCGCTGCTACATCTCGCTCGACCACAACTGGAACATTCACTGGCACATGCCGACCACGTATAAGGGTATGGATCTGGTTGCCGATTTCAACAGAGATCTGACGTACCAGGGCAGAGTGCACTGGGATATGGCGATGCACCCGTATCCGTCACCCGAGCAGGATACCAGGATCTGGAACCGTTCCGGTCTGGTTGAGGATACCGGAACTACCGGCCAGGTCACCATGCTGAACGCACCTGCCTGGTGTGCATACATCAAGCTGACCTACGGGAGCGATGTTCATATCTGCATGACGGAGACAGGTTTTTCATCCATCTATAACGGCCGTGATCAGAGAAACGAGCAGGCGGCCGCCATCGCCTACGGCTACTACATCACGGAATTCTGCAAGGACATTGACCTCTTCGGTGTCCACCGCATCAGGGACGAGTCCGGTGAAACATCAGGCGGCTGGTATCTCGGCATTCAGGGCAAGCCCTCCCAGAACGTGTTCACCAACATGGACACGAGAAACTGGCAGAGTGCGACCGCCCCGTACATCTCCTATGTAAAGAAAAACGGGAGATCGATCGGAAGCTGGTCCGAGGTTGTCTCGGGCTTCAACGGCAACCGCTGGAACAACTTAAGCTGAGGGTGAACGCAAGGGTTTCATTTTAAGTTGCCAAGGAGCAAAAGGTATGATATAGTAAATGGGCATCCGGATGACCGGGTGCCCATTTTTAAGTGTTTGACGAGGAGTAAGAGAATGGCAGAAGAAATGAATATCACTGCAGACGAACTGGAAGTGGATCCGAAATCACTTCTCGGCCAGTGGAGAAAGAAAGCCTACGATCAGCAGGCGGACAAGGGAAAACTTAAGAGATTCTGGGAAGAGTATTTCCTGATTGAGAAGGGCATCTACGCAAAGCTTCTGGCTGCTCCGGACGAGGCTGTCACCGGCACGGTGAAGGAACTCGCGGAGAAGTATGAGATCCCGGTGGAGACCATGGTCGGTTTCCTGGACGGCATCAATGACAGCCTGATCGAGAAGAACCCGATCGAGACCATGGACGAGGATACGACGGTCAGCCTTGCCTTCGACAAGGCCCGCCTCTACAAGAACATGGTTGACGCCCGTGCGGAGTGGCTCTATGAGCTCCCTGAGTGGGATGCGATCTTCACTAAGGAAGAGCAGCATGAGCTTTACCTCGAGCAGAGGAAGTCCGGCACGATCGTGAAGCCGAAGAAGATCGGCAGAAACGATCCCTGCCCGTGCGGTTCCGGCAAGAAATACAAACATTGCTGCGGCAGAAACAAATAAAAAAGAGCGGGCCCTGACGGCCCGCTTTGATTTTGCTTTCAGTCGAGTGAAAGGTTCCAGTAATACTGCTGAATGTCGTCCTTTGTGGTGTCGTTGTAGTACAGGGTCACCTGTCCCGGAGTCCCGGTGACCAGATAGGTGAGGCTGCCGCCGGAAGATTTGCCTTCGCTTACGGGTTCGGGGGAGGTGTTGTCGCCTGTCCCGTCGGACCAGAGCGAGAATGCGATCCCGTTATCTCCGGTAAGCGCAAATCCGTAATCGCCAACCAGGATGTCGGAACCAATGTCCTTGTTCTCATAAGTGTAGCTTACGGTGACGGCCTGACCTGACTCGACGTCCCTGACATTGCAGCCGGTGATCGTGATGTTGTAGGTGCCCTTCGGTGTCGTCACGGAAACGGGCGTTCCGACAGTACCTTCCACTGCGGAGGATGCGGCGTCGACTTTGCTGCCCGGTGCGACCAGATACCCTTCGGCGTAGATGTGGTCGGGATCCTCGATGACAAACACATCCGGCGTCTCCTTGATCTGGAGATATTCGGGGAGAGACTCATCCGACTGGCCGGCGGCGTTTGCCGTGTTGAGGAGCTTCTGGGGCTCGGGAGTCGTCGCGGCGACATTGCCGGTGGGAACGCTCTCTTCCGCCTTGGATGCGGTAATGTCCGATTCGGTGATCACGGAGTCGGCAGGCACCGTACTCTCTGTCTTTTTGCCGCAGCCTGCCGCGAAAGCGGTAAGAACAAACGTCATGATAAGGATTCGAAGTGCTTTATTTTTCATAACTGACCTCCTTTTCGTTGAAGTGTCCGAAAGGTATTATAACATAGAAGAGACTTTCTATGTTAAAAAAAATCTTAAAATTATGTGACGGAACACGTAAATTTCGCTTGACGAAATGTGAAAGGCGTGCTAGATTAGTAATGTTCAAAAACAAGCAGAGTTCGCTCTCACCCCGGCATTTTTCCTGTGACCGGGCGTTAACACGGAACAAAGGCTTTTTCTTTGTGTGTTTGCGGGCGGCTCTACGGCTGTCCTTTTTCTTTTGCAAAAAGGAAGGCCTGCCGGAGACTTCATTTGTGAGGGAGGGTAGTAAGATTAGCGACTTAATGATTAACGACGAGATTCGTGATCGTGAGATCCGGCTTGTCGGAGAAAACGGTGAACAGCTGGGCATCATGCCTACGTATAAGGCTCAGGCGCTTGCGGATGAGGCAGGGCTCGATCTCGTGAAGATCGCGCCGAAGGCACAGCCTCCCGTATGCAAGATTATCGACTACGGTAAGTTTAAGTATGAGCAGCTCCGCAAGGAGAAAGAACAGCGGAAGAAACAGAAGATCATCGAGATCAAGGAGATCCGCATGTCTCCGAACATCGACACGAACGATCTTAACACCAAGGTCTCCGCTGCGAGAAAGTTCATCGAGAAAGGCAACAAGGTCAAGGTGAGCATTCGTTTCCGCGGACGTGAGATGGCCCATACGCAGGCGAGCCGTCCGATGATGGATGATTTTGCCGCTCAGCTTGCCGACGTTGCGGTGGTCGAGAAGCCGCCGAAGATGGAAGGCCGCTTCATGACGATGTTTCTGGCGAAAAAGTAAACTGATGTTAGTAAGTGCTGCGGGAGGGCTTCGTTTTACTTACGCGGCGTTACATAATTAGAGAGAGGAGAAAAGAAAATGCCCAAGATGAAGACCAAGAGAGCTGCCAACAAGCGCTTTCATGTAACAGGATCCGGTAAACTTAAGAGAATGAAAGCTTACAAGAGCCACATCCTCACAAAGAAGAGCGCCAAGACGAAGAGAAACCTTCGCAAGGCCACGATTACGGATGCAACCAACGAGAAGGTAATGAAGAAGCTTCTGCCGTACGCTTAAGAATGGGGAGGAAAATAAAAGATGGCAAGAATTAAAGGCGGCTTAAACGCCAGAAAAAAACATAATCGCGTTCTGAAGCTGGCGAAGGGTTACTACGGCGCCAGATCCAAACAGTACAGGATTGCCAAGCAGTCCGTTATGCGCGCTCTTGCGAGCTCTTTCGCAGGCCGCAAGCAGAGAAAGAGAGATTTCCGCAAACTGTGGATCGCTCGCATCAATGCAGCTGCACGTATGAATGATCTTTCTTACAGCCAGTTCATGCATGGCCTCAAGCTTGCGAACGTCGACATCAACCGTAAGATCCTTGCGGATCTTGCCGTGAACGACAAGGAAGGCTTTGCTTCCCTCGTCGAGCTTGCAAAGACCAAGCTTGCTTAAGTAATTGACATATCTGCCCGGGCGGAGCTGCTCCGTCCGGGTTATTTCGTATCAGGGAGACAGATATGATGGATCTTTTTGATTTCATGAAAGAGAAGACACTCGAAAATGAATCCCCCCTCGCAAGCCGCCTTCGTCCCCGCACACTGGAGGAGGTGGTCGGCCAGCAGCACATCATCGGGAAAGGCAGGCTCCTCTACCGGGCGATCAAGGCGGATAAGCTCTCCTCGGTCATTTTTTACGGGCCGCCCGGAACCGGCAAGACGACGCTTGCCCGCGTGATCGCGAACACGACCCACGCGAATTTCCAGCAGCTCAACGCGACAACCTCCGGCAAAAAGGACATGGAGGCGGCTGTCGCGGACGCAAAGGAGGCGCTCGGAGGCTTCGGACGCCGCACGATCCTGTTTATCGACGAGATCCACCGCTTCAACAAGTCCCAGCAGGACTACCTGCTGCCCTTTGTGGAGGACGGAACCGTGATCCTCATCGGGGCGACGACGGAGAATCCCTACTTTGAGGTCAACTCGGCTCTTCTCTCGAGATCCACGATTTTCGAGCTCCATCCGCTCTCAAAGGAGGATATCGGGCAGCTTCTCGACCGGGCCATGACGGACAAGGACAGAGGTCTCGGCGCGATGAAGGCGGTCCTTCTGCCGGAGGCCAGGGATTTCCTGGCGGACATGGCCGGCGGGGACGCCAGATCCGCCCTCAATGCGGTGGAGCTGGCCGTCATGACGACGGAGCCGGCGGATGACGGGGTCATCTATATCGACCTTGCGACGGCTGCGGACTGCATCCAGAAGCGGGCGGTCCACTATGACAAGGACGGGGACCAGCACTACGATACGATCTCGGCCTTCATCAAGAGCATGCGGGGCTCGGACCCGGATGCGGCGGTTTACTACCTGGCAAAAATGCTGACAGCCGGGGAGGACATCAAATTCATCGCCCGCCGGATCATGATCTGCGCGGCGGAGGATGTCGGAATGGCGGACCCGAATGCGCTCAGCGTAGCGGCGGCAGCCAGTCTCGTCGTGGAGAGGGTCGGTCTTCCGGAGGCCCGGATCCCGCTGGCGGAGGCGGCCGTGTACGTGACGACTGCCCCGAAGAGCAATGCAGCCTATCTGGCCATCGACAGAGCGCTGGAAAATGTCAGCCGCGTGAAGACCTCCGTACCCGGTCATCTCATGAACATTCACGCAAACGGTGCCGGGGACGAAGAAAAAGCCGTGGGCTACAAGTATGCCCACGACTATCCGAACCATTTTGTAAGACAGCAGTATCTGCCTGATGAGATAAAGAACGAGAGATTCTATGAGCCCGGTGAGATCGGGTACGAGAAGACGGTCAATGACCGCCTGAAAATGATCAAAGAAGAGACGTCATGACATGCATGTAGATTTCCTGGGATTTCTCGGGCCAGTTTGCGCAGACCCGCTCGGCTTCCTCCTCGGTCGTCACCGTGAAGCGGAGGTCGATCAGGGTCTCGGAACCCTCCTTGACGTAACAGTGAAGTTCATAGTCATGGTTCAGCGTGATCCGGTAATCGGCCCGCGTCATGGACTCGGTGCGAAGCTCGAGTGCATTTTCCTGCAGATACTCCGCGATATCATTTTTGATGGAGTCGGAGATCATGTAGCGGAAGTACTCGAGCGTTTTTTCGCCCTCCAGGGTGGCTGTGTACTGGGAGGTGTTGCGGATCTTCTCGGCGGAGATCAGGTGCGCGTCCAGAAGGTCGTTGATGGCCGCCTGCACATGAAAATAGTCCGTGTACTCCTTGCCCACGATGAACTCGGTGATTTGGGAGTTTGTGAGAGGGAAGGAGACCTTTCGAAGCATAAAAAGTATAATTAATTTATATAAAGTGCTCTGGTCCTGCATGGCGTATTTCTCCGTTTCTCTTTGTTATTCTAATAGTATCATCAGCCCGTGAACTGTTCAAGAAAAGATTTTGACGAGTTTCATTGAATTTAACGCTGTGAAGTGGTAAGATATAAAGATAAGCACGACATTTGAAACGCGGGTGCGGATCACAAAAAAGGAGAACGAAGAATAATGAACAAAAAGCTCCACACGGAGGATGTCGACAATCTCTTTAAAGCAATAATGACACTGGAGAATCTGGACGAATGCTATGCTTTTTTTGAGGATGTCTGTACGATCAATGAGATTCTCTCCCTTTCACAGCGCTTCAACGTCGCGGGGATGCTGCGGAACGGGGAGACCTACCTCGATATCTCGGAGAAGACTGGGGCTTCCACAGCGACGATCAGCCGCGTGAACCGGTCGCTTGCCTACGGGAACAGCGGCTATGACATCGTATGGAAACACCTCGCCGAGCAGGAGAAGACTGAGGGCTGATGGAAGAAAAAGAGATTCTTGAAAAATTAAACCCGGAGCAGCAGGACGCCGTCAGGACGACGGAGGGTCCGGTGCTGATCCTGGCCGGGGCCGGATCCGGCAAGACACGGGTGCTCGTGCACCGCATTTCCTATCTGATCAATGTCTGCGGGGTCTGGCCCGGAAATATCCTTGCCATCACCTTCACCAACAAGGCCGCCGACGAGATGAAGAGCCGGGTGGACGATCTCATCGGTTTCGGTTCGGATAAGATCTGGGTGATGACGTTCCACGCCGCCTGTGTGCGTATCTTAAGGCGGCACGCGGAGGAACTGGGATACACGCGGTATTTTACGATCTATGATACTGACGATTCGATGTCCGTCATGAAGGACATTTTCCGGCTGAAGAAAATCGATACAAAACGGATGAAGGAGAGGCAGGTCCTCTCCATGATCTCGTCTGCGAAAAATGAACTGATCACCCCTGAAAAATACGCGGAAGCCGCCGGGAGGGATTTCTTTTCCCGCCAGATTGAGGGGCTTTACGCGGAGTACCAGAGCCGGCTCAAGGCCAACAACGCGATGGACTTCGACGATCTCATCGGGAACACCGTGAAGCTCTTTAAGGAGCACCCGGAGATCCTCGAAATGTATCAGGAGAAGTTCCGCTACCTCATGGTGGACGAGTACCAGGACACGAACACGGCCCAGTTCAAATTCGTGAGCCTGCTCGCGGACAAATACCGGAATCTGTGCGTGGTCGGCGACGACGACCAGTCCATCTACAAATTCAGAGGGGCCAATATCCGCAATATCCTGAACTTCGAGCAGATTTTCCCGGAAAGCAAGGTCGTGCGGCTTGAGCAGAACTACCGCTCAACCGGAAATATTCTGGACGCCGCCAACAACGTGATCCGGAACAACCGGGGGCGGAAGGCGAAAAAGCTCTGGACCGAAAATGAGACCGGCAGAAAGGTCCGTTTCCGCAAGTTTATGAACAGCTTTGATGAGGCTGAGTTCATCGCAGAGGAGATCCGGGACAGCGTCCGCAAAGGGGAGAGTAATTACAAGGATTACGCCGTGCTCTACCGGACCAACGCCCAGTCCCGCCTTTTCGAAGAAAAATTCATGCTTTTAAATGTGCCCTACAAGATGGTCGGCGGCGTGAATTTCTACGCCAGAAAGGAAATCAAGGACCTGCTGGCTTACCTTAAGACAACCGCGAACGCTGTGGATGACCTGGCTTCGACCCGCATCATCAACATTCCGAAGCGCGGGATCGGCCAGACGACCGTCACAAAGATTCTGGCCTATGCGGGTGACGGGGGCCTTTCATTTTACGAGGGGGCAAAGGATGCGGACCGCATCGGCTCGCTCTCGGCGGCGACCGTGAAGAAGGTCAAAAGCTTCACGGACTTCATCGAGGAGCTCAGGGAGGCGGCGAAGGAGCTCTCCGTCAGCGCGCTCCTTCGGAAGATCGTGGAGGATACCGACTACGAGGGGATGCTGCGCGAGCAGGATGACGAAGATACCGTGGAGGAACGCCTCGGCAACATCGAGGAACTCGTGAACAAGGCCATCCAGTACGAGACGGACCAGGAAGAGCCGTCTCTGGCCGGGTTCCTGGCGGAGGTCGCGCTTGTCGCGGACATCGACAGCGTCGACGACGGGGACGACCGGGTGCTTCTCATGACGCTGCACTCGGCCAAGGGGCTTGAATTTCCCGATGTATACCTCACCGGCATGGAGGAGGGCGTTTTCCCGGGCATGATGTCCTTGAGCTCCGAGTCTCCGCTCGAGGAGATCGAGGAGGAGAGGCGGCTCTGCTACGTCGGCATCACCCGCGCCAAAAAGCGTCTGACCCTCACGGCAGCGGGCGAGCGCATGGTCCGCGGCAATGTGGAGCGGCACCCGGTCTCCCGGTTTGTGCGGGAGATCCCCCGGGACATGCTCGACAACGGGCTGCCGGAGAGCGGCAGCGGAGTGCGGATGAGGGCGCCGTCCTCAGTTCTTCCGGAGATGCGGAAGGCCATGCAGGCGGAAGCCCCGAAGAAATACGACAATCCATACATCCGAAAGGAAAATGCGTCTGCGCCGGCGAAGCAAAAGCCGTTTGCGGGGCTCTCCTACAAGGTGGGCGACAAGGTCTCCCATGTAAAGTACGGGATCGGAACCGTAAAGGAGATCCGGGAAGGAAAGCGCGACTACGAGGTTACGGTGGATTTTCAGACCTGGGGGGTTAAGCGCCTGCTGGCGGCATTTGCAAATCTGACCCCCGCAGAGTAGGTTGCTTCCCGACTCTCAAAAAAATCATGAAAAATGAGGGGAAATGTTGCGCTTTTATAGTGCAATTTTGAAAAAGGCGTGCTATAATACTGATATATCTCGAAAGGATGGTGTACAAAATGGATAGAAAAGTTGATGAGATTCTTGCCCGTCTTAAACTTCAGGAAGAGAAAAAGAAAAACGAGAAGTTTAACAAGGTCCTTTGGGTGCTTGCCATTATCGGCTGCATAGCGGCAATCGTTGCGATCGCATATGCTGTATATCGTTTCTTCACACCGGATTATCTCGAAGATTTCGAAGATGACTTCGATGATGATTTTGATGACTATTTCGAAGATGACGATGACGACTTCGAAGACGATGACTTTGAGGACGAGAAGAAGTCCGCAAAGGATGTCGTGAAGGAAGCTGCAGGCAAGGTCGCACAGGCTGCCGGCGCTGCGAAAGAGAAGGTCATGGAAGCCGTGAAGGCTGTCAAGCCGGCGGATGACGCTGAGATCGAGGAAGAGTTCGACGATGCGTTCTTCGAGGACGACAAGGAAGAAGCTCCGGCTGAGGAAGCTCCGACGGAGGAGATCCCGGTTGAGGAAGCTCCCGCTGAAGAGGCTCCGGCTGAGGAGGCTGCTGCAGAAGAAGAGGCTGCCGAATAATTAAAGAACGGATAAACGGAGAGCTCCGGCGGATGTGCCGGAGCTTTCTTTATGAGGAGAGAGTATGCTGAAAAGAAAAGACATTGCGGAAGGTATCATTGAGCGCGTGGACTATCCGAACCGCGGGCGGATCCACACGGAAGAAGGGCAGAAGGTGACCGTGAAGAACACGGTTCCGGGCCAGAAAGTCCGCTTCCGGGTATTTAAGAAGCACCAGGACCGTGTGGAGGGCCACCTCCTTGAGGTCCTTGAGAAATCCCCGCTGGAGACGCGGGAGCCCCTCTGCGCCATTTTTCCCCAGTGCGGGGGCTGCCTTTCCCAGACGCTGCCCTATGAGACCCAGCTGCGTCTCAAGGCGGACCAGGTGCAGCGCCTCCTTGGCGAGGTGACGGACGGAGCGCCGTTCGATGGAATTCTGCCGAGCCCGACGGAGCTCGCCTACCGCAACAAGATGGAGTTCTCCTTCGGCGACGACCGCCCGGGCGGTCCGCTGACGCTCGGTCTCCATCGCCGCAACACGACCTACGATGTCCTGACGGCGGACACCTGCCGGCTGGTGCACCCGGACATGACGAAGATCCTCAGGGCCACCCTCGATTACTGCACCGAGGCGAACCTTCCGAAATATAACAAGCGGGATCACGTCGGCTTCCTGCGCTTTTTGCTGCTCAGGCGGTCTGTCACGACCGGGGAGCTGCTGGTCTACCTCGTGACCTCCAGTCAGGATCCCCATGATTTCACACCCTGGGCGGAGAGGCTTAAAGCACTTCCGATCGAGGGCACCTATGCGGGCATTTTCCACGCCTACGACGACAACAAGGCGGACGCGGTCAAGGTGGACTCCGCAAAATGCCTCTTCGGCCGGGACTGGTTCTACGAGGAGCTTCTCGGTCTTACGTTCAAGGTTACGGCGTTTTCATTTTTCCAGACCAACACGAAGGGGGCTGAGCTCCTCTACGATGCGGTGCGGAAGTATGTGACCGGCGGGACCGTGCAGGGGCTTTTTGCCTCCGCTTCGGAAAATGAAACCCTTCCCTCCGCCGGCATCGCCGGGTCCGCCGAGGGCCGGCGCCCGGTTCTCTACGATCTCTACAGCGGGACGGGCACGATCGCGCAGGTACTCTCCCCGGTCGCGGGAAATGTCTACGGCATCGAGCTCATCCCCGAAGCCGTGGAGGCCGCGAAGGAGAACGCGGCCCTGAACGGGATCGAAAACTGCACCTTCCTCGCCGGGGATGTCTTCGAGAAGCTCGGTGAGATCGAGGAGCGGCCGGATTATATCATCCTTGATCCGCCGCGCGAGGGGATCCTGCCGAAGTCCCTCTCGAAGATCATCAGCTACGGGGTGAATGAGATGGTTTACATTTCCTGCAAGGCCTCGAGCTTCAAGAGCGATATGGCGGTGCTCAGGGACTTTGGGTTCAGGGTGAAGAGGTGGTGTCTTGTGGATATGTTTCCGGAGACGCAGCACGTCGAGACTATAGTGTTGCTGCAAAAGTTGAACTCGTAGAAATCCTTTATTTTAAGCACTTTTACGAGCATTTCACCTTCGGTGAGACCGACTGGTCGAAGCGCGGAAAAC
>ODAJ012161550.1_pt1 | contig 13630 bp, 9 predicted proteins | sample 1539241 | NCBI WGS metagenome assembly ODAJ01 (sample SAMN02144231, study PRJEB22623) | gut metagenome | biome: sheep rumen | host: Ovis aries | place: New Zealand | reverse complement strand
GTGACGGAGGCGGGCCTGCCCGGACAGGGCACGGTGAAGAGCGCCATCGGCATCGGGGCGCTGCTGCTGGACGGCATCGGAGAAACGATCCGGGTGAGCCTGAGCGGGGATCCGCTGCCGGAGGCCGCGGCGGCCTGGGACATTCTGCGGGCGCTGGATCTGCGGGTGCGCGGGGTGCAGCTGATCGCCTGCCCGACCTGCGGAAGAACCTGCGTGCCGGTGGCGGAGATTGCCCGCCGGGTGGAGCGGGAGCTGAGCGATGTGACGGTGCCCATCAAGGTCGCGGTGATGGGGTGCGTGGTGAACGGCCCCGGAGAGGCCCGGGAGGCGGATATCGGCATTGCCGGCGGGAAGACCGGCGGGGCGCTGTTCATTCGCGGGCAGGAGCCGCGGAAGGTGGAGGGCGACCTGGCGGAGATTCTGATCCGGGAAACCCGGAAAATCATCGAAGAGAAGCAGCAGAGGACAGAAAGAGCCTGATGACCCGGAAGGCCGGAGCCTGCAGGGGCTTCGGGCCGGCGGTCCAGGGCTTCCGGGCCGGGTGGAAGGTTCAGTGTGCGCACTGGGACGCCGGTTCAGGGCATGATGGCCGGATGGAAGGTTCGGACGTGCGCGGACTGTGGAGGAAGGCCCGGGAAAGGACGGCCGGCGGAGAGCACGGATGCGCAGGCGGAAAACAGGCAGGAAGGGTTGGCAGAGGACGGAAGGAAAATGAGCTATGAGGATCTGATGGCCCGGATCGCCCGGGATATTCCCGAGCTGGCGGACGCGCTGCGCGCGCCCCGGGTGACCTACGTCAAATCTCTGCAAAAAACCTATATTACCTTCGAAAGCACGGTGCTGGTGGGCGAAAAGCAGTTTCTGCGCCTGGAGCGGCTGCTGCGGGAGGTGTTTCCCGGGCGGCCGATGGCCGTGCGGGTGATTTCCCCGTCCCTGCGGGGCTCCTTCCTGAAGGATCCGGGGCCCTACCGGCAGGTGCTGGTGGATTTCCTGAAGCGGAACTATCCCGCGGCGCGGGGCTGGATGGAGCAGATCGACTGGCAGATCGAGGGCTCCGCGATGCGGGGAGAGAGCGCCGACGCGGCGGCCCGCCCCGGAGAGGAAGCGGTGCTGACGCTGGTGATGCCGGACGAGATTTCCATGCACTTCATGGGGCGGCAGAACGTGGCGCCCCGGCTGGCGGTGGCGATCCGGGAGATCTTCGACGCGGCGGTGCGGGTCGAGCTGACGGTGGCGGGCGACCGGGAGGAGCGGCTGCGCCGGATGCGGGAGGAGCGCGCGGAAAGCGCGCTGACCGTGACCCGGGAGGAGATGGCGGAGCGCTACGGCACGGGCCTGGAGAGCGCCGAGGCGCCCAAGCCGAAGGAACGCAAGCCCCGGGAAAAGAAGCCCGCGGACACCGCGGACGCGCCGGCCCGGAAGGCGGTCCGGGCGGAGAAGGAAGCTCCGGCGGAGCCGCCGATCATGACCGCGCCGACGGTGGGCAAGCCCATTATGGGCCGGAGCATCGGGGAGCGGCCGGTGGAGATCCGCGGGTTGACGAACGAGAGCGGCCTGGTGGTGGTCCAGGGCGAGATCTTCAAGCTGGAAAAGAAGGAGCTGAAGGGCGGCGAGCTGCTGCTGGTCTCCTTCGCGGTGACGGACTACACGAGCTCCATTCTGTGCAAAATCTTCTTCAGATACCGGAACCGGTTCAGCCGCAAGGGCGAGGACGGGGCCGTGGCGCCCATCACGGACGAGGAACGGAAGGCCGTGGCGGAGAAGGTGGACCGCATCCGCGAGGGCATGACGGTGAAGCTGCGCGGGGAATGCCTGTACGACAATTTTGCCCGGGAGCTGTCCATCTCCGTGCGGGACATGATGGAAACGGAGAAGGAGGAGCGGGAGGACCTGGCGGAGGAGAAGCGGGTCGAGCTGCATCTGCACACGAACATGTCCACCATGGACGCGCTGACGAAGGTGGACGACCTGATTGCCCGGGCGGTGAAATGGGGACATCCGGCCATCGCGGTGACGGATCACGGCGTGCTGCAGTCCTTCCCGGCGGCGTTCCGGGCGGCGAAGGGAAAGATCAAGCTGATTCCCGGCTGCGAGGGTTACCTGATCGAGGAGAAGGACATCGTGGCCGACCCGGACGACCGGGATTACGACGGGCCCATCGTGGTGCTGGACTTTGAAAGCACGGGGCTCAACACGGGCACGGCCCGGATCATCGAAATCGGCGCGGTGAAGCTGATTCACGGGCAGATTGCGGACACGCTTTCGGTGCTGGTGGATCCGGGAGAGCCGCTGCCGGAAAAGATTACGGAAATCACGCACATCACCGACCGGATGCTGGAGGGCCAGCCGAAGGCGGAGGAGGCGCTGCCGCAGCTGATGGAGTTCATCGGGGATCTGCCGCTGGCGGCGCACAACGCGAGCTTTGACGTGAGCCTGCTGCGGGCGGAGCTGCGGCGGCTGGGGCGCAGCTTCGAGGGACCGGTGCTGGACACGCTGACCTACGCGCGCAAGCTGTATCCCCAGATGAAATCCTTCCGGCTGGGCACGCTGTGCCGCCAGCTGGGGGTGAGCCTGAAGAACGCGCACCGGGCGGTGCACGACGCGACGGCCACGGCCCGCTGCCTGCAGCGGATGTTCGAGGAGACGCGGGAGCAGCATCCCGAGGTGCGGACGGGAGCGGAGCTGAACGCAGCGCTGCGGGGCGGCGCCATCGGCGAAAGCTGGCACATCATCCTGCTGGCGAAGAACCGGACGGGGCTGGTGAACCTGAACCGGCTGGTGTCCATCAGCCATCTGGAATACTTCCGGAGGGTGCCCCACATGCCCCGGGAGGTCATTGAGAAATACCGGGAGGGCCTGATTCTGGGCAGCGCGTGCGAGGCGGGCGAGCTGTTCCGGGCGGTGCTGGCGGGGGCCGACCGGGAAAAGCTGAAGGAGATCGCCTCCTTCTACGACTATCTGGAAATCCAGCCCATCGGCAACAACGCCTTCCTGCTGCGGGAGGACCAGGTCAAGGACGAGGAGGGGCTGCGGGACCTGAACCGGGTGATCGTGAGCCTGGGCGAGGAGCTGGGCAAGCCCGTGGTGGCGACGGGGGACGTGCACTTCCTGGATCCGAAGGACGCGATCGGCCGGGCGGTGATTCAGGCGGGCATGGGCTTCGCCGACGCGGACAACCAGCCGCCGCTGTATTTCAAGACGACGGACGAGATGCTCGAGGAGTTCAGCTATCTGGGGCCGGAAAAGGCGCGGGAGGTCGTGATCGACAACCCGCGGAAAATCGCGGATCTGGTGGAAAAAATGCAGCTGTTTCCGGTGCATCCCAAGGGGGAGGATACCTTCCAGCCCTTCTGGGACGACGCGGAGGACAACATCCAGCGGATGACCTGGGAAACGGCGATGGAGATGTACGGCAACCCGCTGCCGACGATCGTGGAGGAGCGGCTGACGAAGGAGCTGAAGTCCATCGTGGGCTACGGCTACTGCACGCTGTATTCGATCGCCCAGAAGCTGGTGTCCCGTTCGCTGCAGGACGGCTACCTGGTGGGCAGCCGGGGCAGCGTGGGCTCGAGCCTGGTGGCGAGAATGTGCGGGATCACGGAGGTGAACGCGCTGCCGCCCCACTACCGCTGCACCCACTGCCGGAAGGGCTTTTTCGACGTGGACAAGAGCCGGTTCCACGTGGGCGTGGACCTGCCGGACCGGAACTGCCCGGACTGCGGGCGGCGGCTGACAAAGGACGGATTCGACATCCCCTTCGAGGTCTTCCTGGGCTTCGAGGGCGACAAGGTGCCGGATATCGATCTGAACTTCTCAGGCGAATACCAGAACAAGGCGCACCACTATGTGGAGGAGCTGTTCGGGCACGACCACGTGTTCCGGGCGGGAACGATCAGCGGCCTGGCGGACAAGACCGCCTTCGGCTACGCGGCGAAATATCTGGAGGAGCGGGGCATCCAGGCCGGGAACGCGGAAAAGGACCGGCTGGCCCTGGAATGCACAGGCGTCAAGCGCACCACGGGGCAGCACCCGGGGGGCATGGTGGTGGTGCCGCTGGAATACGAGATCTACGACTTCACGGCCGTGCAGCATCCGGCGGACGACCTGGAGAGCGACTTCACGACGACCCATTTCGACTTCAACTCCATGCATGACATCCTGGTGAAGCTGGACTGCCTGGGGCACGACGATCCGACGATGATGCACGAGCTGGAGAAGCTGACGGGCATCAACTTCCAGGAGGTGCCGCTGGACGATCCGGGGGTGCGGAGCCTGTTCACCAGCCCGGCGGCGCTGGGCGTGACGGAGGAGGACATTCTCTGCAACACGGGCACCTACGGCGTGCCGGAATTCGGCACGGGCTTCGTGCGCGGCATGCTGGAGGAAACCGAGCCGTGCACGATGGAGGAGCTGCTGCGGATTTCCGGCCTGAGCCACGGAACGGACGTGTGGCTGGGCAACGCGCAGGAGATCATCGCCAGCAAAACGGCGACGCTGAGCGAATGCGTGTGCTGCCGTGACGACATCATGAACTACCTGATCGACCGGGGCGTGAAGCCGAAGCTGGCCTTCACGACGATGGAAAGCGTCCGCAAGGGCAAGGGCCTCAAGCCGGAGATGGAGGAGGCCATGCGGGAGGCGGACGTGCCGGACTGGTTCATGGACAGCTGCAAAAAAATCAAATACATGTTCCCGAAGGGGCACGCGGTGGCCTATGTGACGATGAGCCTGCGGGTGGCGTGGTTCAAGCTGCACGAGCCGCTGGCCTACTACTGCGCCTACTTCACGGTGCGCGGAGACGGGTTCGACGCGGCGACGATGCTGATTTCTCCGGAAACCTGCCGGGCCCGGCTGCAGGACATCCGGAACATGGACAAGCCCACCGCCCGGGACAAGGAAATTGCCACGTGCCTGGAGCTGGTGCTGGAGATGAACTGCCGGGGTATCCGGTTCCTGCCGGTGGACCTGTACAGGAGCGAGGTCAGCACCTTCGTGCTGGAGGACGGCAACATCCGCTGTCCCTTCACGAGCCTGCCGGGCCTGGGCGAGAGCGCGGCGATTCCCATCGTCGAGGCGCGGAAGGAAGGGCCCTTCCTGAGCATCGAGGATCTGCGGATCCGGGGCCGGGTGGGGTCGGCGGTGATCGAGCTGCTGCGGGAGCACGGCTCCCTGGAGGGCATGGACGAGACGAACCAGATCAGCATGTGGGGGTGAAAAAATGCGCAGGACGATGAACGTGAAGGGCTTTCTGGTGCTGCTGGGTGTGGTGCTGGCCGTGTTCCTGATCCTGTTTCTGGTGCTGCGGGGCCAGCGGGGGGCGGTGGTCTCCCGGGAGGAAGCGCTGCGGCTGAAGCTGGTCGAAATGGAAGAAGAAAACAGGATCCTCACCGAACGCATGAGCGAGGTGGGGACCCAGAACTATATCGTGTCCAACGCGCTGGACGTCTATTCCTATATGCTGAAGGACGATATCCGGTTTGAATTCACGAATCCGGAGGCGCTGAACGCCTACACGCCGGAGGAATGGCAGATTCTGACCGAGGAGTGGCAGTCGATGAGTGCGGACGGGGTGCTCTGACGCCTCACTCCCGGCTGGCGGTTTTGAGCAGGATGGCCTGGCGGAGGTTCCGGATGCGCAGCTCCCGCGCGCCCTCCGCTTCCTCCCCGTCGAGGGTCCAGCGGATGGGCGGATCGCTTTCCACGAGGAAGGAGGAGGCCCGGGTGAAGGTCAGGGACGGATGCGCATAGTCATGGGTGCGCAGGGCGTTGAGAATCCCGTTCAGGGCCAGCAGATCCGCCGGGAAGGGAATGAGCAGGGACTCGAAGAGGCCGTCGCTCATATGCACGGCGCTGTTCTCCAGCCGGAGCACGCCGCCCAGCGAGGTGGAATTGCAGATGGCGCCGAAGATATAATCCTGCTCAAAGGTCCGGCCGTCCACCGTGATGCGGGCATGCAGCGGGCGGATGTCCGCCAGGGAGCGGATGCCCTCGAGAATGTAGGCCGCGTGGCCGAGCACGTTTTTGACGTTCTGGGGCGTGGAATAGCTGACGGCGGTGAAGGCGCCGAAGGAGGCCGTGTAGCTGAAAAAGCGGTCCTCGCCGAAGAGGCCCACGTCCAGGGGGCGAAGATCGCCGCGAAGCAGATCGTCGCAGGCCTGGAGGGGATCGATGGGGATGCCCAGGCCGGAGGCAAAATCATTCGTACTGCCGCAGGGAATGTAGCCCAGCGGCGTTTTATGTTCCCCGCGAATGAGGCCGGTGATGACCTCGTTGAGCGTGCCGTCCCCGCCGCAGGCCACGATGAGATCCACGGTTCCGCCCAGATCCCGGACGAGGTCAATGGCTTCGCCCCGCTGGCGCGTGACGAAGACGGTGGGAAGATAGTCGGCCTCCTCCAGGCGGAGCAGGAGGTCGGGGAGAAGGCGGCGGCCTGCGCGCAGGCCGGCGTTGGGATTCAGAACAAACAGGCAGGACAGCATGGGTTTTTCCTTTCTCTGGGGGGCTTTCCGATCGCCCCCCAGGCCCCCTTCGGCCGGGGAACTTTTTGAGTAGTTGAATATCGGATGAGGCACAACGCAGGCCGCACCGCGGCCTGCGCCCCTTCGGCGGGGAGCTGTTATTAATGGGCGGATACCGCCTCTTTTATTTTATTCCGAAAATCAGTATAGCGCAGGAGGGGGGAGAAGGCAAGAGGAGGGAGGGGCAGATTTAACAAAAATGAAACAACTTAGCGGTTGAAATGTTCGGGAAAATGGCGTATAATTCCGTCATTCCCAGGAGGAATGTTCGTGTTTTGGAGGGAAGGACGTTGGAAGCACTGCGGCGCATGATCGAGACCCAGGGCGTGGGGATCGGGAAGGACATCGTGAAGGTGGACATGTTCCTGAACCACCGGATCGATACCGGGCTGCTGTTCCGGATGGGCGAGGCGTGGGCCGAGGCTTTCCGGGAGGACGCGCCGGACGTGGTGCTGACGGTGGAGGCCAGCGGGATCGCCATGGCGGTGGCCGCGGCGCACGCGCTGGGCGACCTGCCGGTGGTGTTCGCGAAGAAGAGCGCCACGGTGGTGCAGAACGATGCGATGCTGCAGGCGCCGGTGTACTCCTTCACCCATAAGACGCAGAACATCATTCGCCTGGATCGGCGCTATCTGCCGGAGGGCAGCCGGGTGCTGATCATCGACGACTTTCTGGCGGACGGAGAAGCGGTGCGCGGCATGATGGCGCTGTGCGAGCAGGCCGGGGCGCATCCCGTGGGCGTCGGAATCGCGGTGGAAAAGGGATTTCAGCCGGGCGGAAAGCGGCTGCGCGAGGCGGGGGTCAAGGTGCTGTCCCTGGCGATTGTGGACGGGATCGAGGACGGAATAATCCTGCTGCGGCCGGAAGAGGGCTGAAGTCACCCGAGGCGGTGTGAACCGCCGGGCGGGCCTGCAGGCCGGAGGACCCTGTAACGGAGCTTGGATGAAGCGCCGATATGGCGGAACCGGCAGCTGGGGCCCGGACCCGGAGGTTGACATATAAATGTCCGCTCTGCGGAGCGGGAAAGAGAGGAACAAAGACGCATGAAGAAACTGATTGCTCTGCTGCTGACCCTGGCGCTGTGCCTGACCGCTGCGGCTTCCCTGGCGGACGGTGTGGCCAAGGAAGAGATCAAACTGGGCGTGATCCTGCTGCATGATGAGGATTCCACCTACGACCTGAACTTCATCAACGGCGTGAAGGAAGCCCAGGAAGCGCTGGGCCTGAGCGATGATCAGGTGATTATTAAGAAGGGCATTCCGGAATCCAACGAGTGCTACGAAGCCGCGCTGGACCTGGTGGACGAAGGCTGCAACCTCATTTTCGCGGACAGCTTCGGCCATGAGAGCTTCCTGCTGCAGGCCGCGAAGGAAGTCGAGAACGTGGACTTCTGCCACGCGACCGGCACCATGGCGCACACCGCCGGCCTGGCCAACTTCCACAATGCCTTCGCCTCCATCTACGAAGGCCGCTATCTGGCGGGCGTGGCCGCCGGCCTGAAGCTCAAGGAGATCCAGGAAGCCGGCAACCTGAAGGGCGAGAAGCCCCTGATCGGCTACGTGGGCGCTTTCACCTACGCGGAAGTGATGTCCGGCTACACCAGCTTCTATCTGGGCGCGAAGTCCGTCTGCCCCGATGTGGAGATGAAGGTGCAGTTCACCGGCTCCTGGTACGACGAGAAGGAAGAGAAGGCCGCCGCGGAAGCGCTGATCGCCGCCAACTGCGACCTGATCAGCCAGCATGCTGACTCCATGGGCGCTCCGACCGCCTGCGAAAACGCGAACATCCCGAACGTGTCCTACAACGGCTCCACCGTGGCGAGCTGCCCGAACACCTTCATCGTGGCCTCCCGCATCAACTGGGCGCCCTACTTCGAGTACATCGTGAACCAGAAGATCGCGGGCGAAGCCATCGCGACCGACTGGACCGGCACCATCGAGACCGGCTCCGTCGTGATGACCGAGGTGAACGAGGCCGCCGCGGCCGCGGGCACCGTGGAAGAGCTGGAAAAGGTCAAGGCTGAGCTGATTGCCGGCACCCGCAAGGTGTTCGACACGGCGACCGAGGGCTTCATCACCGTGGGCGGCGCTCCGCTGGACAGCTACATGGCGGACGTGGACACGGACGATGCGTTCACCCCGGATACCGAGGTGGTTTCCGACGGATACTTCCATGAATCCGAATATCGGTCTGCGCCGTATTTCAACGTGCAGATTGACGGGATTGAGCAGCTGAATCAGATGTTCTGAGAAACTGTGGTCCTGAAAAACGCATAAGACAGGAGGACTGCCGCCCTTTTCGGGCGGCAGTCCATGTCCTTTTTTAAAGAGCAGGGGTTCAGGGAGCCTGTACGGTTTACTTGCCTGACAGATGGAACTGGAGGATTGTTGTGGAAAAACAGCTGGCTTTGCAGATGAAGGGCATCACGAAGCGATTTGGCAGCGTGCTGGCCAACGATCATGTGGATCTGGACGTTTACCGCGGAGAGATCCTGGCGGTGCTGGGAGAAAACGGCTGCGGCAAGACGACGCTGATGAACATGATTGCGGGCATCTATTACCCGGATGAGGGACAGGTGCTGATTGACGGGCAGGAGGTCGTGATCCGGTCTCCCAAGGATGCCTTTGACCACAAGATCGGCATGATTCACCAGCATTTCAAGCTGGTGGATCTGTTCACGGCGGCGGAAAACATCGTGCTGGGCGTGCGGGAGCAGGGAGCCTACAACCTGAAAGAGGTGAACACCCGGGTGGCCGGCATCGCGGAGCGCTACGGCTTCCATCTGGATCCGGCCAAAAAGGTGTACGACATGTCCGTGTCGGAAAAGCAGACGGTGGAGATCATCAAGGTGCTTTACCGCGGGGCGGACATCCTGATCCTGGACGAGCCGACGGCCGTGCTGACGCCGCAGGAGATCACGCGGCTGTTTAACGTGCTGCGGCGGATGAAGGAGGACGGGAAGTCCATCATCATCATCACCCATAAGCTCAACGAGGTGCTGGAGGTCAGCGACCGGGTGGCCATTCTGCGCAAGGGAGAGCACATCGCCACGGTGAACACCGCGGAGACCGACGAGGCCGCGCTGACGGAGATGATGGTCGGCAAGAAGGTGGATCTGAACATCGACCGGCCGGAGCCGATGAATCCCGCGGTGCGGCTGGAGGTGCGGGACCTGAGCCTGAAAAACGCGGAGGGCATTCAGGTGCTGCGGAACATCTCCTTTGAGGTGCGCAGCGGGGAAATCCTCGGGATCGCGGGCATCGCGGGCAGCGGGCAGCGGGAGCTGCTGGAGTCCATCGCCGGGCTGCAGCCGCTGGAGAGCGGGGAGATCATCTTCCACAATCCGAAGAAGGACAAGCCGGTGACCTTTTTCCACAAGAGCCTGAAGCGGGTCAAGGAGCTGGCGGCGCAGGACGCCTTCCACGACGTGAACCTGAACGGCGTTTCCTTCCGGGGCATGAGCAACAAGGCGATCCGCAAATGGGTCGAATCGGGCGGCGTGCTGTTCCGGGAGGACGAGATCATGAACCTGCGGAACAAAACGCCCCTGGAGATCCGGGAGCTGGGCGTGCGGCTGTCCTTCGTGCCGGAGGACCGGCTGGGCATGGGCCTGGTGGGCTCCATGGGCATCACGGACAACATGATGCTGCGCAGCTATCGGAAGGGCCACGCGGGCTTCCTGGACCGGAAGAAGCCCCAGGCGCTGGCGGAGGAAATCATCCGGGAGCTGGAGGTCGTGACGCCGGGCGTGTCCACGCCGGTGCGGCGGCTGTCCGGCGGCAACGTGCAGAAGGTGCTGGTCGGGCGGGAAATCGCCTTCACGCCGAAGGTGCTGATGGCGGCCTATCCCGTGCGCGGGCTGGACATCAACAGCTCCTACACGATCTATCACCTGCTGAACCGGCAGAAGGAGAACGGCGTGGCCGTGATCTTCGTGGGTGAGGATCTGGACGTGCTGCTGGCGCTGTGCGACCGGATTCTGGTGATGAACGGCGGCGCGGTGACGGGCGTGGTGGACGCGCGGCAGGCCACGAAAGAGGAAATCGGCCTGATGATGACCCGGACGAGCCGGGAGGGAAGGGAGGAAGACCGGTGAGCGAGAAGAGACACGCTGAAGCGCGGGAGCCCCTCGTGCATCTGAGCAAACGGGCTTCCATCGCTCCGCCGATGGCCTGGGCCATCCGGCTGATCGCGCTGGTGCTGGGGCTGGTGGCCTGCGGGCTGGTGGCCTTCCTGCTGGTGGACAAGCTGCGGGAGCATCCGGAGCGGGTCGGGGATTTCTACTACTGCTTCATCCGGGGCGCCTTCGGAACGAGCCGGAAATTCTGGAAGTTCCTGCGGAGCCTGGCGGTGCTGCTGTGCATCGCGCTGGCGCTGACGCCGGCCTTCCGGATGCGGTTCTGGAACACGGGCGGCGAGGGCCAGACGCTGGTGGGCGTGCTGGGCGCCATCGCGGTGGACTTCTATCTGGGCGGCAAAATTCCGGAGTGGCTGCTGCTCCTGCTGATGCTGGCGGCATCGCTGCTCAGCGGCGCCGTGTGGGGCGTGATTCCGGCGATTTTCAAGGCCAAATGGAACACGAACGAGACGCTGTTCACGCTGATGATGAACTATGTGGCCACCTACCTGGTGTCCTATTTCCTGGTGATCTGGATTCCGAACGGCTCCTCCTCCCTGTCGAAGCTGCAGAACGGGAAGCTGCCCGCGCTGGGGAACGACTATCTGCTGATCATCCTGATCGTGCTGGCGCTGACCATCGGGCTGCACATCTACCTGAACTACACCAAGCACGGATACGAGATCAGCGTGGTGGGCGAGAGCGTGCGCACGGCCCAGTACGTGGGGATTACCGTGGGCAAGGTGATCATCCGGACGATGATTCTCAGCGGCATGCTGTGCGGGCTGGCGGGATACCTGATCGCGGCGGGCATGGATCAGACGGTGACCACGGAATCCGCCGGCGGCCAGGGCTTTACGGCGATCATGGTTTCCTGGCTGGGCAAGTTCAATCCGCTGGCGATGATCCTGACGGCGGGACTGATTCAGGTGCTGCACCAGGGGGCCGCCCAGATCAGCCAGGACTTCGACGTTTCCGGCGCCATGCCCAGCATGGTGGTGGGCATCATTCTGTTCTTCATCATCGGATCCGAATTCTTCATCAACTATGAGATTCATTTCCGGGGCCACGGGGCCCGGGCGGGAAAGGAGGCAGTGAAGTGAACATCTGGCTGAACTTCCTGATTGACTCCCTGGCCTTCGGCGCTACGTTCATGTACGGCTCCACGGGAGAAATCCTGACGGAGAAGGCGGGACATCTGAACCTGGGTATTCCGGGCATCATGTGCATGGGCGGCGCGGGCGGATGCCTGGTGCTGAACTGGATCGGAAAGAGCGCTCTGCCGCCCTTCCTGATCGTGATCCTGGGAATTCTGGGGTCGCTGGCGCTGGCTATGCTGATGGGCCTCATCTATTCCTTCCTGACGGTGACGCTGCGGGCCAACCAGAACGTGACGGGTCTGGCGCTGACGACCTTCGGCGTGGGCCTGATGAAGGTGATCATGAGCAAGATGGACGCGACGGTTTACCTGGTGGGGCCCAAGCAGATGTACCGCTGGCCCTTTGCCGGGCGGCAGGACAGCCTGCAGTGCCTGGGCGTGCTGTTTTTCCTGGCGGTGATCGTGGCGCTGTGCGCCAGCTGGGTGCTGTTCCGCACGAAGGTGGGGCTGCATCTGCGGGCGGTGGGCGAGAATCCCGCCACGGCGGACGCGGTGGGCATCAACGTGACGCGCTACAAGTATGTGGCGACCTGCGTCGGCAGCGGCATCGCGGGCCTGGGCGGGTTCTACTACATCATCGACTACATGGCCTCGCAGGAGGCCTATCTGAGCCTGGAATCCTTCGGCTGGCTGAGCATCGCGCTGGTGATCTTCGCGCTGTGGCGGCCGCACCTGACGATCATCGGATCGACGGTGTTCGGATTCCTGTTCTCCTGCTCCAGCTTCATCACCAATGTGTCCTGGATCAACGTGACGATGGCCTTCAAGCCGGTGCTGAAGATGCTGCCCTATGTGGTCACGATCCTGGTGCTGATCGTGAGCAGCGTGCGCAACAAGCGGGAGAATCAGCCTCCGGCCTCCCTGGGCCTGTCCTATTTCCGGGAGGAGCGCTGAGCCGGAAGGAGGCGGACATGAAAAATCCGAAAACGATCGCCGGGCTGGCGGTGCTGGCGGTGCTGCTGGCGCTGGGCGGCCTGCTGGCGAGCCGGATGATTCCGACGATCCGGGAAACCCGGCTGGAAATGAGCCTGACCCCCACGCCGCTGCCGGAGATTCCGGCCAGCGTGCGCCGGGTGACGCCGGATCCGGCCGCACCGACGGCCGCCCCGATCCTGCGGACCGGCTCCCGGGGGCAGGCGGTGACCGACGTGCAGAGCCGGCTGAAGACCCTGGGATACTACCAGGGGGAAATCGACGGGCAGTTCGGCGCGGGAACGAAGGAAGCGGTGACGGCCTTCCAGCAGCGGAACGGGCTGGAGCCCGACGGCATGGTGGGGGACGACACCCGGGAGCTGCTGTTTTCCGCGCAGGCCAGGCCCTGGGCGGCAGAGGAATAGCGCGGGACGCCCGCGGCGCCCGGCAGGGACGCAATCAAAAACGGGGGAGAGTGAAGCCCATGAAGGTGGTTCTGGAAAATCTGACGAAGCGCTTTCCGGCGCGGACGAAGAAGGATCACGAAGTGATCGCGGTGAACAATTTCAACTTTGAAATTCCGGACGGGCAGCTGATCGGCCTGCTGGGTCCCAGCGGCTGCGGCAAGAGCACGACGCTGAATCTGATCAGCGGCCTGGAAACGCCGACCTCGGGCAGGATCCTTTTCGGGGAGGAGGACGTGACCCGGACGCCGCCGGAGGAGCGGGGCGTGGGGCTGGTGTTCCAGAACTACGCGCTGTATCCCCATCTGACGGCGGAGGAGAATATCATCTTTCCTCTGCAGAACCTGAAGGGCGCGGCGAAGATGAGCCGGGAGGCCATGCACCGGAAGGCCATGGAGGTGGCGAAGCTGGTGCAGATTGAACGCCTGATGGAGCGCAAGCCCCGGGAAATGTCCGGCGG
>ODAJ012142982.1_pt1 | contig 13630 bp, 9 predicted proteins | sample 1539241 | NCBI WGS metagenome assembly ODAJ01 (sample SAMN02144231, study PRJEB22623) | gut metagenome | biome: sheep rumen | host: Ovis aries | place: New Zealand | reverse complement strand
AAGGACTCGTTCCAGCCGATCACGACGCCGGAGGAAGGCGAGGTGTATATGCTCAAACCGATGAACTGCCCGCACCACTGCGCGATCTACAAGAACAGCCCCAAGAGCTACAAGGATCTGCCGTTCCGCTGCGCGGAGTTCGGTACGGTCTATCGGTACGAGCAGAGCGGCGAGCTGCACGGCTTGACCCGCGTGCGTTCGTTCACGCAGGACGACGCGCATATCTTCTGCCGTCCCGACCAGGTGAAGCAGGAGTTCATCCGCGTCATGGAGATCATCAATATCATCTTCAAGGCGCTTAATTTCGAGAACTACGAGGCGCAGATCTCCCTCCGCGACCCGAACAACCACGATAAATACGTGGGCTCGGACGAGATATGGGAGCACGCAGAGAACGCCATCCGCGAGGCATGCAAGGAGATGAACCTGCCGGCACGCGAGGAGACCGGCGAAGCGGCATTCTACGGTCCGAAGCTCGACTTCATGGTCAAGGACGCACTCGGCCGCCGCTGGCAGCTCGGTACGATCCAAGTCGATTACAACCTGCCGGAGCGGTTTGAGTTGGAGTACACGGGCGAGGACAACCAGAAACACAGGCCGGTGATGATCCACCGTGCGCCGTTCGGCTCCATGGAGCGTTTCGTAGCCGTGCTGATCGAGCACACGGCGGGTAAGTTCCCGCTCTGGCTCACGCCGGACCAGGCGGTTATCCTGCCTATCTCCGAGAAGAGCAACGAGTACGCATGGAAAGTGAAAGAGATGCTGGAGGCACAAGACGTGCGCGTGATTGTCGATGACCGCAACGAGAAACTGGGCCGTAAGATCCGCGACAACGAGCTGAAGCGTATTCCGTACATGCTCATCGTCGGTGAGAAAGAGGCGGAGCAGGGACTCGTCTCCGTCCGTCAGCAAGGCGCAGAGGAGAAGGGCTCCATGACCATTCAGGAGTTCGCCGACTTCATCAACGAGACAGTTAAAGCGCAGATGAGCGCGTACTAACAGCAAGTGATGACTGCATGACTCCCGCCCGGGGCATGCAGTCATCCGCTTTATAGTCATTGTCAATCTATATCTTACGTTCACATGAGAACTACTCACACAAATGTTCATCGATTCTTTAGCCTCTTATTGATCTGCTGTGCGCTCCTATTGGGAGCCGGAGAAACCCTAACGGGGCAGAGTTTATCCAAACCGGCGAACTTGATATCCTTCCCTAAGCAGCAAACGCCCAATACGGGTAGTACCGCCAAGACCTCCAAAAGCCCAAAGACCGCTTCAAAATCTCCTGTTCTGACGGTTGAATGTCCGGACACGGTAGTTATGGGTAAAACATTCATTGCTATTTATTTATTGCGGGCTAATAATTGGAAAAATGCGCATATAGAGAATGACCGTAAATTTCGCAGGGTAGAAAAAAAAGTAAACAAGAGCACCTCGGAACTGCTGCAATTCATAACGTGGGAATGCAGTGCCGCAGGTACATACCCGCTCCCGACATTAGTCGCAGAAGTGAACGGAAAAATCTACCGGAAAACACGAACCATCGTAGTCGTGCCCAATCCGCAGTACGCGAAAGAATACACCGCCGGCAAGGAATGGCTGTACCGGAAAATGCAGCACTCAGCCTATAAGGATTCACTGTATTTAGAAGTATATCGGTCATCTAAAGATTGGGTCTTATTCAACGATGTAAACAACAGAGCCTTTGTATTGGTAGCCGCAGCGCAGCATTGGCAACCTAATCTGAATCCCATACTGGCATGGAGTACCGACAACTCATACAACTATAGCGAGATTAAGAACCATCAGCAAGATGCCATTCTCGCCAATTATACCCAACAACTCAGCCGTTTGTCAGGCGCCACGGAGGATTATTCGCTATCCCTCTCCTACCGGCGGCAACAGGACACTTGTCCGCCTCTTTTGAAAGAACTGCGGTGGGGACAAAACGCGCCCTACAACTCGGAAACGCCTCTGGATAGCGAAGGGAAACATTCGCCCGTCGGTTGTGTGCCGATTGCCGTGTCCCAGATACTCAAATACCACCAAGCGGCGGTGAAACCCAATACATCGGTACATTATAAAGATGTAAGCGGGAAGATCTATACCTTCACTTTTGACGCATGGCAACCGAAATGGGAGGAGATGCGCCCCTATTATGCCCCTCAGGACAGCACCGCCGAGGAAACGGCGCTGACGATGATGATGGTCGGATTAGGACTGAACGCCCGGTTCGGAGCGGACGCCACCAGTGCTAATCTGAATAAGATCAAGCCTTTCTTATGCAATAACTTCGGATTCCACCCGTCCATGCAGGCTCTTTACGAAGCGCCGGACTCCACCATCGTTCCACTCGTCTATAGGAATATAGACCAAGGCATGCCGTGTATTGTCTCGTGGGGAGGACACGCGTTCATAGCCGACGGGTATGATCATGGTTACCTGCATTACAACTTAGGTTGGGGAGGTGTATGCAACGGCTGGTACCAACAGGTACTCAGTCCCGACTCCTCCGCCAAACAAGGATTACTACGCCACGCTGTGGTGGGTATCCGGCGAGGAGCAGAGCCGCTCCGCAAGGACATAGTGGTGAGCCAAGCCGGAACCCTGGCTACTCTTCTGACGGCAGAAGGACAGACGGCAATCACCCATTTGCGTTTAGCCGGTAGTATCAACGGAGACGATATAAAAATTCTCAGGAAAATGGCATCGGAAAATCTCAGCTGTCTGGATTTAAGCAAAGCAACGATAGTAAAAGGCAAGAACCCGTACCTGAGCCAACCCGCAGAAGGAGTCTGGACACATACAGCGACCTCCAAATACGGGCTACAGACTGCGCAAAAATTCGATCTGTCCAAACCGATGACCAAAGCCGAGTGGTCCGAGTTCCGTCTTTTAATCGGAAAAAAGAAAGACGGGATAAGTTATGCGTATGACGAACTAACCGGAAGGGTCATAGCCCGCTACTATACGGAGGAAAACGTGATAGGATATTATATGTTTGATCATGCGGAAGCATTGCAATCCCTTATCCTGCCGAAAAACACCCGGTATATCCATCAGCGGGCATTCACCCATTGTGTGCTCCTCCGGCAACTGACAATCCCGCAAACAGTGAGGAAGATTGAAAAAAACGCGGTTGCTTATTGTCCGTCCTTGGAGGAAGTGGAGTTGCTCAATAGGGAGACTATCAGTGTGGGTAATTTTACGAACTGCTCGCCCGTCTTCAAGTTAAAAAAGTAAGCGGCGGCGAAATTCCGCCAACACGATTGCCGTAGCAACACCGACATTGAGACTTTCGACCACATCGGAAGTCTCTTTTATCTGCCCTTGATCCGTATAAGCGGGGATATAAAGCGGGTGAGTGATATACCTGCGGACAGCCTGCGAAATACCGTTGCCTTCATTGCCCATGACGATCACTGCGTGACCGGCTTCACCTGTAAGACCGCTGCGCTGTAGGACCGCTGCGCTGTAAGACCGTCCTTCGGACTGTAGGACCTCATACATGTTTCTGCCGTCCAGCAGAGTGCCGTAGATAGGTACCGAGGGGTCCGTTATGTTTCGCAGCCATTCCTCTAGGTTCGTGTAATGCACGTGCACTCGCGCCAGAGCGCCCATCGTCGCCTGCACCACCTTGGGATTATAGCAATCAGCGGTATCAGGCGAACAAAAGATATCGTGTACCCCGAACCAGTCACAGGTGCGGATAATGGTACCCAAATTACCCGGGTCTTGAATTCCGTCCAGCACAAGAATAAGATTCTGTCTATCAGCCCACAGAGCAGTCTCTCCCCCTTTATGGGATTGGGGGGCTTTTTCAAAAACACCTATCACTCCTTGCGGCGTACGCAGGGAAGACATCTGCTCAATCTCCGTGTGCGTAGCGTTTTCACCCTCGCGGTAGAGGGAGTGCAACGTAAATCCACGGCGGAGTTCCTCTATACATTTCTCGCCTTCGGCGACAAATAATCCACTCTCGTCACGGTGCTTTTTCTGCTGTAAACTGCGGATAAATTTGATTTGTGCCTTGCTAATATGCTCCATATTTGCGAAATTTGCTGCAAAAGTACAATTTTTTTTGCATATATGCAAATATTTTAGTATCTTTGCACCGAATATTATGTTACGCGTATTACGGACATATCGGATTGGGTGGCTTTTGGCATGTGCCATGATGTTGGCGTCCTGCAACACGACGAAGTTCGTGCCGCAGGGGCAGTATTTGTTGAACAAAGCCAAAGTCAAGTGCGTGGATGACAAGTCCGTGAGCGGAGCAGACCTGCAGAAATACCTGCGTCAGCGGCAGAACACGGAGATCTTCGGGTTCTGGAAACTGCAGTTGCATATCTACGACACCGCGCCGACGGACACGACCACCAAGTCCAACCGGACGCTGGCGCGCAACGCCAAGAAGATGGGCGAGGCGCCGGTCATCTACGACGAGCAGCAGACGCAGGCGAGCATGCAGCAACTGCGGCAGCAGATGAACAACATGGGTTATTTCCACGCCGAGGTGGATACCATCAAAAAAATAAAAAACCGCAAAGTCAATCTGACCTATCTTGTCACGGCGCACCAGCCCTACAAGATACGGAACTACGAGGTGGATTTCCCTGCCTCGGAGATACTGCGCACCATCGCCTCCGACGAGCAGCGGTGCAAGGTACACCCGGGCGATCAGTTCTCGACGGAGACACTGGACGATGAACGCGCCCGTATCGCTACCGCGCTCCGCAACAGGGGCTATTTCTATTTCGAGAAATCGATGCTGGAGTTCACCGCCGACAGTTCGCTCAACTCGCACGAGGTGGACGTCAAGATCCACCTGGCTCCGTTCGTGGAGCACCTGGACTCCGCGGCGCTCAAGCAGCTGCGGACGCAGTATTACATCCGCAATGTGGACTTCAAGCTGGACAAGCCGTTCCTGCGGAAGAACGCGTTGCGTTCGGCGTGCCGCCTGCGCGCGGGGGACCGCTACGCCGAGTGGCGGGTGGAGCGTACGTACGCGCGCATGAACGGGCTCGCGCCGGTCAAGTATGTGGATGTCGCGTTCACGCCGGCAGGCGACACGCTGTTAGACTGCGAGATAACCATCTCCCGCGGACGCATACACACGGTAGCCGCCGAGGTGGAGGGCACCTACAGCGCCGGTGACTGGGGTGTGGCAGCCGGTGTGAAATACGCCAACAAGAACATCTTCCACGGCGCGGAGGTGCTGACGGTAGGCGCACGCGCCGCTTATGAGTGGCGCGCCAACGGCGGCAGAGCCATCGAAGCCAAAGCCGATGCGAGTCTGCTCTTTCCGTCCAACGTAAAGGTGAACATCGCCTTTAACTACCAGCAGCGGCCGGACGAGTACACCCGTACCATCGCCAATGCCGGTCTGGGTTACACCATTCCGAAGAAACCCGGCGACAAATGGACCCACACGTTCAATTTCATCGATATCAACTATATCTACGTGCCGTGGAAGAGCCAGGCGTTCATGGACCGGTTCAAGAACTCGACGCTGATGTTAGCGAGTTACAACGACCAATTCATCCTCGACTGGAACTACATGGCGTCGTACTCGAGTTACGACCAGCGCCACCCGAACCGCACGTACGTGCAGTTCGCGGTGCGGGCAGAGACGGCAGGTAACGCGCTGTACGGTCTGAGCGCAGCAGCGGGCCTGCCGCAGGACAGCATTGGCAGGCATATGTTATGGCGGGTGCCGTTTGCGCAGTACGCCAAGGGTGATATCAACTTCACCTGCCACGGCATCATCACGCCGAAGCACCACCTGGTGGGACACATCGGAATAGGCGTGGCGGTGCCGTACCTCAATGCGCAGGTACTGCCGTTCGAGAAACGGTATTTCGGTGGCGGTGCGAACAGTATCCGCGGATGGCAGGCGCGGACCTTAGGCCCCGGTACGTTCAGAGGTTTGAACAACGCAGCGGCGTACGACCTGCAGGTAGGTGACATCAAAATAGACTTGAACCTCGAGTACCGGTACAAGGTGCTCAAGTTCCTGGAGTTGGCGGCGTTCCTCGACGCAGGTAACATATGGACAATCCGGGATTACAAAGACCAACCGGGCGGCGTGTTCCTCTTTGACCAGTTCTACAAACAGATCGCCTGGAGTTACGGCGTGGGAGTGCGTTTTGACCTGTCAATCCTCATCTTCCGCGTGGATTTCGGCGTCAAGCTGCACGACCCGAGCCGGATTGCCGAGGGCAAACAGTGGCGCACCGCCCCCAACGGACTGGGGTGGAAGGACGACATGACGTTCCATTTCGCAATCGGATACCCGTTCTAAGGTGAAAGATGAAAGATGAAAAATGAAAGATGAAAGATGAAAGATGAAAGATGAAAGGTGAAAGGTGAAAGGTGGAATGTTAAAGCCATATATGATACATAACGCGGTGGAGGCAGGGTGCGACGAGGCGGGACGAGGACCGTTGGCGGGAAGTGTGTTCTGCGCAGCGGTGATCTTAGATCCCCGGCGGATAGCGAGCGTGCCGGAGTTCGAACGGCTCAACGACTCGAAGCAGCTGACGGACAAACAGCGGTACGAGTTACGTCCGGTGATCGAGCGCGAGGCGGTGAGTTGGGCGGTAGTGGAAGTGAGCGCGCAGGAGATAGACGAACGGAATATACTGCAATGCTCGATCTTGGGAATGCAGCGGGCGCTGGACCAACTGACGGTACGGCCGCAACACATACTCGTCGATGGCAACAAATGGAAGCCCTACGTGCCGGAAGGCGAGATTTTGGAGATTCCGGCGGACACCGTGGTACACGGCGACGCGACCTACCTGTCGATAGCCGCAGCGAGCGTGCTCGCCAAGACCTACCGGGACGACTACATGAACCGCCTGCACAAGGAGTACCCGCAGTACGGATGGGACCGCAACAAAGGCTACCCTACCGCCGAGCACTACGCCGCGCTCCGACAATACGGACCCACGCCGTACCACAGGATGACGTTTAATTTGAAAATTGAAAATTAATAATTGATAATTTTATGATTTTTATTCAAAGTTCACAACAGACGCAGGAGGGCCAGGCTCGTCCTCGTCGGAGAGTAGGCTGCTTAGGCGGCTGTCTGATTTTCTTCGCAGTGTATTTCATTTGCAGTGCCATCTTGGGATGGATCATGGGCGACGCTCTTTCTTCCTCCACCGTTACTCTGCAGGACAAGACGGTTTATCGTCTGCAGATGAAAGGTACGCTGGTAGAGCAAGGACAAGAGGCCAACCCCTTTGCGTCCCTCATGGGCGAGGTGCCGTACGTAGGCAGCCGCGCCAACCAGGAAACAGTAGGTCTGGACCAGATACTGAGTAATATCCGTCTGGCGAAGAACGACGAGAAGATCTTAGGTATATGGATCGACGGTGGCGAGTTGGCCATGGCTCCGGCTTCCGCCAAAACCATCCGCGACGCGCTGCTCGATTTCAAGAGTTCGGGCAAATGGGTCATCGCTTCCGCCAAGAGTTTCGGCGAGACGAACTACTACGTAGCCTCTGCGGCTGACCGCATCTGTATGGATCCGACGGGTAGCGTAGATTGGCACGGTTTGGGAGCACAGAAAATGTATTACACCCGTGCCATGGAGAAGATCGGCGTGAAGATGAATATCCTGAAGGTAGGTACGTTCAAGAGCGCAGTGGAGCCGTATTTCCGGACTTCGATGAGTGAGGCGGACCGGGAGCAGACCAAGCAGTACCTCGACGGTATCTGGAGCGAATACAAGCAAGCAGTAGGCGCTTCCCGCGGACTGAGCGAGGCGCAGCTGGACGAGCTGGCGGACAGGCCCATGGACGTTGAGTCCGCAGAGGCTACACTCGCTGCCGGATTGGTGGACACGATTGTATATGTACAGGACATGGATTCGCTGCTGCGCGTCTATACCGGCACCGAGGATTACCACCTGCTGACCACCGGTAAGATGGCTCAGGTGAAACGTCCGGAGAGCAAGGCTAAGGACAAGATTGCCGTACTGTACCTGGAGGGCGAGATCACCGACGAGACCGGCGACGGGATAGTAGGCAAAGAGGTGGTCAAGACCCTCAAGGAAATCGGTAAGGAGGACAACCTCAAGGCACTCGTGCTGCGCGTGAACAGTCCGGGCGGCTCCGCCGATGCCAGCGAGCAGATCTGGCACGCTATTCAGAAGATCAAAGCCGACTCCATCCCTGTAGTGGTGTCGATGGGCGACTATGCCGCTTCGGGAGGCTATTATATCTCCTGCGGCGCGGATTATATCTACGCCGAACCGACGACTCTCACGGGTTCAATCGGTATCTTCGGTACCGTGCCGGACGTCTCCAAGCTGCGCGACAAAATCGGTGTGGACCTCGACGGCGTGGGCACCAACAAGCACTCGGGCATGGGCGCCATGGTTATCAAAGGCATGAGCGACGAGGAACATGCCATCATGCAGAAGATGGTAGAGCGCGGTTATGACCTGTTCACCCGCCGCTGCGCCGAGGGCCGCCATGTGGAGCAGGACTATATCAAGTCCATCGGCGAAGGCCGTGTATGGCTTGGATACAAAGGCAAAGAGATCGGTATCGTAGATGAGCTGGGCAACCTGGAGGACGCCATTAACAAGGCGGTTGAACTCGCCGGCGTAGAGAACTACCAACTCTGTTACTACCCGGAACTCGCCGACCCGTACGCCGAGCTGCTGAAGATGTTCGACAACACCACGGAGGAGGAGAGACTGCTCATGAAGGTACGCACCTTCTGCTCCAAGCCGCGTGTAATGGCGCTGATGCCGGAAGTGGAGATTAGGTGAAAGGTGAAAGGTGAAAGGTGAAAGGTATTCTGTACATACCACTGAGTTGGCTCTACGCTTTAGGCGTGTGGTTCCGGCATCTGCTCTTTGACCGGCGGCTGCTGCACTCGACGAAGGTGAAGATTCCCACCATCTGCGTGGGCAACCTCGCTGTGGGCGGTACGGGCAAGACACCCATGACGGCTTATATCGTAAGGCTGTTGGTGGAGAACGGCTACCGGCCGGCAATCCTCTCACGGGGGTACAAACGCACCACGAAGGGTTTTGTAATGGCGGACCCCTCATCTACGGCGGACACCCTCGGCGACGAGGCGATGCAGCTCCACCGTAACTTTCCGGAAGTGCCGATCGCGGTGTGCGAGAGCCGTGTGCGAGGCGTGAAGCAACTGCTGCGACAGGTAGAAAGGCTGGACGTCGTCGTCTTGGACGACGCCATGCAGCACCGCCGGTTGCGGAGCGGTTACACGGTACTCCTGACCGCCTACGACAAGCTCTACATTGATGATCACATGTTACCCTGGGGCACGCTGCGCGACCTGCCTTCCCGGGCGCTCAAAGCCGACACCATTGTGGTGACCAAGTGTCCCGAGGATATACGTCCGATTGACATGCGTGTGATTGACAACAGGCTCCATCTGCCGACCTACCAGACGCTTCATTTCGCAGGTGTGGAGTACGCCCCGATTGAGCAGGAAGGCACGCCGCTGGTGCTCGCCGGCATTGCGCATCCCGGGTACATGATTGACCATGTACGTCGCCAATACCCGCAGGCGGAGCTCTTCGCCTACCCCGATCATCACCACTATACGCCGCAGGATATAGAGGTTATTCTCGCAAAGGCACAGCCCTTCGATTTTGTTATCACGACGGAGAAAGACCTGCAGCGGCTGAGGATGACACCCCTCCTGGAGCGGCTCAGCGAGCAGGGCAAGAAACTCATCGCCCTGCCCATCCGCACGATATTCTACACTCCGAAAGAGCAGTTCGACAAACTAATCCTGAGATACGTACGCGAAAACAAACGCTTATGACGTCTGACAAAACCCTACATATACTCAAGCGGTTTATCCCGCCGTACAGAGCCCAAATGGCGCTGAATATTCTCTTCAACCTGTTATCGACCGTTCTGTCGCTCTTCTCGTTTGCAGCGGTCATACCGGTGCTGCGGATTTTGTTCGGGCTGACGGAGGTCAACGTGCAGTGGGTGGAGATGAGCCGCGTGCACGGGCTGCAGGAGACTGTCGCTGCGGGGCGCACCAACCTCTATTGCCTGCTCAACGAACAGATTGCAGCGCACGGAGCGAGTTATGTATTGCTGCTGTTAGGTGCGTTCCTCGTGGTGATGACGGGTTTCAAGTGCGGTGCGGCGTGGTTGGCGAACTACTTCATGGTACCCATCCGAACGGGTGTGCTGCGCGACTTGCGCAAGCAGCTCTACGACAAGATTCTCTCCCTGCCGATGGGGTATTTCACCGAGGCGCGGCGCGGCGACGTGATCTCGCGTATGACGAACGACGTAGGCGAGGTGGAGGGGTCCATTATGAGTGCGCTGGATATTCTCTTCAAGGATCCGATCATGATCCTCGTCTATCTGGTGACACTGCTGGTTATCTCGTGGCAGTTGACGCTCTTTGTGCTTATCCTCATGCCGGTTGCCGTCTTCTGTATCGGCCGTATAGGGCGGTCGCTCAAACGGGCGTCCACCAGAGGGCAGGAGCAGAACGCAGAGATCCTTTCGTCCATCGACGAGACTTTATTAGGTCTGAGGGTCGTCAAGGGCTTTAACGCACAGGACAAACTGCGTGCCCGCTTCGACACCCTCATCAATGCCACCCGTGCCACCTTCAACCGGATTAACCGCCGCTACTACCTCGCCCACCCGCTCTCGGAGTTCTTGGGCACGGCGCTGATTGCGGTTATCCTGTGGTTCGGCGGACTGCTGATTCTCTCCGACCACGCCACGATTGACGCCTCAACCTTCATCTACTACCTCGTTATTTTCTACTCGATCATCAATCCCTCGAAGGACCTGAGCCGGGCGGCTTACGGTATCCGCCGGGGAATGGCGTCGCTGGAACGAATAGACGAGGTGCTGGACACCCGATCGAACATTGCCGAGCCGGCGAACCCGAAGCCGGTGGTGTTTGACAAAGAGATTGAGATCAAGGATTTACATTTCCGGTACAGCCCCGAGCGCGAGGTACTGACGGATATCAACCTCGTCATTCCGAAGGGCAAGACGGTGGCGCTGGTCGGTCAGTCGGGTAGCGGCAAGACGACGCTCACGGATCTCGTTCCGCGGTTCTATGACCCGCAGGAGGGGGCTATCACCATCGACGGCACGGATATACGGTCCTTCCGCACGCACGACCTGCGCGCACTGATGGGTATTGTGTGCCAGGAACCGATACTCTTCAACGACACGGTGTATAACAATATTACCTTCGGCGTGGACACGACGCAACCGGCGCCGAACGGGCTCACATGGCAACAGGCGGTGGAGCAAGCCGCGCGGATAGCCAACGCCCATGAGTTCATCATGGAGATGAAAGACGGCTACGAGACCGTCATCGGCGACCGTGGCAGCCGGCTCTCCGGCGGTCAGCGGCAACGACTCAGCATAGCGCGGGCGGTGCTCAAGAACCCGCCCATCCTCATTTTGGACGAGGCCACCTCGGCGCTCGACAGTGAGTCGGAGAAATTAGTACAAGGTGCGTTGGAGCACCTCATGAAAGAGCGCACCACCCTCGTCGTGGCGCACCGGCTCTCAACGATCAAGCACGCCGACCTCATCTGCGTCCTGTACGAAGGACGGATTGTAGAGCGCGGCACGCATGACGAGCTATACGCCCTCGGCGGACATTATACCAAATTAGTCGATATGCAGCAGTAAGAAAAAAGACCGCTGCGCTCAAAGACAAAAGATGGAGCAATTATCAATCATAAATCATAAATCATCAATGGCAAAACCAAAGGTTTTGCTTGGTATGTCAGGCGGAATAGACTCCACGGTGAGCGCCATGCTTCTTCTGGAGCAAGGCTATGAGGTGGTGGGAGTAACCTTCCGGACGTATGACTCCATGAAGGAGTCGTGTCTGGCAAAGGAGAAAGGGTGTTGCACGATCGACTCGATCATGGAGGCGAAGCGCAATGCCGGGCGGATGGGGTTTGAGCACCACATAGTGGATTTCCGCGAGCCCTTCCGGCGGTGCGTCATTCAGAATTTCATCGACGAATATATGTCCGGGCGGACGCCCAACCCCTGCGTGGTGTGCAACAGTACCATCAAATGGGGCGAAATGCTCCGTTTGGCGGACGAGATGGGCTGCGAGTTCATCGCCACGGGTCACTACGCCCGCATCGCCGTCCGGGATAGCCATTACTACCTCCGCACGGCGGCGGACAGCCGCAAGGACCAGACGTATTTCCTCTGGCGGCTGACGGAGGAGCAACTGAAAAGAACCATCTTCCCTCTTGGCGACTACACCAAAGACCGGGTGCGCGAGATAGCCCGGGCGCACGGCTACGAGAAACTTGCCGTCAAACGGGAGAGCCAGGAGATCTGTTTTATTCCCGACGATGACTACCGCACCTTCCTGCGCGCGAACGTGCCCGATTATAAGGAACGCGTGCACGCGGGCGAGTACGTGGACAAAGAGGGCAAGGTGCTCGGCTTCCACGAGGGCTTCGTCAACTACACGATTGGTCAGCGCAAGGGATTAGGAATAGCGCTTGGCCACCCCGCTTATATCACGCACATCGACGCCGCGACAAACCGCATTACGTTGGGTACGAACGAGGACATGTACGCCTCGGAGCTACGGTACCACGGTGCACCCCTGCGCCCCTTAGCCGGGGGCGGCGTACTCACCGCCAAGGTGCGGTACCGCACCCAAGCCGTCCCCGTGACACAAAAAGACGGGGGTTGCTTGCAATTCGCAACCCCCGTCTGGGGAATAACGCCGGGACAATCGGTCGTCGTCTATCAGGACGAACTCGTCATCGGCGGCGGGATTATTCAATAGAGTACAGACCGTTCGCTTTGCTCACTGACAGAGTACAGATCGCAGGCTATGCCTGCTGACAGACCTATTATGTATTCGCTAATAGTAATTCGGTCTGTATTCTGTCAGCGAAGCGGTCCGTATTCTGTCAGCGTAGCGGTCTTATTTCCCAAAATAACGCTTGTACAGACCTTCGAAACCTCTACCGTGACGAGCCTCGTCGCGTGCCATCTCATGTACGGCATCGTGAATAGGATCGAGGTTCAGTTCTTTCGCACGCTTGGCGATATTCAGTTTGTCCTCGCATGCACCGGCCTCTGCCATCATACGTTTCTCGAGGTTGGTCTTCGTGTCCCAAACGACCTCGCCTAAGAGCTCTGCGAAGAGCGAAGCATGGTCTGCCTCCTCGTATGCATATTTACGGAACGCAGCAGCGATCTCGGGATAGCCCTCGCGGTCGGCTTGACGCGCCATGGCCAGGTATTGTCCCACCTCGGTGCACTCGCCCATGAAGTGAGCGCGCAGACCGTCATGGATAATAGGATCGGTCACGTCCTTGGCTACGCCTGCTACGTGCTCGCAAGCGAAGTTCAGTTTGTCATCGGAAGCTACCTTCCACTCTACGATTTGTTTGCACTGCGGGCAGCGCTCCGGTGCCTCATTGCCCTCGTGGACATAACCACAGATCGGGCAGATAAATTTCTTTGCCATAATTGTTAGTATTTAAGGGTTAATATTATGTACCATTTGGTCATTTACCATTTGGTCATCTTTCATCTTTCATCTTTCATCTTTCATCTTTCATTTTTCATCTTTCATCTTTCATTTTTCATCCTCT
>ODAJ011776185.1_pt1 | contig 13634 bp, 2 predicted proteins | sample 1539241 | NCBI WGS metagenome assembly ODAJ01 (sample SAMN02144231, study PRJEB22623) | gut metagenome | biome: sheep rumen | host: Ovis aries | place: New Zealand | reverse complement strand
TAAGGCTTACATCGACAAGTGCGAGGAGACAAAGATCAGATTGAAGAATGACGACAGCTTCAGCGGTTCACTTCGTGAGGCTCTCGAATATTACCTCCTGGAGAATGATGAGCCAGACGACTACAATGCTCTTGGTACCTACGAGTACATAAAGGAAAATCATACCGCTACTGCCGAGGAAATTGCTGCCGAGACAGAGCGAGTTATCAAGTGGCTGGGCGATGCCATTGCCGAAGACTATGTTCCTGGTACTGATGTCAGCAGCCTGATTCCCAACTATGACTTCAGCAAGAAGAACGAGAACTGGACCGACGGTTGGAGTACTGGTTTAGGCCAATCTCAGGACGAAGAAACAGGCACCACCTATTATGGTGTTGAGGCTTGGAACGCAACTGGTGATATGTATCAGACAGTAGAGGGCATGAAGCCTGGCTATTACCTGATTGCCACCAACGGAGCCTTCCGTCCCAGCAACAACCGCTATAGCACCAACTATGCTGCCGGTATCTATGCCAACGGTGTATTCAACTACTTCCCTGCAGTTAACGAGGATATCATAGCAGTTGCCGATACAATGGATCAGCAGAACTGCAACCTGCACGGCGCAGGTGCTCACGACCTGGCTATCTATGATGACGGTTACTCAACTAACGATGAGGCTGGTGCCACGCTTGTTGGTTACGCTGTTCAGGGCGAGACTGGTATGGCCATTGCTGCTAAGGCTGGCCGCTACCCGGTTTACACCATTGCAAACGTAGGCGAGGACGGTAAACTTACTATCGGTATCAAGAACCCCGGTACGAAGTACGACAGTGACTGGACCGGTTGGAGTGCCCTGAAGGTTACTTACTGCGGTGATGACGAAGAGAAGGTTAGTGCTGCTCTGGATAATGTACTCGAGAATATGATGGCTCGTGCAGAGAGCATCATGAACTACGTATATTCCAATGAAAATGTTGCCGCAGGTCCCAATTACCCGCAAGAACTTAAGGAAAGTCTGGAAGCTATTATCGCACAGGCAGGATCTGCAGAAACCATCGTAGCCAAGGCTGAGGTAGCTGCTGCATTCTCCGATATCTTCCAGAATATATATGAGGGTAAGCAGGCTTACATTAAACTCTATAACACAGCCGCTTCTTTTGAAGCCTTCGAAGGTGAAAACTTGCCTTTGGTTGAAAAGGATGTTGAAACTGGCGAATGGATTGAGACCGGAGAGATGGTATTTACGGATGACGAGACAGCTGTCTTCTATGATGTTATTGCGGAACCTTTGTATGATGCGTACTACAGTGGTTCTTATAGCACAGAGGAGGCGCTGAATCCTGAACTCTTGAACAACAATATTGTAAAGGCAGTTCTTCCTGCTCAGGACGAGGAGGGTTTCTATCTCATCGGTACCCCCAAACAGCTTGTAGCTTTCCGTGCTATCTCAACAGAAGTTGATTATAAAGTGAAGGCTAAGCTTACAGCCGACATTGACATGGCCGGTGTCGGAATGCAGCCAATCAACAGAAGCGATTATAGCTTCCGTGGTGTATTCGATGGACAGGGACATGCTCTTAGCAATGTATACATCCTTAATAACGCAGAGCGTACTGGTCTGTTCAATACATTGGACGGCGCCACCGTCAAGAACCTGAAGCTGACCGGTGAATACTTCAGCGACCAGAAGTTCATGGGTGGTATTGCCGGTTATACTTACAATGCTCGCATCGAGAATTGTGATGTTGCTGTTACCATCAACTCATTAAGACCTGCAGATGAAAATGGTAATCCACAGGACGGAACACACGGCGGTCTAATTGCCAACAATGCCGGTGACGGTACCGTTGTTGAGAACTGTCTTATTAACTGTGCTATTCTGGGCGAGAACACCCACTCTTGTGGTGGTGTCTGCGGTTGGTCCGGTTCTAAGATGACTATCAACAATACCCTTGTTCTGTCTTCTAACTACACTGTTAAAACGGACAATGGCAATACGATTAGCCGTAATCCGGATAACTGTACCACAAATAATGTGTTCTATGTGACACAGTTTGGCGATGCTAAGGGAACAAAGGCAACTGAGGAGCAGTTGGCAAGCGGTGAAATCTGCTGGAAGCTCAACGGCGAGAAGGGCGAGGATGCTCATTGGTTCCAGTCATTGGGTAATGATAAGACTCCTCATCTGTTTGAAGGCAGTCTGGTATGGAAGGATGGAGACGAGTACCTCAACAGCCGTCCTAACGTACAGTTGAATGCTTTCGCCTCTAATCTGAGTACAGCTACCAATGCTAATCAGGTTATTATTGCCTACACCCTGAATGCTGAGGCTAAGAGCGGTGCCATCAACTTCTATGCTGGCGAAGAGCTGAAGTACTCTCACGTTCTGAAGGGTGGCGACTTGATGGCAGGCGGTCACGAGGTTGCTATCGATAACAGCCTGCTGAATGCCGCAGCCGGTACGAAGATGACTTATGCAATCGACATCACTGGTATTGGTACAAAAACACCTGTCAAGATAGGCGAGGGATACAAGGTTAACTCTCCTTATGGTCTTGCCATTAACAATGCTCCTGCCAGCGCAGGCTTCGGTCAGATTTATGTAGCCGAGTCTCGTCCTTTGGAGAAGGGTGAAGGTACCATCGCTGAGCAGAAGCCCGGTGCTCTGTTTGCTTTCGATGCTAACTTCCAGCCTGTCAATGCCCTGGATGGCACACCTGGTTTCTATGGTGGTCTCGATATTCAGGACAACAAGAACATACTGAGCATCTCTGGCGATTACAAGTTCGATTTGAAGAATGTACGTGTCAGCAAGGATGGTCGTCTGTTCATTGCCCGTGCTTCTGGTAACTCTGCCAGCTCTGTATGGGAGGCTGACCCTGCCGACCTGAACAAGCCTTGGACTCCTGTCTTCACGGGCGGTGAGCTGAATGCTGCAACAGGTATCGTAACCGTTAATGGTGAGGAGCAGAACCGTCCCGCTGTTGCTTTGGCAGTTGAGGGTGAGGGCGAGAACCTCAAGCTTACTGTTCTGGGTGCTCAGCGTTCTAACGGTAAGGAGAACTTCTCTGACTACAAGTGCTTCACTTATAACCTTGGTACAGCAACTTCTTGGACTGGCGCTCCCAGCAGCGTTTACGAGCCTCTCACAGGTCAGTTCGCCATTACTCCTGCTCACGTAGGTATTGCAGCTGATAACCTTGGCGGTCTGTGGTTCGAGCAGTATCCCAATACCGTAAGCGAGGAGACCCCTGCCCTGAAGCATTTCAATGCTCAAGGTATCGAGGATTATAGCAATATCTCTACCAGCACTCACGGCGAGGCTATTGCTATTAGCGAGGATGGTAATATTCTTGCAGTTCCTATGGGTAACAACAAGGTGATTATCTACGAGACAACCTACGTTCCTCTGGCAAATGGCTTAATCTATCTGGATGCTAAGTACAATATCAGTGTTACTGAAAGCCAGATTACAGGTATGGCATTCGACTATGCTAATAACTTGTACATTACCTCAAGTGCCAGCAAGACCCTGAACCGTTACGCTATTCCTTCTTTCACTGGCAACAAGCGCATTACTCCTGCTCGCGAAGGCTTCGTGGTAGGTACCGAGAGCGGCGATCCCGATGGAATTGAGAACGTTAACGATAACGCTAACGCTAACAACGGAGCTATATACAATATGGCTGGCCAGCGTGTAAGCAAGGCTCAGAAGGGTATCTACGTAGTGGATGGCAAGAAGGTTGCAACGAAGTAAAAGAAGAGCTGAAGTGTCTGCGAAGTAGCAGATACCCCGATAATGTTTTAATTAGGCCTCTTCCCCCATAAAGGGAAGGGGCTTTTTTGGTGTCCTTCGATTTACATAATGTAACATATTTTGGCATTTTTTGTAGAAAAAGTTTTGCACGTAAATATTTTTCGCTATTTTTGCATTATAACACTATGTTGTTTAACCTTATTTATTAATATTATTAAAACTACATTCTATGAGCAAAAGACTACTTACCGTATGTCTGACAGCCATCATGATGGTTGTTGGCGTGTCTGCGTATGCACTCGACAAAGTCGGGAATGTATATCAGATTGGTACGGCAGCTGACTGGGAGGAGTTTGCTGCACTCGTGAATGGTGGTGAGTTCACAGCCTGTGCCGAGCTGACAGCCGACATTGACTTGGGCCTGAATCCTACAATGATAGGCAAAAACGACAACAGCCAAGCCTATCATGGAACTTTCGACGGCAAGGGCCACACCATCAAAATCAACATGTATCCAGAGGACAACTACGGGGCCATCTTCCGCTATGTCGGTTGGCGCGCTGTTATCCAGAACCTGAAGGTTGAGGGAACGATTAACTCAGCTTACAAGTTTGCTGCAGGTATTGCAGGACGTGTCAGGGGTACTATTCGCAACTGCTGGGCCGATGTTAAGATTATCAGCACAGTTCCTGGTGGAGATGGCACTCATGGTGGTCTTGCCGCTACTTGCACTAATGGTACTATTATCGAGAATTGTCTGGTAAAGGTCATCATCGATGGTGGAGTAACCCATAGCTGTGGTGGTGTAATTGGCTGGGCGGATTCTAATCCTAATATCGTAAACTGTCTGGTTATCAACGATGGAAGCAACTTTAATCTTAGCGATGGCACCAGCCGAAACATCTGCCGTAACGATGGCAAGGTTCAGGTTGTTGACCTCGGAAAGTATAATCAGGACAGCTACAACAATCGTCCAGGTCCTTCTTGTTATAACAACTATGTCACCAATAACTGGGGCGGCAGCAACCCATCTGTAACGGTTGTGCCACTTGCAGACCTTGCAGACGGTAAAATCTGTTATCAGTTGAACAACGACCAGAGCAGGATTGGATGGGTTCAGCGAATAGGTATAGATCCATTCCCTGTTCCTGCTCCGTTCGGTAGCGGGCGGGTTTATGCTTCGGTTCCTACAGATTGTAACGGTAAGGCTGACGGCGAGATCAGTTACTCTAACAGTGGCGTTGATCAATCGGAAAAGCATGAGTTTGACAAGTACGGCATCTGTACCAAGTGTGGTTTATACGATTTCCATTACTTTGATCCGGACGATCCTACGAGGTTCGACCCTATCAGCAGATCTATTCTTATTGGCAGTAAGGAGGAAGTTGACCTTGCAGAGGGTATGAGCCGTATTGTTAATGGTTTCAAACTTCACATAAGGATGGTCAACGATATCGAGTATATTGCAGAGCCTGGTCACTTTATTTTCAACACCAACGACTGGACAGAAGGTAACTTCGACGGCGGAGGTCATGAACTTACCATAGAGATGACTGAGATGGGCAACAACGCTGCTCTTTTCCCACAACGTCACTATGGTACTGTAGAAAACCTTATCATGCATGGTAGGATTGAGACAAACGGCATGTACTGGGGCTCTATCTCAAATGATAGCTATGAGTCTGCTGTCCGGAATGTATATTCTGACATTGACTTTGTTTCCAGTCATGTTGGTGATAATACCGCCGGCGGTTTCTTTGGAATGATACGTACAGCAAAGAATATAGAAAACTGTATCTATGCTGGTACTATCACTTTACCAGGTACAGAAAAAAATGCTAAATGTGCGCGTGTTGGTGGTTTTGCAGGCTGGACACATGCAAAATCCCTTTTTAGGAATTGTGCTGTCACGGGCCGCATCATTGGAGCCGGCAATGAAACATTGCAAAGCGAAACAGAAAATTCCGGCAATATTGCCCGTAACTATGCTAACGTTGTCTGCGAGAATGTATATGTTGTAAATCCCATAACAGGAAGGGATATTACGGATCAGGACAAATATACAGTATACGATAATGGTGAGGACGGCATTGCTTCTGGTGAGCTTGCTTACTTCATGAACGGCAAGAAGGATGGGGTAGAGCGCTTCTATCAGAGGATTGGAGTTGATGACTATCCTGTTCCTGTACCAAGAGAGGGGGGCAAGGTCTATGTTAATACAAAAAATTACTTGTGTAATGGTACTCCTCTAGATGCAACCTATCAGAATACGTATGCTGGCGAGCCTAATTTCCCTCCTCATCATTTTGTTGAAGGTATCTGCGACAACGTTGTCGGTACAGACCCCATAACGGGTGAGGATATCCTTTGTGGAGCGCTGCAGGAGAACTATGCTCCCCTGGTTGATGGCTGGTATGAAATCAGTACACCTGCACAGTTCATCTGGTGGAGTAAATGGGCCTCTAAACATCTGGATGCAAGTGCTAAGCTGACAGATGACATAGATTTGGAAGAATATCAGGAAATAGCGGATGTCTACATCAAAAAGGCAGGTGAAGATCCTGTTCCATACGTCTGGCCAGATAACAAACCAGTGTACTGTACCAGGGGTTTTGAGCAGGTAGGTAGTGAGTTTGCTCCCTTCTATGGTTGCTTTGATGGTCAGTGCCATACAATCAGTCATCTCAATATTTATCTGCCCGGAAAGCGTGGTGTAGGTCTTATCAGTGTTATGAACAGTCAGCCTGATGATAAATTGGGAGAACGAAATCTCACTGCCGATCAGGCTCGTGCAGAAGAAGGCGTATATGTCAAGGATGTTGTACTGGACGAGACTTGTTCTATCTACGGTGGCGGTTATACTGGTATTGTAGGTATGACATCCAATTGGGGAGGCCATATCACCATTAAAGGCTGTATGAACCTTGGTAATGTACTTGTTGATGCAGGTACAAACGGTGCTGGTATTTTTGGTTGCGCAATGGGATCAAGTTGTCGTGCTACTATCAACGCCTGCGGAATGATAGGTGATATACATGTTATTAATGATACTCATAAAGAGAATGGTTCATTCTCAGGCTGGTTAGGTAGCTATGCAGAGGTAACAAACTGCTTTGCATTGGGTACAGTAGATTATATGGATGCTAATCGTGGCTTTGCACGTCACGCAGAAAGCAATCAGGTTGTTGTTAAGAACTGCTATGCACTGGATGGCGCAGGTATCGTTCAGAAAAACTATGATGGAAAAGCAGAGGATGTAAGCTTCGTAACCAAGGAAGACCTTGCAACAGGTAAAATCACATGGAAAGCAAACGGAAGCCAGTTCCGTGATCCTGTATGGTATCAGACTCTTGACGAGGATGATTATCCTTATCCTTTCTCTACCCATGGTGTTATTATCTATGCTGCAGAGGAGTATATGGCTATTACAGATGAGACTTTACCATCGGTTGCCTCTGTTATTTCAGCTTATTACACCGAGAAGTATGGGAATACGATAGCCTACCAGAATACTCTCACTGCATTGGAGGAGAAACTGGAAGAGTTGAATCAGTCAGAGGATGTTCTTGCTTTGGCAGATGCTTTGGATTCTGTATATGTTGCAGAGAAGGTTGTTAAAGCCAGCGAAGAGGTGTACAAGAAGTATCAGAGAAAGTGTCAGGAGGTGAAAGACTACCTGGATAGTCACGATGACTTTGCAGGTGAAGACCGTGACGCATTGGAGTCTTATCTGGAAAATGATTACGTGGAGATTATAGAGAACCACGAACTTGCCGACTCCCTGATAGAGAAGGAGGCAATTCGCGTGAGTGACTGGTTGGACCTGGCTATTAAGAATGGTTATATCGCAGGTACCGAGGTAACGAATCTTTTTGTAAATGCAGACTTCCACAACGACTTTAAGGACGGTTGGAAATCGAGCATGAACAAGTGGGCAACAGACCGCAGCAGTGTATCTATTGGGGATAAGACGTTCTATGGTTCTGAGGCATGGAATACCAAGTTCGATATGCACCAGACCGTTAAGGATTTGAAACCCGGTTACTATCTGGTAGGTGTTCAGGGTGCATTCCGTCCCAGCAATAATCGCTACCTCTATAATTATGCAGCTCAGGTTTATGCTAACGATAATGTAAACTATCTGCAGACTGTAATCGAGGACTACGTTGAGAAGGCAAATGCTATCAACGGAGAGAATGTTTACATCAATCAGATAGGTGGTGGCAACACTACTTATGATTTGGCCATCTACGATGATTATTACTCTACCGATGCATCAAATGGTGCCGATACTCTCGGTTATGCTGTTCATGGTCCTTCTGGTATGGCCGTTGCAGGATATGCAGGTCGTTATTTTAACTACACCATTGCCAAGGCCGAAGGCGACAGCCTGACCATTGGTCTCTGCAACCCAGGTACCAACTATGGTAATGACTGGACAGGCTTCTCATCCTTCAAGATTGTATATGCTGGCGAGGGGGAAGAGGCTGAGAAATATATCGACGTGGCTCTGGAGAGCATGGTGGCCCGTGCAAATGCTATTATCGAGAAGTACAGAGACGAGGACTTGATCGACAGAATGCCAGATGAGGCTATGTCTCCTAGCTATCCTGAGGAGTTGAAAGAGACGCTGTTGGCTGCTATTGCTGCTGCCGATGGAGCTCAGGGCGTAGAGGGTAAGATGAAGGCTGTAGAAAACCTGAGCCAGTTGTTCAAGGAATTCTATGAGGCTCGTCAGGCTTATCTGGCACTTATTAATTCTGCTCATCTTCTTGATGACATCTTGGTTCAGAACTTGTCCCTGGTTGAGAAGGATCCTGTTTCCAATGAATGGATTGCGAATGGCGAGCACCTGATAAACGATGCTGATGTAGATGTCATTGAAAATCTCTCTATGGATTTGTATGATATATATTATGGTGGTACTTATACTACAGAACAGGCTCGTGAGGCCAAGATTCTTGACATTCCTATTCTTAAGGAACTTATTCCTACTCAGGACGAAGACGGTTATTACCAGATCTTTACTCCTAAGCAGTTTGTTACCTACCGTACAATTGCCGGTGAACGCGATGCATATGCCAAGGCTAAGCTTATGAACGATGTTGATATGACTGGTATTGCCATGGCTCCTATTGGTCATAATAAGTCTGGCGAGAATGCTGTTCATATCTATCGTGGTGTACTCGATGGTCAGGGACATGCGTTGAACAATGTCTATATCGATGAGCAGTATACAGATGATCCAGCTTCGTTGTTCTACGAGTTGAAGAGTGCTACGGTTAAAAACTTTAAACTGACAGGTGAATATTTCAACACCCAACAAAGAAAGTTCATGGGTGGTCTTACACGTTGGACATCCGAGAACTCTACTATCGAGAACTGTGAAATTGAGGTTGTAATGCACTCCTTCATCGAGGGTGACGGTACTCACGGTGGTGTTGTAGGTATTGCTGATGCTGGTACTGTAATTAATAACTGTGTTGTCAACGTTACGATGATTGGCGAAAGTGAGAACGCAACTACTAACTGCGGTGGTGTTGTTGGATGGGCAAATAAGACTCCCACTATTAGCAACACTTTGATTCTATCTCAGTTCCAGAATATCGCCAAGGGTGACAACTCTAACGTAATTGGACGTAACGGCTTCACGGCAAATAATGTGTTCTATGCAGAGCGCAGCAATCCAGGCTTCGATACCGGCGGTACACTGGCAACTGAAGAGCAGTTGGCAAGCGGCGAAATCTGCTGGAAGCTGAATGGCTCTAAGGTTGAGGATGCTCACTGGTTCCAGAAGATAGGTACGGATGCTACACCTCATCTGTTTAGCGGAAATGTGGTATGGTACTCTGACGGTGAGTACGTGAATCGTCGTCCTAACGTTCAGCTCAATGCCTTTGCCTCTAACCTGAGCTCTGCTACCAATGCTGATCAGGTGATCATCGCTTACACTCTGAATGCTGAGGCTAAGAGCGGTGCCATCAACTTCTATGCTGGTGAAGAGTTGAAGTACTCTCATGTACTGAAGGGTGGCGACCTGATGGAAGGCGGTCATGAGATTGCTATCGAAAACAGCCTGTTGAATGCTCCTGCAGGTACCAAGATGACCTACGAACTGGATATTACGGGTATGGGTGTTAAGACTGCCACGAAGGTAGGCGACAGCTACAAGGTATGGGGCCCCTACGGAATGGCTATCAACAACAATCCTGCCAGCAAGGGCTTCGGTCAGATTCTTCTAGCAGAGTCTTATCCAACAGCTCCGAATAACACTAAGTACATCTCTGGCAAGAAGAATGGTGCTATCTTCGCATTCGATGCTAACTTCCAGCCCATCAATTCAATCGATGGTACTCCTGGCTTCTATGGCGACGTGCCAAACGCAGCTGAAGAACCTCTTGTAATTTCAGGCACCTACAAGTTCGACTTCAAGGATCTCCGCTTCACAGAGGACGGACGTCTCTTCGTAGCTCGTGCTTCTGGTACTACCAACAGTTCTGTATGGGAAATCAATCCCGAGGACTTGAACGAGCCTTGGAAGCCTGTCTTCACAGGTGGAACATTGGATGAGGCTACTGGTATTACATACGTAGGTGAAGTTGAACAGAATCGTGCAGCTCTCAGCCTGGCATTCGAAGGAAAGGGTGCAGACCTGAAGATGTATGTTCTGGGTGGCCAGCGCAGCGATGGCGGAAACAATGCTTCAGACTACAACTGCTCTGTTTACAACCTGGGTACTGCAACAGAATGGACAGGTGCCCCTTCTGCAGTCTTTGAGCCACTCAACGGTCAATATACCTATTCTTCACAATATGTTGGCATCCACGAGGATGGTCAGGGCGGTCTCTGGTACATCCAGCATGTAAGTTCTCCTTCTGCAGAATATCCTATTCTCAAGCATTACAATACTGCAGGCGTAGAGGATTATAGCCAGGCTAACTCAGGCCGTAATGGAGCAAGAATGGCATTTACCTCAGATGGTAAGTATATTGCTATGCCAAATGGTAGTGGCTCGGTTATTATCTATCAGAAAGACTATGTTCTTTTGGAGACTGGTAAGATTCAGCTGACTCCGAAGCAGATTATCTCTGTCAGCGAGACCTCCATTACAAGCTTGGCATTCGACTATGCTAATAACCTGTATGTTGCTTCTGCCGGAAGCGAGACCTTCAGTCGCTACGCTATCCCCAGCTGGAATGACAATAAGTGTGTTACTCCTGCTCCTGAGGGCTTCGTAGTAGGTACAGAGAGTGGCGATCCCGATGGAATCAAGAGCCTCACCCCAGCCCTCTCCGAAGGCGAGGGAGCTATATACAATATGGCTGGCCAGCGCGTAAGCAAGGCTCAGAAGGGTATCTACATCCAGGATGGCAAGAAGGTTGCAACTAAGTAAAAGCCCCCTCCGACTCCCCCTTTGGGGGAGAGGAGGTAGCGGACAATGAATAAAAAGTAGAGGGGAACATCACAGGATGTTCCCCTCTACTTTTGTTATCGGTTAAGGGTTAGAGAAATACTTATAAATTTATATAACATTCCTCTGGCCTCTCACTCTCTCCCCCAAAGGGGGAGTTGGAGGGGGCTTATTTATTCAAACTCCAACTGAAGCCGTCTTTGGTATCTTTTACTTCGAAGCCTAAGGCTGCCAGGTCATCGCGTATCTTATCGCTCAGTGCCCAGTTCTTCTCGGCCTTAGCCTGCTGACGCTGTTCCAGCAGCATGTTTACTACGGCACCGAAGGCATCCTCGCGAGCCTTGTTGCTGTTGCCCGTATCCTCCTTCAGACCTAAGATATCGAAGGTAAAGGTGCTGAACAGTTGCAACAGAGCTTCTGTTACCTCAGGCTTGATGCTTGCCTTCTTGTCGATAAGGGTATTTATCACACGGCAAGCGTCGAAGAGGTTGCTGATAACGATGGGGGTGTTCAGGTCATCGTTCATTGCCTCGTAGAGCTTCTCACGCAGTTCATCTACGTATTGTTGCTCAATCCAAGGCATTCCCTTCACCTTCTGACCCTCCTGTAAGCGCTTCAGGTTCTTGTAACCTTCCATCAGGCGGGTAAAGCCTTTCTCAGAAGCTTGTAAAGCTTCGTTACCGAAATCAACAGTGCTGCGGTAGTGAGCCTGCAGGATGAAGAAACGGATGGTCATGGGGCTGTAGGCCTGCTGCAACAAGGGGTGACTGCCGTCAAAGAACTGGGGCAGGGTGATAAAGTTGTTGTAGCTCTTACCCATCTTCTTGCCATCGATGGTAATCATGTTGTTGTGCATCCAGTAATGAACCATCTGGTCGCCCTGACTAGCTACGGCCTGTGCTATCTCACACTCGTGATGGGGGAAGATAAGGTCCATGCCACCGCCATGGATATCGAAGTGGTTGCCCAGATACTTGCGTCCCATAGCCGTACACTCGCAGTGCCAGCCGGGGAAACCGTCGCTCCACTGGCTCTTCCAGCGCATGATGTGCTCGGGCTGGGCAGCTTTCCATAGGGCAAAGTCAGCCTGGTTCTTCTTCTCGCCCACACCGGCCAGTTCACGACTGGCATCCTTGATGTTCTCCAGATCGCGACCAGAAAGGATTCCGTACTTATGGTCTTTGTTGTATTTCTCTACATCGAAATAGACGCTGCCGTTACTCTCATAGGCGTAGCCATTCTTCAGAATCTGATCTACCAACTCCTGTTGTTCCATGATGTGCCCCGTGGCATGAGGCTCGATGCTGGGGGGCAGACAGTTCAGTGCTGCCATTGCATCGTGGAAGCGGTTGGTGTAGTACTGAGCTACCTCCATAGGCTCCAGCTGTTCCAATCTTGCCTTCTTGGCAATCTTGTCCTCACCTTCGTCGGCATCATGCTCCAGGTGGCCCACATCCGTAATGTTACGTACATAGCGCACCTTGTAGCCTATGTGCTGCAGGTAGCGGAAAAGGATGTCGAAGGTGATGGCAGGACGGGCATGACCCAGATGGGCGTCGCCGTAAACTGTGGGGCCGCACACATACATACCCACTCTGCCTGGGGTGAGCGGGCGGAAGAGCTCCTTCTGTCTGCTCAGCGTGTTATAAATGAATAATGCTTGTTCCATGATTTCTACGGATATGTCTCCAATTCGGGTGCAAAAATACGAAAATTTCGAGTAAGTGAGAGCATAATAAATGTATTTATTCTGTCCAATGTGGAAATTTATCCAATAAGTGAGCGAAAAGCATAGGAAATGCCTGATATGTTTTTTGGGGGGACGTATGGATAAAACATTTTAGACCTAAGGAAAAAACATCCTACTACGGTATTAAAAACTATTTTCAAGCCTTGAAAATATATAACCAAACCTTGAAAATATATAACCAAGCTTTGAAAATAAATTTTCAAGCCATGAAAATAGTTTTGGGAGGCGAGTTGGAATGTTTTATGCGGGGGATAAAATCTTTTTATCCCTCACCACTCACAAATGCCCCCCCCCTCTTAAAGGCTTCAATTGAACGAGGCTTAAAAATAATTATCAATTTTGAATTATGAATTATAGTTCCCTCCCCTCGGGGAGGACAGGAGGGGGGCATCAGTTTTTCCCCTGCGTCCATGAGGCAACACTCTGGCCCATGAACTGTTTGAAGGCGGCGCTGAAGGTACTGTAACTGCGGTAGCCGCTTTCCTTTGCTAACTGCTGGATGGTGACGGGGCGGTTTTCGGTTACGTTCTTATAATAAAGGGCTACGAAGTGGTTGATACGCAGCTTATTGATGTAAGTGTTATAGCTGATGCCCTGATTGGAGAAATAGCGGCTGAGATAGGTGCGGTTGATGCCGACGATTACGGCAAGATTCACCAGGCTTAGGTCATGTTGCAGATAAACGTGCTTATCCTCACAGTTTTTAGCCAGTAATTGTCTTATATTGGCGGGGG
>ODAJ012184434.1_pt1 | contig 13635 bp, 11 predicted proteins | sample 1539241 | NCBI WGS metagenome assembly ODAJ01 (sample SAMN02144231, study PRJEB22623) | gut metagenome | biome: sheep rumen | host: Ovis aries | place: New Zealand | reverse complement strand
GCTAAGCCCGAAGTACTTAGAGCAAAGATGATATATGCCGGCATGAAATGGGACTGGAATTACCACCTAAATTGACGCAGAACCAAAAAATGTAGAAAAAACCGTCAAATCTGACGCAATCCTTGTATTTAGTTGACTTACAACTCGTTAGATAGCGTCAGTTTGTTTAAAATAAAGAGTCAAACTGACGCAGCCAACATTCCGCTTTTCCATCAGCGAAGCGGCACTTCTCCCATAGAGAAACGGCACTTCTCCTGTAGAGAAACGGCACTTCTCTCACGGAGAAATGGCACTTCTCCTATAGAGAAACGGCACATCTCTCCCCTTGAGGGGCGGGGAAGCAAAGTTAATAACTCAGGTAGCATAGAACTCCGTAGGCGGCTCCCCTCCCTTGTAGGGGAGGGGTAGGGGTGGGGTCAGTAACATCTTCTGCTTCCTGAAATTACAGACCCCACCCCGCCCTTCGGGCACCCCACCCCTTGAGGGACGGGGAGTTGCTGCGCGAAAGCATAAATGAGTTGGAGGACTGACCCTTTTCGAGCTCAAAACGACCCGAAAAGCCTGCGTCAGTTTGGTTCATTAAAGTAAATAAACCGACGCGGGTTAACTGGGTGTGTAAGAATGAGTTGGGAGGCTTGCGTCAGTTTGTGCCGGTTTTTGCAACTTTTTCTGAGCAGTTGTAGCCGCTCGGTTGACTGACGACCTATTTCTCCTTGTAGATGACTTTGTTGGCACCGCTGGTAATCTTCAGAGCCTCAGGGTGCTCCTTGACGAAACTCTCAATGTGGCGCACACGCTTCTGCTCGAGGATTTCGTCAATGGCAATGAGGATGCCCGTCTCCTCCACGTCGCCGAACCCGTCGTTGATGGCGGTGCCGAAGAGTTTCATGGTGGGCGAAAGGTTCATGTAGGCGTTGACGAGCGGCGGAATGTTGAAGCCCAGTTTGCGTATCTCCTGGTTCAGTATGCGGTAGTCCTTGCGGAAGTCATCTTCGCAGAAAAGTTTGGCGAGTTCCTGCTCGTCGGTTTCAATTTTCAGCGGTTTCATCGGGATAATGAGGTTGTCCTTGTCGTCGAAATGCTTCTTCAGGAAGTAGAGAATCATGTCGCGTCCCTTGCGTATGTAGGAGGGGTACATGGTCATTTTGCCAAAGAAGTATTTGACGTTGGGTTTGATGACGATGAGTGCGCCGAGACCGTCCCAGAGGTTGTCCAGGGCAAAGAGGCTCTTGGTGCCGTTAACGTTGGTGTTCTGGTAGGGCAGCGACACGAAGGAACGTCCGAGTTCGATGGTCTGGGGCAGGTATTCACGAATGAATTTCTCGCTGAAATGGAACATGTGGCTGGTGGCGAGAATGGGTTGCCCGGCCGAGTCGAAGTCGATGTCGGTACCCAGAATGTAGCGGTAGCCGCCGATGATGTCCTCTGACTCCGGGTTCCAGACGATGAGTTGCTTGTAGCAGTTGTCGCAAAGGTCGAATTCGTCGAGGTCGAGTTCCTTGCCTGTGCCTCCGCCTGCTGCCCTGAAGGCTATTTCGCGTAGTCGGCCTATCTCCCTCAAGGTGTTGGGAGAGTTGTGAATGTCAACAATGTAGATTTCATTATGACTCTTGTTGGTCATGCGCAGCTGACGCTCAGAGGTCAGTTCTTGTTTCAGCAGGGCCCTTTCGACAGGCGGGATGATCGTTTGTTCCATTTCTATTTATCGAGGTTGTAAACTTGGTCTTGCACGAATTGTGCCCATTCCATCGGTGTTTTACTCTTGTCGAACGTCTGCCAGGGAATGGGCTTCCCAATGGTGACGGTGAACTTTTGGTTCACGTTTTTGTACATTTCATCGACAAGAAACATCATGGCTAAGTTGAATGGCAGGAAGCGGTCGCTGAAGTTTGCCAAGCGGTAGAAGAAACTACTGTTCCGCCCGCTGAAGTGGATGGGCACCACGTCGCGTTGGTACTGCACGCTCTTGGTGATGAAGGTCTTCTTCCACGGCAGGTCGCGTATGACGCCGTTCTTGCGGCGCGAGCACAGGCCGGCCGGAAACATCAGCATGTGGTAGTCGCTCTGGAAGCCCGCTTCCACCATAGCTGGGAAGTTGCGAGCCTGATGGCCGGTCTTGTTGATGGGGATGCAGAGCGGAGCCAGTCCGGGCAGGTTCATCAGCAGGTCGTTCACCAGATAGCGGAAGCGCTCGTTGTAGTGGCGGCCTATGACCACGCCGAGTGCCACGCCGTCCTCGCCGCCAAGGGGGTGGTTGCTCACGAAGATGTAGAGCCTTCCGTCGCCAGAGTCGGGCAGGTTTTCCTTCCCCTTTATTTCAAGTGTGGTTCCCAGATAGTTCATGGTGGCCTCAAGCCAGTCGGTGCCGGTCTTTTCGCGGTTGTCCCACAGGAAGGCGTTGACCTGGTCCTCGTGGACGATGCGCTTGAGCCAGTTGACGAGAAACTTTGGAACAAACTTTGCCTTTGCCCCCATCTTCCCTTTCAATATCTTGTCGATATCAATTGTTTTCTCCATGCTTTCGTTCTTGATAGAATGTAGTATTCTCTGATTGAAGTTGCAAAAGTAACCAAAATCTTTTAATTCCTCAACATTTTTTCGGTTAAAATGTCCAAAAAGCAAAAAAAAGAAACATTAACGGCGTGAAGAACGACATGGTGAAGTGTCACCTTAGGATTAGCAAAAGCCGCAAGATGCAAATTTTGCCCCACCAATAACTCTATTTTCTATGCCTTTGTTTTTCAGCAAGATACGGCGAATGGTAAAACCAAAGAAAAATATTTTTCAAAAAAAATGGGAATTTAGTGGGGAATTGTGGGGAAAAATTACTAACTTTGCACCCACGACTTTTAAGAATTTATAAGGACATGCGATTTTTAGGTAACATAGAGGCCAAGACCGACGCGAAGGGACGTGCGTTTCTTCCGGCAGTATTCCGCAAGGTGCTGCAGGCCGCCGGCGAAGAACGCCTGGTGATGCGTAAGGACATTCACCAGCCGTGCCTCGTGCTTTACCCGGAATCAGTATGGAACGAACAGATGGACGCTTTGCGCGACCGGCTGAACCGTTGGAACAAGGAGCAGCAGAGGGTGTATCGGCAGTTCGTCTGGGAGGCAGAAGTGCTGACCCTCGACGGCAATGGCCGTTTCCTGATACCCAAGCGCTACCAGAAGCTTGCTGCCATTGAGCAGGATATTCGGTTTGTCGGAATGGGCGATTCCATTGAGATATGGAGTTGTCAGCAAGCAGCTTCGTCGCAGATGGAACCAGAGGAATTTGGTGAGGCGATAGAGGAACTGATGGCTGACAAAGATTGAAAAAAGGCACGTTTCAATGACAATAACTGCTGATGCATATCACGTCCCCGTCTTGCTCCGGGAGAGCATTGACGGACTGGCAGTCAAACCCGACGGGGTTTATGTCGATGTCACCTTCGGAGGCGGAGGCCACAGCCGCGAAATACTCAGCCGACTGGGGCGGAAGGGCCACCTGTACAGCTTCGATCAGGACGCTGACGCAGAGCGCAACATCGTGGATGACGAGCGGTTTACCTTCGTCAGGAGCAACTTCCGCTACATCAGCAACTGGATGCGCTACTACGAGGTGGACCACATAGACGGGCTGATAGCCGACTTAGGCGTGTCGAGCCACCACTTCGACGACGCCGAACGCGGCTTCTCGCTGCGCTTCGAGGCACCGTTGGACATGCGCATGAACAAGCGTGCCGGGCAGACGGCGGCCGACATCGTCAACGAGTATGACGAGAAGCGGCTGGCTGACATCTTCTACCTCTACGGAGAACTGAAGCAGTCGCGCCACATCGCAGCAGCCATTGCCGCCTGGCGCAAGGAGCGGAAGCTTGTCACGACGACCGACCTGCTGGCTGCCACCGAGAAGCTCTTTCAGCGAGAGCGCGAGAAGAAGGAGCAGGCCAAGATGTTCCAGGCGCTGCGCATTGAGGTGAACCACGAGATGGATGCCTTGCGCGACATGCTGAAGGGTGCCACGCAGCTGTTAGGCAAAGGCGGAAGGCTGAGCGTCATCACCTACCACTCGTTAGAGGACCGCATCGTTAAGAACGTCATGCGCGCCGGCAATGCCGAAGGGCGTGTGGAGCAGGACTTCTTCGGGCGCGTAAGCAGTCCGTTCCGGCTGGTCAACAACAAGGTCATTACGCCGACGGACGAAGAGATGCGGCACAACCCGCGCAGCAGGAGTGCCAAACTACGGATAGCAGAAAAGATATAGACATGGCAAAAGATAAAGACATCAAACTGACAATAGAGAACGCTGAGCCCCAGGAAACTCCTGAGGCTCCAGTGTCCTCAGCTACCCCAGAGGCCCCAGAAACCCCAGTAGCCCCAGAAGCCACTGGCGACACCAAGCTGAAGGAGACACTGAAGAAGATCAAGGAGAACGTTCACGAGGACGACCCCCGGCCGACGCAGAACCTGACCTTCCGCTCCATTCTGGGTGGCGACATCCTGACGGCCGAAATGGTGCGCCGCCACATCTGGCTCTTTGTCTTCATCGTGGTGCTGTCGTCGGCCTACGTGGCCGTGCGCTACCAGTGCCAGCAGGACATGATTGCCATTGACCGTCTGAACACGGAGCTGACCGATGCCAAGTACAAGGCTGCCGCCAGCGCCAGCACGCTGACCGAGAAATGCAGGGAGAGCCGCGTGCTGGACATTCTGAAACAGAACCAAGACTCGCTGCTGCACATAGCAGACCAGCCACCTTATATAATAAATGTACCCGAGTAGAGAAAGAAGATGAGTAAGTTTGACAGTGAGAAAGTGATGCCGCGCTACTTCATGGTAGCTGTAGTGCTGACAGTTTTGGGTGTTGCCATTCTGGGCAGGGCCCTCTACATCATGACTGCCAAGAAGGAGTACTGGACCGAGGTGGCCGACCGACTGAAGCGCGACTCCGTGAGCGTGAAGCCTAACCGTGGTAACATTCTGAGCTGCGACGGACAGCTCATGGCGAGCAGCATTCCGGAGTTTAAGATGTTCATAGACTTCCAGGCCATGAAGGAGTCGGGCAAGGACACGCTCTGGATGAAAAAGCTTGATTTCATCTGCAAGGAACTGCACGAGATATTCCCCGAAAAGACGGCGGCCGAGTTCAAGACCCACTTGGAGGAAGGCCGCAACAAGGTGCAGCGCGACGGCAAGGTGGGGTCGCGCCACTGGCCCATCTGGAAGCGGCGCGTCGATTTCAACAAGTTCAGCATGGTGAACAGCCTCCCCGTGCTTGACATGCCGTTCAACATGACCCACGTGGCCGACGGCTACATCGTGAGAGCCTCGTTCAAGAGCGGCTTCAACGTCGAGGAGTACAACGCCCGCATACGCCCCTTCGGCTCGCTGGCCCAGCGCACCATTGGCGACATGTATGGTGCCAAGGACACGGCACGCTGTGGGCTGGAGCTGTCGTACGACTCCATTTTGCGCGGTACCAACGGCATTGTGAATCGCCGCAAGGTGCTGGACAAGTATAGGAACATCACCGTTCTGCCGCCCATTGACGGTGCCGACATCGTCACCACCATCGACGTGAACATGCAGGACCTGGCCGAGCGGGCCGTCATTGACGAACTGAAGAAGATAGGCGGCGACCTGGGCGTGGCCATCCTGATGGAGGTAAAGACGGGCGACGTAAAGGCCATCGTCAACATGACGCGTTGTGCCGACGGTGTCTATCGTGAGGTGAAGAACAACGCCGTGGCCGACCTGCGCGAGCCGGGCTCCGTGTTCAAGACGGCCAGCTTCCTCGTAGCCTTGGACGACGGCGTGGTTGACACCACCTACCGCATTGAGACTGGCTCGGGCGTCTATCACATGCACGGCCGAGACATGAAGGACCACAACTGGCGCAACGGCGGCTACCATAACATCTCGCTGCCCAGGGCACTGGAGGTGAGCTCGAATATCGGCGTGAGCCGCGTCATTGACGAACACTACGGCAACAACCCCGAGAAGTTTGTTGACGGCCTATATCGTGTTGGCATTGCCACCGACCTGCACGTACCCTTGGTAGGTGCCACGGCTCCCCGCATACGCCGTCCCAGGAAGAACAAGCGTGGCCAGTACGAGAACTGGAGCAAGACGGCGCTGCCCTGGATGAGCATAGGCTACGAAACGCAGATTCCGCCCATTTCAACGGTGACTTTCTACAACGCCATAGCCAACGACGGCCGCATGATGCGCCCGCGCTTCGTCAAGAAGATTGTGAAGGACGGCGAGACGCTCATGGAGTTTCCGCCCGAGGTCATCAAGGAGCACATAGCCAAGCCGCAGACCATCAAGACCATGCAGACCATTCTGGAGCACGTGGTCAGTCAGGGCTTAGGAAAAAAAGCCGGTTCCCACTCGTTCAAGGTGGCGGGCAAGACCGGTACGGCCCAGATAGCCGAAGGCGGCGGCTACCACAGCGGAACCATGAAGTACTGGCTCTCGTTCTGCGGCTTCTTTCCTGCCGACAAGCCGCTCTATACCTGCATCGTCTGTCTGAAGAAGTCGGGCCTGCCGGCATCAGGCGGCGGCATGAGCGGCTTGGTGTTCCACCATATCTCGGAAGGCGTCATGGCCCGTTACCTGAAACTGAGCGTGGAAGATGCTCACGACACCACGTCGGTGGTCATACCTGACGTGAAGAATGGCGACCTCGTAGCAGCTAATACGGTGCTCGGGCGGTTGGGCATCAAGACCGACGGCGGATGGAATGGTGCCGTGGCCAACGGACAGCCAGTCTGGGGAAGCACCTCGAGAAACAGCAACAGCGTGACGCTCTCGCCACTGAAGATGAGTGGCCGCACCATGCCCGACGTAACAGGCATGGGCGCACGCGACGCCGTCTATCTGCTGGAGAGTAAAGGCATGAAGGTCAAGCTGAACGGCCGAGGCCGCGTCAGGGCGCAAGTCCCGGCTTACGGTCAGAAGCTGGAGCCCGGGGACTTGTGTACGCTGACGCTGAATTAACACGTTTACTGTATATATATAATAAGGTATAAGAATGAAACTGAACGAACTACTACGCAACATCTGCCCCACCGGTATTCAGGGTAGTACCGATGTCGATATTACGGGCGTGAACATTGACTCGCGTCGCGTAGAGAACGGCCACCTGTTCGTCGCCATCAAGGGCACGCAGACCGATGGTCACCAATACATAGCGAAGGCCCTGGAGCAAGGGGCTGTAGCCATTCTTTGTGAAGAGCTGCCCGCAGAGCTGGCAGCCGGTGTCACCTACATTCAGGTCGATTCGACCGAAGCAGCTGTAGGCCCGGTGGCTACGCTGTTCTATGGCGACCCGACGCAGAAGCTGAAGCTGGTGGGTGTGACGGGTACCAACGGCAAGACCACCATTGCCACCTTATTATATCAGATGTTCAGGAAGTTTGGCCATAAGTGCGGACTGCTCTCTACGGTCTGCAACTACATAGAGGATGAGGCCATACCTACCGACCACACGACCCCGGACCCGATAGAGCTGAACCGCTTGCTGGCCCGCATGGTGGATGCCGGTTGTGAGTACGCCTTCATGGAGTGTTCGAGCCACGCCATTCATCAGCAGCGCATCGGCGGCCTGAAGTTCCGGGGCGGACTGTTTACCAACCTGACGCGCGACCACCTGGACTACCACAAGACCTTCGAGAACTACCGCGATGCCAAAAAGATGTTCTTCGACTCGCTGGGCAAGGACGCCTTCGCCATTACCAATGCCGACGACAAGAACGGCATGTTCATGGTGCAAAACTGCAAGGCACAGGTGAAGACCTACTCCACACGGACCATGGCCGACTTCAGGGCCCGCATCATTGAGTGTCACTTTGAGGGCATGTACTTGGAGATTAACGGGCGTGAGGTAGGCGTGCAGTTTATCGGCAAGTTCAACGTGAGCAACCTGCTGGCCGTCTATGGTGCTGCCATCATGCTGGGTAAGGAGCCTGAGGACATCCTGGTTATTATGAGTACGCTGAAGAGTGTCAGCGGTCGTTTGGAACCAGTCCGCTCACCGGAAGGTGTGACAGCCATTGTCGATTACGCCCATACGCCCGATGCCTTGGAGAACGTGCTGAATGCTATTCACGAGGTGCTCTCCAACAGCCATCAGCCGTCAACCAACACCCGTAAAGTCATCACCGTGTGCGGAGCTGGCGGCAATCGTGACAAAGGCAAGCGGCCGCTGATGGCTCAGGAAGCGGTGAAGCAGAGCGACAAGGTCATCATCACCAGTGACAACCCGCGCTTTGAAGACCCTCAGGACATCATCAACGACATGCTGGCCGGCCTCAATGCTCAGCAGATGAAGAAAGTGCTGAGCATTGCCGACCGCCGCGAAGCCATACGTACAGCGGCCATGCTGGCCCAGAAGGGCGACGTCATACTCATTGCCGGTAAAGGGCACGAGGACTATCAGGAAATAAAAGGCGTGAAACACCACTTCGACGACAAGGAGGTGGTGCGGGAAACCTTTGGCATATAAATCGAAAATACGTAAATCGAAAATCGTAAATAATAAAGATGTTATACTACATTTTCCGATTCTTAGAGCAATACGACATTCCGGGAGCACACATCTGGAGCTACGTCTCGTTCCGCTCGCTGTTGGCGCTCATCATGTCGCTGCTCATCTCAGCCTGGTTTGGCGAGATATTCATCAAGCTGATGAAGCGTCGCAACATCGCCGAGACGGCCCGCGACCCCAGCATCGACCCCTTTGGAGTGGAGAAAAAGGGGGTGCCCACCATGGGCGGCATCATTATCATGGTGGCCATCCTGGTGCCTGTCATCCTGTTGGGCCGCATGCGCAACATCTACCTGCTGCTGATGATTGTCACGACGGTATGGTTAGGACTGTTGGGGTTCCTGGACGACTACAAGAAAATCTTCCAGAAGGACAAGGAAGGCCTGAAGGGAAAGTACAAGATTGTGGGCCAAGTCAGCATTGGCTTCATTGTGGGGTTGGTGCTTTGGCTCAGTCCTGACGCCGTAGTGCGCGAGAGCCTGACCACGCCGCAGCAGGCAGAGAGTGGGGCAGTCGTCAAGCACAGGCAGGAGGCCGTCAAGTCGCTGCAAACCACTATTCCGTTCTACAAGAACCACAACCTGAACTATTCAGACATCATGTCCTTCTGCGGCCAGCACAAGACGGCTGCCGGATGGGTGCTGTTTGTGCTCATGACCATTCTGGTGGTGACGGCCGTTTCGAACGGCGCCAACCTCAACGACGGCATGGACGGCATGTGTGCCGGCAACTCGGCCATCATTGGCGCGGCGCTCCTCTTGCTGACCTATGTCTCTGGCCACATTGTCTATGCGGCCTACTTTGACATTATGTACATACCGGGTTCGCAAGAGTTGGTGGTCTTCCTTAGTGCCTTTATCGGGGCCATGATTGGTTTCCTGTGGTACAATGCTTATCCGGCACAAGTCTTCATGGGTGACACGGGGTCGCTGATGATAGGCGGCATCATCGGTGTCTGTGCCGTCATCATTCACAAGGAGCTGCTCCTGCCGCTACTCTGCGGCATCTTCTTCATAGAGAGCCTCAGCGTCATCATTCAGACCCAGTTCTTCAAGCTGATGAAGACGCGTGGCAAGCGGGTGCGCGTGTTCCGTAGCACGCCCATCCACGATAACTTCCGCCGTCTGGACTCCCAGCTTGACTCGACGAGCAAATATCTGCTCAAGGGGTGGCCACACCATCCGTTCCACGAGTCGAAGATTACGGTTCGCTTCTGGATTACCACAATTATATTGGCAGCATTAACAATTATAACGTTGAAAATAAGATGAGTAAAATAGCTATACTTGGTGCAGGCGAAAGCGGGGCAGGAGCTGCCGTATTAGCCAAGAAGGAAGGTTTCGACGTGTTTGTCTCAGACATGTCGAAGATTCACGATAAATACAAGAAACAACTGAACGACCACCACATAGAGTGGGAGGAGGGTCAGCACACGGAGGCGCGCATCCTCGATGCCGATGAAATCATCAAGAGCCCGGGCATTCCGGAAACGGCTCCCATGGTGGTGAAGGCCCGCCAGAAGGGCATTGGCATTATCAGCGAGATAGAGTTTGCCGGTCGTTACACGACGTCGAAGATGATCTGCATCACCGGGTCGAACGGCAAGACCACCACGACGAGCTTGATTTACCACATCTTCAAGGCCGCTGGCTATGATGCCGGTCTGGCTGGCAACATAGGCAATTCGCTGGCGCTCCAGATAGCCGAAGACCCGCACGAATACTACATTATAGAGCTGAGCTCGTTTCAGTTAGACAACATGTACGACTTCCGTGCCAACATAGCCGTTCTGCTCAACATTACGCCCGACCATCTGGACCGCTACGACAACTGCATGCAGAACTACGTTGACGCCAAGATGCGCATCATTCAGAACCAGACCGCGCAGGATGCCTTCATCTACTGGAACGACGACCCCATCATCAAGAAGGAACTGGCGAAGTACGACATCCAGGCCATTCAGTACCCGTTCTCGGAGCTGAAGGAGAAAGGCTCCATTGGTTACATTGAGGCTGGCCAGTACAAACTGGAGAAGCCCGAGCCGTTCAACATGGAGCAGGAACTGCTCAGCTTGACGGGTAAGCACAACATCTATAACTCGCTGGCTGCCGGTATAGCCTCGAACATTGCCGGCATCAAGAAGGACGTGATACGCAAGAGCCTGAGCGACTTCCCCGGCGTTGAGCACCGCTTGGAGAAGGTGTGCACCGTCAGGGGCGTGCAGTACGTCAACGACTCGAAGGCTACCAACGTCGATGCGTGCTGGTATGCGCTGGAGTCTATGAAGACGAAGGTCGTGCTCATCATTGGCGGCAAGGACAAGGGTAACGACTATGAACCCATCAAGGAACTGGTACGGCAGAAGTGCTCGGCCCTGGTCTATCTGGGCGCGGACAACCAGAAACTGCACGACAACTTCGACGGCATGGGCATACCCGTACGTGACACCCACTCCATGAAAGAGTGCATGGCTGCCTGCTACGAGTTGGCTCAGCCGGGCGAAACGGTATTGCTGTCACCCTGCTGCGCGTCGTTCGACCTGTTTAAGAATATGGAGGACCGTGGCGAACAGTTTAAAGAATTAGCACGTAGTCTATGAACAAGAAGATAGGCAACATATTTAAAGGCGACAAGGTCATCTGGATGGTGTTCTTCTTCCTCTGCATGATCAGCATAGTCGAGGTGTTCTCTGCCTCGTCGGGGCTGACGTATAAGAGCCAGGACTTCATCTCGCCCATTCTCAAGCATACGGGCACCCTTGCCATGGGTTTGTTCATTGCCGTGGTGACGCTGAACATTCCGTGCAAGTACTTCAAGCTGACGACCCCGTTCCTGTTGCTCATATCTTTCATTACGCTGCTTTGGGTGCTCATGGGCGGTGAGACGATTAACGGAGCCAACCGAGTCATTGAAATACCGGGCTTTACGTTCCAACCCTCCGAGATAGCCAAAGGCACGATGGTTCTGGCCGAGGCTCAGATTCTCAGTGCCATGCAGCGGGAGAATGGTGCCGACAAGGATGCTTTCAAGTACATTCTCTGGTTAGCCATACCCATATCGTTCCTGATTGGTCTGGAGAACCTCTCCACTGCGGCCATGCTTTTTGCCATTGTCGTGGTGATGATGTTCATAGGCCGCGTACCCAACAAGCAGCTGGTTAAGCTGTTAGGCATCGTGGGTGCTTTGGCCGTGGCTGGGCTGCTGTTTGTCTTGATTGTGGGCCATGCTGAAACGGCCGATGAGGTGAAACTCACCAAGACGGAAACCATTGCCGACCAGCCCAAGGAGAAAAGCAAGTTTCAGAAGCTCTTCCATCGTGCCGACACTTGGAAGGGCCGTATCTTGAACTTCGGCAAAGGTAGCGTTTCGCCTCAGGAGTACGACCTCGACAAGGATGCCCAGGTGGCTCATGCCAACATTGCCATCGTGTCGAGTGGTATCATCGGCAAGGGACCGGGCAAGTCGGTTGAGCGCGACTTTCTTTCGCAAGCTTTCTCCGACTTCATCTACGCTATCATTGTCGAGGAGCTGGGAATCATCGGTGCAGCCTTCGTGGTGTTGCTGTATATCATCCTGCTCTACCGATGTGCGCGTATAGCCAGCCACTGCGAAAACAACTTCCCGGCCCTGCTGGTCATGGGGCTTGGGTTGTTGTTGGTGGTTCAGGCCGTCTTCAACATGATGGTGGCCGTGGGGCTGGCTCCCGTTACCGGACAGCCGCTGCCGCTCATCTCGAAAGGCGGCACATCGACCATCATTAACTGTGCCTACATCGGAGCCATTCTCAGCGTGAGCCGTTCGGCCAAGATGCGCAAAGAGAAAAAAGTGGAACCGAAATTAGCGGAAACAATAGAAAATGTGTAATTTTGCACGCTCTTATAATTAATAAGTAAGATATGAACGAGAAACTAAGAGTCATCATCAGCGGAGGCGGCACGGGGGGCCACATCTTCCCCGCCATCTCAATAGCTAACGCCATACGCCAGAAGCAGCCTGATGCAGAAATACTGTTTGTAGGTGCGCTGGGACGCATGGAAATGCAGCGCGTACCGGCGGCAGGCTACGAAATAAAGGGTTTGCCCATTCAGGGCTTTGACCGCAAGAACCCGCTGAAGAACATTAAGGTGCTCTATCTGATATGGAAAAGCCAGCGCATGGCCCGACAGATTATCAAACAGTTCCGTCCGATGGTTGCCGTCGGCGTGGGCGGCTATGCCAGTGGTCCGACACTGAACAAGGCTGCTGCCATGGGCATTCCTTGTCTCATTCAGGAGCAGAACAGTTATGCCGGCGTGACCAATAAACTGCTGGCCAAGAAGGCGCAGACCATCTGCGTAGCCTACGACGACATGGAACGTTTCTTCCCGAAGGAGAAAATCATTAAGACGGGCAACCCCGTACGCCAGGCGCTGCTTGACACCTCCATTTCGCGTAATGACATCATTCTCTCGTTCGGACTTGACCCGCAGAAGAAGGTAGTGCTGCTGGTGGGCGGTAGCTTAGGAGCGCGCACCATCAACGAGAGTGTCATGCAGCATCTTGACCTTGTCAGAGAATCGGATGTCCAGTTTATCTGGCAGACGGGCAAGTACTACCACACCGCCATCATGGAACAACTGAAGAAAGAAGGGCAGCCGGAGAATCTCGTCGTGACCGACTTCATCAGCGACATGGGGGCCGCCTACACGGCTGCCGACCTGGTCATCAGCCGTGCAGGAGCCAGCAGCATCTCTGAGTTCTGCCTCATTGGCAAGCCGGTTATCTTGGTGCCCAGTCCCAATGTGGCTGAAGACCATCAGACTAAGAACGCCATGGCCCTGGTCAATAAGGAGGCCGCCATCTTCGTGAAAGACAGCGAGGCGCCAGCCCAGCTGCTGGAACTGGCCATTAAGACGGTGAACGACAATGCGAAACTTAACTCCCTACATACCAACATTCTGAAGCTGGCGCTGCCCAACTCGGCAGACATCATAGCCGACGAAGTCATAAAATTAGCAAAATGGAAATAAAAGCAGTATATTTCGTAGGTGCAGGCGGCATCGGCATGAGCGCCCTTGTCCGTTACTTCCTGAGCCGAGGCATGGTCGTGGCCGGTTACGA
>ODAJ012171807.1_pt1 | contig 13638 bp, 11 predicted proteins | sample 1539241 | NCBI WGS metagenome assembly ODAJ01 (sample SAMN02144231, study PRJEB22623) | gut metagenome | biome: sheep rumen | host: Ovis aries | place: New Zealand | reverse complement strand
CTCTTCAAAACAGCTGTGTTATCAAGGCTTTCGGGATGCGGATCGCCACACCAGTGACATCGGTCACTGGTTCGCGATGACAGGAAACTGCCTTTGTCGACAGTCTGAACGCCGCCGTCACACAGGACGGCGGCGTGTGGATATCGGAAGGGGGATCAGACGGCCAGGAAGAACTTCACCAGGAAGATCAGGCTCAGCACGTAGGTCAGGATGGAGACCTCCTTGGCCTTGCCGGTGACCAGCTTGATGACGGTGTAGCAGATCAGCGCCAGGCCGATGCCGTGGCCGATGGAGCCGGAGATGGGCATGCCGATGAGCATGATGGCCACGGGCAGCATCTGGGTGATGTCCTCGAAGTCGATCTTCTTCAGATTCGCCAGCATCAGGATGCCCACGTAGATGAGGGCGGAGGAGGTGGCGGGGCCGGGGATGATGGCGGCGATGGGGGCGATGAAGATGCACAGCAGGAACAGGATGCCGGTGGTGAGGGCGGTGAGACCGGTGCGGCCGCCGGCTTCCACGCCGGAGGCGGACTCCACAAAGGTGGTGACGGTGGAGGTGCCGGTGACGGAGCCCACCACGGTGCCGATGGCGTCGGACAGGAGGGCTTCCTTCATCTGGGGCATCTCGCCCTTCTCATTGAGCATCTTGGCCCGGGAGGCGGTGCCCACCAGGGTGCCGATGGTATCGAACATGTCGATGATGCTGAAGGTGATGACCAGGGTGATGAGGGTGAACCAGCCGATCTGGGCAAAGCCGGCGAAGTTCAGCTTGAAGAGGGTGGTCTTGGCCAGGTCGGCGAAGGGAGGCACAAAGGAGGCCTCAGCCAGTCTGGCGAAGGGGTTCTGGTGCAGGAAGATGGCCTGGCCGGCCCAGTGCAGCACGGAAGCGGCCAGAATGCCGTACAGGACGGAGCCCTTGACCTTCTTGTGGTCCAGCGCCACGATCACGAAGAGGCCGAAGAACATGGTGACCACAGCCAGCACCATCTCGGGATAGGCGGAGCCCATGGTCTCCTTGCCGTAGGCGGCGGTCAGGGCGCCGAAGAAGTCGCGCATGGCGAAGAAGGGGCCGCCCTTGTCGCCGTAGAGGCTGACGTTGGAGCCGAGGCCGATGTTCATCAGCATGAGGCCGATGGCAGGGCCGATGCCCAGGCGCACGCCGAGAGGAATGGCTTCCACGATCTTCTCGCGGACGTTGAAGAGGGAAAGAACGATAAACACCAGACCCTCAACAAAGATGATGACCAGGGCGGACTGGAAGGACTCCAGATAGCTCATGCCGCTGATGGCCACGATGTTGGCCACGACCACGGCAAAGAAGCTGTTGAGACCCATGCCGGGGGCCATGGCGAAGGGCTTGTTGGCCAGGAAGGCCATGCAGATGGTGCCGATGGCAGAGGAAATGCAGGTGGCAAGGAACACGCCGTTCCACAGATCCTGACCCTCTGCGCCGAAGCCGGTGAGCAGGTTGGGGTTCAGGGCGATGATGTAGGCCATGGTCATAAAGGTGGTCAGGCCTGCCAGGATCTCCGTGCGGACATTGGTGCCGTTTTTCTTCAGGTGAAAGATTTTTTCCATGTTTTACTCCTCGTTTTCTCTTTTCTTTTTGCGGGAACGCTGAGACATGACTGGAAAATGCCGGAAAAAATACATTCCCATTGTAGAAAAAAGACTCAAGAAAATCAATTGGGAGAACAGCCAAAAAAAGGCTCGAAAATGTTTTGACCCTTATTCAATCTTGTGCTATCATATCCCCAACTCCGCGGGACGAAGCAGAGAAGGGAGGCGGAAGCATGGAGAAAAATCCCATCGCGGCGCGGGAGCGCGCGCTGGGCCGGCGGCTGCCGCCCCTGGGCCAGCGGATCGTGAAGACCAGCACGGCGGTGTTCCTGTGCCTGCTGTTCTATTGGCTGCGGGGCTACCGGGGGCAGGACATGCCCACCGAGGCCGCCATCACCGCCATCATCTGTATGCAGCCCTATGTGCGCGATTCGAGGGACTATGCCCTCAACCGCTTCACCGGCACCCTCATCGGCGCAGTGTGGGGCCTGCTGTTCCTGCTGATCTTCTGGATCTTCCCGGCGATGGGGGAGCGGCTGTTCCTGGTCTACGGGCTGATGGCCCTGGGCGTGCTGGCCTCGCTCTACAGCGCGGTGCTGCTGCGCAAGCCCGATACCTCGGGTCTGGCCGCCATCGTGTTCCTCTGCATCGTCATCGCCTTCCCGGATATCGAGCGGCCCCTGCGCCAGACCCTGGACCGCTTCCTGGGCGTGCTGCTGGGGACCACCATCGCCATCGCGGTGAACGTGTTCCGCCTGCCCCGCTCCAAGCGGCGGGACCGGGTGTTCTTTGTGCGGGTGCGGGACCTGGCGCCGGACCGCTTTTCCCAGATCCCCTCGGCGGCGCTCTACCGGCTGAACTATCTCTACCAGGACGGGGCCAAAATCTGCCTCATCTCCGAGCACGCCCCGGCCTTCTTCGCCCTGCAGATGCAGGAGGCCATGCTCAGCGTGCCGCTGATCGTGATGGGCGGCGCCGCCATCTATGACGCGGACGAGAACGTCTACCTCTATGCCGAGACCATCCGGCCCAGGGACTCCCAGCGGGTGCGGGAGAGCCTGGAGCGCATGGGGCTGAGCTATTTCGTGTACACGGTCCACGGGCACAAGACCCGGATCTTCCACCGGGGCGAGATGCGGCAGGAGGAGCAGGTGATCTTCCGCCGGATGAAGCGCTCCCCCTACCGGGACTATCTGGAGGACAACGCCATCGACCCGGAGGAGATCGTCTATCTCAAGCTGATCGGCACCGACGAGCAGGTCCGGGAGTGGCTGAGCCGGCTGCAGAGCGCGGTGCACAGCCACAACCTGCGCGCGGTGATCCGCCGGGAGGCGGGGGTGGAGAACATCTGCGGCCTCTATCTCTATGCCGAGGGCATGAGCATCAAGCGGGCGGAGAACCGGATGATGGAGCTGCTGCGCCGGGAGAACGAAAAGCTCCGGCCGGTGGAGGTCTTCTCGGACCGGCCCTATCGCTCGGAGCATGACGCCATGCACCTGCTGCACCGGCTGGAGCGGCAGTACGAGCCCCTGCGCCTGCCCTGGCGCAAGGGGGACGCCTGACCGGCCTTTTCCGCAAAAGAGAGCGCGGCGCAATCGTTTCGATCCGGAACGATTGCGCCGCGATTTTTATACTTAGTATTATGCCGTGAGGGACGTGAGCGGGAGCTGTTCCAGATCCCAGGTCCCGTCCGGGTGGAGGGTGATGAGCTCGCCGCCCCGCTGGGCGGTGTCGTTTTCGATACCGGGCATGACCAGATAGTCGATGCTCATGCCGTAGGTCAGCCGAATGCCCTGATACGCCAGGGACATGTTGTTGTAGTGGTCGTGGCCGCAGAAGACGCCCTTGGTGCTGCCCAGCTCCAGGATCCTGTCGAATAGACTGCTGGGGTAGTCCGAGCAGCAGACCTTGTCGATCATCTTCTCCCCGTTTTCCCCGAAGCAGTAGGTCACCTCGCTGCTGCCCGCCTCGTAGAGCTCATAGGCGGTGCGGTACTGCTGCAGCGGGATGTGGAAGAAGATCAGCGAGCTGACGGTCTGCCCCTCTTCCCCGTTCAGCCGCTCCACCTCCCCGGCGTACCAGTCCACCTGGTCGTCGTGGATGTAGTCATAGACGTTGATGCCCTCGCCGGTGTAGGCGTTGGAGTCGATCAGAAACAGCGCCGTCATCAGGCTGCCGTCGGCATTTCGCACCTCGATCAATTGGTTATTGCGCCCGGTGATCTCCGGCTGCACGTAGGGATAGAGAAGCGTCCCCGAGGTCTTGAAGGCCAGGGACTTGAACACCTCGTTCAGCTCCGCCTTGTTCAGCGAGGCCAGGCTTTCGGTGTCGTGGTTGCCGTAGGTAAAAGCCCAGGGGATGCCCAGGTTTCGCATGAAGGAGGCGAACTGGTACACCGGGGCGGAGTTGTTGAAGGACATGGACATGATGCCCAGCGGGAAGGACAGGTCCCCCGTCACGATCACCAGATCCGGGTGGGTGTGCTCGATGAGGGCATAGCAGGCTGCCAGGGCCTTGTGATCCTGCCGGTAGGAAAAGAGGCTGCCGCCCAGGTGGATGTCCGTCAGGTGCAGGATCTTGAAGTCCTCGTCCCCCGCGGTGATCGTGTAGACCCCGCTGCCGTCGTCATAGCGGATCTCATCCGCCGGGTGCTCCACCGTGGGGAGAGAGTTGATGTAGGGCTGGGTATAGTAGGTCTCCCGACTCATCAGGGTAAAGCCGCCCGCCAGCACCAGCACCGCCAGGACCAGCGCGGAGCGGCGGCGGTTGAACACCAGGTTCCGGAAGCTCACATGCTTCCGCAGCGTCAGGTTATATCCCAGCACCAGCACCCCGAACAGGATCCCCGCCAGCAAAAAGACGTTGGCCGGGTAATGGAGCTTTTCCCGGAACACCAGCGTCGCGGCGGTGACCAGCAGCCAGTAGACCGCGGAGAAGATGGCCATGCCCCGGCTGTGGCGGCGGAGCTTCTCCCGCTCCGGCAGACGGATGCGCCCCTCTGTGAGGCCGACGAGAAGCCGGTTTTTCAGCAGCAGGTACAGCGGCGCCTGCACGAGGATCAGATTGGAGAAGATGTTCTCCGCCAGCTCCGCGGACTTGGAGTTGCCAAAGAAATAAAAGCTCAGCTCCGAGCCGACGAACATGGTTCCGGCGGCAAAGAGCAGGGCGATGCTGTTGAGCAGGCGCTTCAGATAGCGATCCGAGCGTTCCCGCAGGAAGACGAACGCATCGCGGTCATAGCGCCGCCCGTTCTGCTCCCGCTCCGCCCGGCGAAAGCGCCGCAGCACCAGCAGCCCCGCCGTCAGCAGCGCCCCGCTGTACAGGAGCGTGAAGAAGAATTCCCGGTTCCCCGCGATGGCGTTGTACACCGTCCAAACCAGGGTGGAGAGCACCGCCGCCAGCAGCGCCGAGGCAAGGTAGGCCCGCCAGCGCTGCTGCCGCAGCTGCCGCCGCAGCTCCTTCCCGGTGCATACGGCTTCCGCGCTGCGCCAGGCCCTGGCCCGCTCCGGCGAAACCCCCGCCAGGGCCGCCAGCTTCTCCAGGCTGGGATAGCGCGCCGCCAAGTCCTCCGGGCTCCAGTCGTCCTTCTCCGCCGCCAGGGCTGTCACGATGGCCGCGCGGGCCCGCTCCGTCTCCTCGCTGTAGGGCAGACCTGCGAAAAACAGGTCCACATAGGCTTTGATCTGCTCGCCCATATCCTTCTCTCCGTCTCCCGGGCAGAGCTTCCGCCCGTCCCGATTTGCTTTTTGCTCAGTTTAGCCTCTCCGGGCCGGGAAAGTCAAGAGCGGAGGAGATTTTTGCGCTTTCGATTGACATTTCTTTACTACGGTGTATAATTACATCGTTAAAGAACCCCGGGACCGGCCAGCAGGGCGTCCCGGCGGGGAGAACAAAGAAGGAGGGAGATCAGCTTGATTCACTATGTGCTGCTGAAGCTGGCGTCCGATGCGGATCGGGACGCGGTGGAGGCGCGGGTGCGCAAGACCTATGAGGAGCTGGACCAGGCGCTGGACTTTCTGCATGATCCGCAGGTTTTCCGCAGCTGTGTGGAGCGGGATTCCAACGCGGACATCATGGCGGTGATCCGCCTGGACGGTGAGGAATACCTCCAGCCCTACCTGACCCATCCGCTGCACCTGCAGATGGCCGGCGACCTGAAGCTTGCGGTGGTGGGCAGAACGTCCTTTGATCATCGCTGAGTTCAATCCAGGGAGAGGAGAGAAGAAAATGAAGAAAAAAAGCATCTTTGCCGCATCGTTCATCGGCGTCGCCTCCGTGTGGCTGGGCGGCCACTTCGGCCCCGGCTTCGCCACCGGCGCCTTCAGCGCCCAGTATTATGAGAAATACGGCTGGATCGGCCTGCTGATGCCGCTGCTGGCCATGCTCATCACCGGCGGCGTCATGTTCTACATGGTGGAATTTGCCCGCAGCAAGGGCACCACGAACTATCGGTCCTTCGTGCAGTCCGCCTTCGGCAGCGACACCTTCGGCAAGGTCATGGTCATCTTCTATGACATCCTGTTCATCGGAACCGTCATCGGCGCCGGCGGCCTTGCCGTTGCCGGCGAAGCCAATATCCTGGGCAAGGTCTATGGCGTGAGCTTCTGGGGCGCCGCGATCCCCACCATCATCGCTGCCGCCCTCCTCTGCCTCTACGGCTCCAAGCTGGTGGCCCGGTCCTCCAAGTACATGATGTACGCCATCGTCGTCATCGTGCTGCTGATCTTCGTGCTCAGCTGCGCCTCCGGCAAGCCCGACTACGCCGCCGCCTTCCAGGCCCCTCCCGTCGAGCAGAACAACACCCTGCTCAACGCCATCTGGAAGGCCATCCTCTACGGCTGCTTCCAGTCCACCATCGCCTTCAACGTCATGTCGGTTTCCGACCTGCTGGAGAGCCGGGCGGAGACCAAAAAGGCCGTCATCGTCGGCTACATCGTCACCGTCATCCTGATGATCGCCATTGCCGCCACCCTCTTCGGCTACCTGCCCAGCAATCCCGACATCATCAACCTGGGCAAGACCCCCGTCCCGATGATGTCCGTCATCATGGGCCTCGGCAAGTCATGGCTGACCATCATCTTTGTCATCCTGATGACCTTCGCGGTGCTGACCAGCGCCGCCGGCATCGCCAACGCCGGCTGTGTCCGCTTTGACCGGCTCTTCTCCGGCATCAAGAACGTGCAGCTGCGCCGCGCCATTATCACCGCGATCCTGCTGGGCATCGCCGCCTTCGGCGCCTGGCTGGATATGGAGAGACTGACCAAGCAGGTCACCACCTATATCGGCTACGCCGGCATCGTGGGCCTGGTGATCCCGGCCTTCACCGTCGTCCGCGCCAAGCTGAAAAAGGACGCAAAGGCCTGATTTCCGCAGCTTTCCCATCCCACATCCGCTCCCGCGCCAAATCGGCGCGGGAGCTTTTCTGTATCCTGCCGGGGGATGCCGGCGGGAGGCGGCTTGCATGAATGGGGAAAAGCGGATATAATAGAAAAAGGAAAAAAAGAGGAAATCAAGAAAAGCAGTTGCAAAAGAACGGGAATCGCGTTAGAATAACTTGTCTGAAACTTAACGATTTCCTGGGAGGCGGAGCTTGGAATCTGTCCGACTGAAAATTCACGGGATCGTGCAGGGCGTGGGCTTCCGGCCCTTTGTGCACCGCCTGGTGCGGGAATACGGGCTGACCGGCGATATCCGCAACACCTCCTCCGGCGTGGAGCTGGAGCTGGACGGGGAGAGGCCCGTTCTGGAGGCTTTCGCGGCTGCTCTGCCGGAGCGGGCGCCGAAGCTGGCCCTGATCGAGCAGATCGAGGCGGACTACGGCCCTGCCCGGGGCTTCCGGGACTTCAGCATCCTCGGCAGCCGCGCCGAGGAAAAGCGCAACACCCTCATCTCCCCGGATATCGGCATTTGTGACGACTGCCTGCGGGAGCTGCTGGACCCCCGGGACCGGCGCTATCGCTATCCCTTCATCAACTGCACCAACTGCGGCCCCCGCTTCACCATCATCCGGGACCTGCCCTATGACCGGGCCCGGACCTCCATGAGCCGCTTTCCCATGTGTCCGGACTGCGACCGGGAGTACCACGATATCGAAAACCGCCGCTACCACGCCCAGCCGGACGCCTGCCCGGTCTGCGGCCCACACCCGGTTTTTCTGGACGGGGAGGGGAGGGCGCTTGCCGGCGACGCCATCGAGACCGCCCGCGCCTGGCTCAAGGCCGGGAAGATCCTGGCCGTCAAGGGCCTGGGCGGCATGCATCTGGCCTGCCGGGCGGACGATGAAGAGCTGATCCGGGAGCTGCGCCGCCGCAAGGAGCGGGACGAGAAGCCCTTTGCCCTCATGTGCCGGGACCTGGCCGCTGTGAAAAAGCTCTGCCGCGTCTCCCCGGAGGAGGAGGCGGTCCTCAGCTCCTTCCACAAGCCCATCGTCCTGCTGGAAAAGCGGGACAAGCGGCCCGACGCCGTCAGCGAGAACGGCTTTCTGGGCGTGATGCTGCCCTATACCCCGCTGCATGTGCTGCTCTTCGGGCAGGATCTGGAGGCCCTGGTGATGACCAGCGCCAACCTTTCCGACACGCCCATCGTCTCGGATAATCAGGAGGCGCTGGAGCGGCTGCGGGGCATCGCGGACGGATTTTTGCTCCACAACCGGGACATTCAGACCCGCTGCGACGATTCTCTCTGCTGGGTCCTGGACGGGCGGGAGTACTTCGCCCGCCGGAGCCGGGGCTATGTGCCCTTTCCGGTGCCCGTGCCCGGAAGCCGGGGCGGCGTTCTCGCCTGCGGGGCGGAGCAGAAGGCCAGCTTCTGTCTCTCCAGGGGGGAATATCTCTTCCCCAGCCAGCACATCGGCGATCTGAAAAACGCCGAGACCCTGGCCCACTATGAACAGCAAATCGCCCATTTTGAGCGTTTGTTTGATACCAGGCCCCGGCTGCTGGTCTGCGACCGGCACCCGGACTATCTCTCCACCGCCTACGCCCTGGAGCGGGGCGAGCGGGAGCAGATCCCCGTGCTCCAGGTGCAGCACCACCACGCCCACCTGGCCTCCTGCATGGCGGACAACCGCCTCAGCGGCCCGGTCATCGGCCTCATCTGGGACGGCACCGGCTACGGGGAGGACGGCACCAGCTGGGGCGGCGAGTGCCTCATCGGCGATTACGCCGGCTTTGAACGCTTCGGCAGCCTCCGGCCCATCCCGCTGATCGGCGGCGACCGGGCGGTGAAGGAGATCTCCCGCATCGGCTATGCCCTGCTGCGGGACGCGGGCTGCGCCTGCGGCGGGGAGGAAAACGCCCCCCTCTATGAGCAGATGCTCCGCGGCGGGCTGAACTGCCCCCTGTCCTCCGGCATGGGCCGGCTCTTCGACGGGGTGGCCGCCATCCTGGGCGTCAAGCGCCTGGCCAGCTACGAGGGCCAGGGCGCCGTGCTGCTGGAGGCGGCGGCGGAAGAGGACGGGGGACGCTATCCCGTGGTCCTTTCGGGCAGCCCCCTGCGCTTCGACTGGCGGGAAACGGTCCGCGCCCTGGTGCGGGAGCGGGATCAGGGGGTCCCCGCCGGCATTCTGGCGGCCCGCTTTCTGAATACGCTGATCGACATGGCCCTCGCCATGGCCCTGGCCGCCTCCAAGGAGACCGGACTGCGGGACGTGGTCCTCTCCGGCGGCAGCTTTCAGAACCAGTATCTGATGCGCCGCCTGCCCCAGGCCCTGCGCGCTGCGGGGCTGCGGCCCTGGCAGCACCGGCGGGTCTCCTGCAACGACGAGGGGATCAGCCTGGGCCAGGTGATGATCGGGGAGCACAGTTTTGAGCGTTGAGTTTTGAGAAGGAACGAGTAATGACATGTGCTTGGCAGTACCATTGAAATTGATCGAGATCAACGGCAAGGACGCCGTGGGGGAGGCCATGGGCCTGCAGCGGAAGCTGCGGGTGGACTTCATCCCGGAGCCCAAGCTCGGCGACTATGTGATCGTCCACGCGGGCTTTGCCATCGAGCGCCTGCCGGAGGAGCAGGCCCTGGAGGATCTGGAGACCTGGGGGGAGCTGGATGATGCCCTCCACTGAAAAGATCCTGCAGGCGATCCGGGCGCTGGACCCGGGTCCCGTGAACCTGATGGAGGTCTGCGGCACCCACACCATGGCCATCGCCAGAGCGGGCATCAAGTCCCTCCTGCCGGAGAACGTGAAGCTCCTCAGCGGGCCGGGCTGCCCGGTCTGCGTCACCCCGGCGGAGCTCATCGACCAGATCCTGGATCTGGCCATGGAGCCGGGGCTGATCCTCACCAGCTACGGCGACATGCTGCGCGTCCCCGGCAGCGTTCCGGGGGACAGCCTGCTGCGCCGCCGGGCCCTGGGGGCCCGGGTGGAGATCGTGTACTCGCCCATGGACGCCATTGAGATCGCAAAAGCAAACCCCACCAAGGAAGTGGTCTTCCTGGGCGTGGGCTTTGAGACCACCGCCCCCGGCACCGCCGCCGCCGTGCTGGCGGCAAGGGAGCAGCAGGTCCGGAACTTCACCGTCTGGTCCATGCTGAAGCTGGTGGAGCCGGCGCTGCGGGCGCTGATGGGGCTGGAGGGCTTTGACGTGCAGGGCTTTTTGTGCCCCGGCCACGTGGCCACCATCCTGGGGGAGCGGGGCTTTCGCTTCCTGCCGGAGGAATACGGCATGCCCGCGGTGATCTCCGGCTTCGAGGCGGAGGACATCCTCCTTTCCGTCTACCGGCTGCTGCGGCAGATCGCCGAGGGCCGGCCCCGGGTGGAAAACGAGTATACCCGGGCGGTGTCGAGGGACGGCAACGCACTGGCCCAGCAGGTCCTGCGGGAGGCCTTTGAGCCCCGGACGGATCTGTGGCGGGGCCTGGGGCGCATCGAGGCCAGCGGCCTGGGGCTGCGGCAGGAGCTGGGAGACTTTGACGCCCAGCGCCGCTTCGCCCTCACCGAGCTGCCCGCGCCCAAGCCCACCGCCTGCCGCTGCGGCCAGGTGATCACCGGGCGGATGAGCCCGGCGCTCTGCCCGCTGTTCGGCACACGCTGCACGCCGGAGGACCCGGTGGGACCCTGCATGGTCTCCTCCGAGGGGGCCTGCGCCGCGGCGTACAAATACCAGACGATATGAAGGAGAGTGACGGAATAATGAATCATGAAGAATGAAGAATGAAGAATTGTGGTATCACGCCTGCGGCGTGATGAATTTCAATTCGTTCGCGAAGCGAACACCTTAACTATTCACGATTCATTATTCACGATTCATTCCGCAAGACTATGGACGAAATCATTACCCTGGACTACGGCAGCGGCGGGAAGAAAACCGCCCGGCTGATCGAGCAGTCCATTGTCCCCGCGCTGGAAAACCCCATGCTCGCCGAGCTGGGGGACGGCGCCGTCCTCCCCGGCGGGGAGCGGCTGGTCTTCTCCACCGACAGCTTTGTGGTGAGCCCCCGCTTCTTCCCCGGCGGCGATATCGGGAAGCTGGCCGTCTGCGGCACGGTGAACGACATCGCCATGTGCGGCGGCGAGCCGAAATATCTGAGCTGCGCCTTCATCATCGAGGAGGGCCTGCCCCGGGAAGAGCTGGAGCGGGTGATCGCCTCCATGGCGGCCGCGGCGAAAAAGGCCGGGGTCCAGATCGTCACCGGCGACACCAAGGTGGTGGAAAAGGGCCGGGGCGACGGGCTCTATATCAACACCGCCGGCATCGGCGTTTTGAAGCATCCGGGCCTGAGCCCGAAGGCCATCCGGCCGGGGGACGCGGTGCTGGTTTCCGGCACGGTGGGCGACCACGGGACCACGGTGATGCTGGCGCGAAACCGCATGGCCCAGGGGGATCTGCGCTCGGACTGCGCGGCGCTGAACGGCCTGGCCGCGGCGCTGCTGGCGGCCGTGCCGGAGACCCGGGTCCTGCGGGACCCCACCCGGGGCGGCGTCGCCACCACCCTCAACGAGTTTGTGGAGGGCACGGCCCTGGGCATCGAGCTGCGGGAGGAGGCCGTGCCGGTGCGCCCGGCGGTGCGCTCCGCCTGCGAGCTGCTGGGGCTGGACCCGCTCTACTGCGCCAACGAGGGCAAGCTCCTGGCCGTGGTGCCGGCGGAAAAGGCCGAAGCGGCGCTGGCGGCTTTGCGCGCCTGTCCCGAGGGGGCCGAGGCCGCGTGCATCGGCGCCGTCACCGGGGACTGCCCCGGCAAGCTGGTGATGCGCACGCCCCTGGGCGGACGCCGGGTCCTGCAGAAGCTGAGCGGAGCCCAGCTTCCCCGAATTTGTTAGCAATACCCTTTATCATACAAGCAATTATTTCTGATATGGAGAGGTGAAGAACTTGCAGCAGGAGTACAAGAGGATCGACATTGCAAAAGACCAGATCGTACCCATTGCGGAGCGGATGCGGAAAAACGGCGTCTACCTGGTGATGATCCACGCCTTCCTGGACAAGGAAGGGAAGATGGACATCTCCTGGGACTACGCGGTGGACCCCATCGTGGAGTCCTACCATGTGGTAGGGGAGATGAGCGTTCCCTCCATCGGCGAGATCTATGACGAGGCGGCCCGCTGGCCCGAACGGGAGCTGAACGAGCTGTTCGGCATTACCTTCGAGGGACTGGACGTGTCCAAGCGGCTGTTCCTGCCGGAGGACATGCTGGAGACCCAGGGGAAGGGACAGATCATGGTCACCCCGCTCAGCGAGCTGGTGGAGAAGAACCAGAAGAAGGAGGGAAGCGTATGAGCTATATCGTACCCATCGGGCCATACCATCCCGCGTTGGAGGAGCCCATCCACGCCAAGCTCATTACCGAGGGCGAGGTCATCAAGGACGCCGAGGTGTTCGTGGGCTACAACCACCGCGGCATCGAGAAGCTGGCCACCGAGCGCAACGCCATCCAGACCCTGGTGCTGGTGGAGCGTGTCTGCGGCATCTGCTCTCACTCCCACGCCCTGACCTACGCCATGGCGGTGGAGAAGATCAACGGCATCGAGGTGCCCCGGCGCGGCGACTATATCCGCGTCATCACCGCGGAGCTGGAGCGCCTGCACTCCCACTTCCTGTGGCTGGGCATCGCCTGCCACATCATCGGTCACGACAGCATGTTCATGCATATCTGGGACGAGCGGGAGCTGGTCATGGATATCCTGGAGAAGCTGACCGGCAACCGGGTGAACTACGCCATGGTCACCATCGGCGGCAGCCGCCGGGACATCAGCGACGAGCTGAGAAGAGAGATCCTGGACGCCTGCGACAAGCTGAAGGCGCCTCTGGACCGCATCACCGAGATCGCCCTGACCGACAAGACCATCGCCATGCGCACCAAGGGTGTGGGCGTCCTGAAGAAGGAAGACGCCCTGCGCCTGGGCGCCATCGGCCCCCATGCCCGCGCCTCCGGCGTGGACGTGGACGTGCGGCGGGACGCGCCCTACTCCGCCTACGGCGAGTTTGAGTTCGGCGTGCCCGTGGTGGAGAGCGGCGACGTGTTCGCCCGCGTGGTGGTCCGCGCCCTGGAGTGCTACGAGAGCATCAAGATCCTCCGCCAGGCGCTGGAGAATCTGCCGGAAGGCCCCATCAACCTGGGCAACAAGCTCATCAAGATCAAGGAAGGCCAGGCGGTGGCCCGTCATGAGGCGCCCCGCGGCCAGCTGAGCCACATGGTGGTGGGCGACGGCAGCCTGAATAACCACCGTGTCAGCATCCACGTGCCCAGCTTTAAGAACACGCCCACCATTCCCTTCATGCTCCGCGGCAACACCGTGGCGGATGCGGGCCTGATCATCGCCAGTATCGACCCCTGCTTCAGCTGCCTGGACCGCTGATGCACGAGCTGGCTTTGACCGAGGGGATCATCGAAATCGTCCGGGAACAGGCCGAGAAAAACGGCTTTTCCCGGGTGCTGGAGATCACCCTCAAGGTGGGCGCGTATTCCGGGGTGATCCCGGAGTGTCTGCAGGAATTCTTTCCCATCGCCTCCAGGGGGACCCGGGCCGAGGGGGCCGCGCTGGTGATCGAGCCGGTGCCCGCCGCCTTCCGCTGCGCCGCCTGCGGCTTCGAGGGGCCCATCCCGGCGCGGACGGCCTGCTGCCCCCAATGCGGGAGC
>ODAJ014743392.1_pt1 | contig 13640 bp, 12 predicted proteins | sample 1539241 | NCBI WGS metagenome assembly ODAJ01 (sample SAMN02144231, study PRJEB22623) | gut metagenome | biome: sheep rumen | host: Ovis aries | place: New Zealand | reverse complement strand
GTACCGCGCGCGTCGGTGTCGTTGATGGGGCTGCGCTCACCCATCAGATAGGGCAGAAAATAAACATGGTTGCGGCCCAGCTTTTCGTCTGTGATGCCGGCCTGTTCTGCCGCATAGTCCCTGGTTTTCAGGATCTCGTCACAGAACCATTTGTTGCAGCTGGCAGCCGAAAGCATGCAGCCCATCAGATGATAATGTCCGTCAGCATGTGCAAACGCGTGCAGGGCGTTGTTCGGGTCGACGCCGAAACGCTCCGAGGAGATGAAGATCGTCCCCGATGTTCCGAGAGAGAGATTGCATGCCCCCTCGCCCACCGTGCCGGTCCCGACGGCCGCGGCAGCGTTGTCGCCCGCTCCGGCTGTTACGGCGCAGTCGCGCGGCAGGCCCAGCGCCCCGGAGACAAAGCCCTGTATCGTGCCGATCACTTCATAGCTTTCAAAGAGCTTTGGCATCTGGTCTTCCGAAATGCCGCAGATTTCCATCATTTCCTTTGACCAGCACTTGTGCTCCACATCCAGCAGCAGCATGCCGCTGGCATCGGAATAGTCGCAGGCGTGCACACCGGTAAGGCGGTAGTTGATGTAGTCCTTGGGCAGCATGATCTTTTTGATGCGGGCGAAGTTCTCCGGCTCATGCTTTTTCATCCAGAGAAGCTTCGGCGCAGTGAAGCCCGCGAAGGCGATATTTGCCGTGAGCGAAGACAGCTTTTCCCGGCCGACTACAGTATTGAGGTACGCAGTCTCCTCTGCCGTGCGCCCGTCATTCCATAAAATCGCAGGACGGATAACTGCGTCGCGCTCATCCAGCGCCACCAGCCCATGCATCTGACCGCCGCAGCCGATCCCGCGGATTTGAGACTTGTCCAGATGTTCTGTTAATTGCAGGATGCCGTACTGTACGGCTTTCCACCAGTCGGCCGGGTCCTGCTCCGACCAGCCGGGCCGCGGGAAGGACAGCGGATACTCTTTGGTAACACTGCCGCAGATCGTTCCGTTCTCATCTACCAGCAGCAGTTTTACCGCCGAGGTTCCAAGGTCGATTCCGATATAATAGTTCATGCGAAGTCCTCCATAATCTGTATATGAAGATCAGTTTGCCTGTTGTTTCAGTCTTTTCAGGAGCTTTTCCTGCACAGGCAGGCGGATGTGTCGGGGATAGGCCGCAGAAAAGAACTCAGCTAGCGCTTTCGCGTCAGCGGGATTCAGGTATCCGATCAGGTCAAGGCCGAAGCCCTGAACAGCAATGAGCATCCAGTAGGCGCACGTAAGCTCCTGCCAGGCTTCAGGAACGGTAAACATATATCGCAGCAGTGCGGCGCAGTCCCCCGAACCCGGAGATGTATTCCGGAAGTCCTCCAGCAGCTTCTTTACATCTGCCGCAAATCGTTCATGGCAGGGATCATCCTTAGGCCCGGAACGCATACCGAACAGCCCTTCGCCCGGTTTCCGGTTTCTTTCAAGCTCTTGGACGAAGTCGATATAGTCGTTATACAGAGCTTCGAGACGCGTAAGCCAGAATTCCATCAGCGCACTCCTTTTTTCAGGCAGAGTTCGACCAGATGCTGGCTGAGCGGCATGAAAAGCTGAGCTGCGGGACCGACGACGAACGCGCAGATCACAGTGCCGAGACCGACAGTGCCGCCCATAAAATACCCGGTAAGCGCAAAGATAAGATCCACCGCGACACGGGTGAGACCGAAAGGCTTGGACAGCTTTTCACTGAGCACTACGGCCACCAGATCATTGGGACCTGTGCCTGCTTCGGAGCGGATCACGATCGTCATGCCGAAGGCGAGGATCACACAGCCGAGTACCAGCAGCGGCAGACGCAGGAGAAGCGGTCCATCTCCGCGGATGACAGGGGAGAGCACGGCGGAGTAAACATCAATGATCGGGCCGCCGAGTGCCATGCACAGCAGCGTACCAACACCGATATAATGCTTATCCACGACCAGCAGGATCAGCACGATCAGCACCGAAACCAGCAGATGCACCCGTCCATGGCTCAGCAGAGGAAGGGCAATCGTTCGACAGAGTCCCTGTATCAGAACATTGAAGGGATCGGAGCCCAGCTCCGTCAGCAGAAAGAGCGTGACGCCCAGATGGGCGATGGCAAGGCCGAGCAGGAGCAGCAGTACCCGGATCCAAAACTCCCGGGAGAAAGTCTTTTTCATATTTCTTCCTCCGCGCTGCTCTCCGCTTCATCGGATTCGGGCAGTCTGGCAGCCTCCGATTCGATTCGCCATTGGCGGATCAGATAGACTGCAAAGGCAGCGGCTGCCAGCAGGAAAACGGCCGCCGCCGCATAGCCGACAGCCGGCGTCATCGTCGTTTCGCCGGACTGCACACCCGCAAGAATCTGCCAGGCCAGATATGCCAGATAACCCGCCGCAAGCGCACGGAGAGCGGCCATGCCGCCGGCTCTGGCACGTTTGAGCTCGTCATAGTTTCCGTCCCGCTTGCCCATTCGGAGTCCCCGCTTTCTTATCATCCACAGTCGAAAACGGACAGCTGATTTCCAGCCGTCCTTTTCACTGTACAATCAGGCATTCTTTTTCTTGGAGACTACGTCAAAGATGACAGCAGCCAGGAGCACCAGACCCTTGACGACCTTCTGCCAGTTGGCGTCGACACCCATGATGCTCATACCGATGTTGATGACGCCCATCAGCAGCGCGCCGATGATGACACCGGGCACCGTGCCGACGCCGCCGTAGGCGGAGGCGCCGCCGATAAAGCAGGAGCCGATGGCGTCCATCTCGTAGTTCTGGCCATAGGTGGGCTGTGCGGAGGTCAGACGGGCGATGGTCAGGATGCCGGCAAGGCCCGCGAGCAGTCCCATGTTCGCATAAGCAAAGAAGTAGATGCGGTTGGTATTGATGCCGGAGAGCTTTGTTGCTGTCTCATTGCCGCCGATCGCATAGAGATAGCGGCCGACCGTGGTCTTGGAGGTGATGTAGCTGTAGATCAGCACCACGGCCACCACCCAGATCAGTGCCATCGGCAGGCCCTTATACTGCGCCAGGCGCAGGGTAAAGAACATGATGACCGCCACGATGATGACAGACTTGATCAGCGTCACATAGAGCGGATCGGTCTGGAAGCCTGCTTTTCTGCGGGAGCCGGTACTGCGCAGCGTGAAGAACAGATAAAGCGCGCAGGCGATGATGCCGACGACGAGACAAAGAATGTTGAGATTGACACCTTCTCTGGCAAAGATGTCCGGCACATAGCATTTGGCACCGCCGCCGAAAATCTTGACAAAGCCCTCATTCTTGACCGGCATGGTCTTGCCCTGCAGCACGACGTTCGACAGGCCGCGGAAGATCAGCATGCCGGCAAGCGTTGTGATAAAGGGCGGGACTTTTACATAGGCGATCCAGAATGCCTGCCATGCGCCGATCAGCAGGCCGACCAGCAGCATAAACAGGACCGCAACCCACATGTTCATGTTTTTGTTCATCATGACCGCCCCGACGGTGCCGACAAAGCATACCACCGAGCCGACAGACAGATCAATGTTGCCGCCGGTCAGGATGCACAGCAGCATACCGGTGGCCAGCACAAACACATAGGCGTTTTGGGAAATAATGTTTGTGATGTTCTGCGGCATGAGGATCTTTCCGTTGGTGCGCCATGCGAAGAAGCCGGTGACCAGCACCAGCGCGATAATCATCGTATACTTCTGAACGAAGTTCAGGATTTTCGTCTTTGTTGTCATTGCTTCTGCTCCTTTGCTGCCGAATCGGTCGAGAGAATACTTGCCATTATTTTTTCCTGACTGGCCTCTTTCTGCTCAAATTCGCCCACGATGCGCCCCTCGTTGAGCACATAGATCCTGTCGCACATGCCCAGGACCTCCGGAAGCTCCGACGAAATCATGATAACGGATTTGCCCTCGGCGACAAGATCGTTAATGATGCAGTAGATCTCAAACTTGGCACCGACGTCGATGCCGCGCGTAGGCTCGTCAAGGATCAGGATGTCGGGGTCTGCGTACATCCATTTGGCGAGCAGCACCTTCTGCTGGTTGCCGCCGGACAGGTTCCCGACGTTCTGCTGGACAGACGGCGCTTTGGTACGCAGCTTGACTCGATATTCTTCCGCCACAGCCAGCTCCCTGTCGCGGTCGATAACGCCGTTTTTGGTGACGCCCTTGAGATTGGCGAGCGTGGTGTTGATATAAATGGGATTGGAAAGGATCAGGCCGTTGCCCTTGCGGTCCTCGGTGACATAGGCAAGGCCTGCGTCGATGGCCTGCCTGGGCGAGTGAAGCTTGACCTCCTTGCCATGGATCTGAACCGTGCCGGAGATGTCCGTACCGTAGCTGCGGCCGAAGATCGACATGGCAAGCTCGGTCCGTCCCGCGCCCATCAGGCCGGAGAAGCCCACGACCTCGCCGCTGCGCACATGGAAGGAGACGTTGTCGACGACCTTCTTATCGGGATAGATCGGGTGGTATACGTTCCAGTTCTTGACCTCGAGTGCCACATCGCCGAGCTTCACGCCGGAGCGCTTCGGGAAGCGGTCTTCCAATTCACGGCCGACCATGCCGCGGATAATACGGTCCTCGCTGATATCATCAACACCCTTGGTGAGCGTTTCGATGGTCTGTCCATCGCGAAGGATGGTGATGTCATCCGCCACGTAGGAGACCTCGTTGATCTTGTGGGAGATGATAATGGAAGTCATGCCCTGTTTTTTGAATTCCAGCAGCAGGTCCAGCAGCGCCTGCGAGTCCGCCTCGTTGAGGGAAGAGGTAGGCTCATCCAGGATCATGAGGCGTGCGTTTTTTGCCAGGGCCTTGGCAATCTCCACCATTTGCTGCTTGCCGACGCCGATATCCTTGATCAGTGTCTTGGAAGACTCGGTCAGTCCGACGATCTTCAAATATTTGGTCGCTTCGGCATGGGTTTTGTCCCAGTCGATCGCGTATTTTTTTCCTTGTTCGTTCCCCAGAAACATATTTTCCCCGATGCTCATATAGGGCACGAGAGCCAGCTCCTGATGGATAATGACGATGCCTTTGCTTTCACTGTCCTTGATGTTGGAGAACTTGCATACTTCTCCCTCATATACAATGTCCCCTGTGTAGCTGCCATATGGATAAAGGCCGCTGAGTACGTTCATCAGCGTGGATTTGCCGGCGCCGTTTTCGCCAACCAGCGCGTGAATACTGCCGCGCTTCACGACAAAATTCACATCGTCCAGAGCCTTGACGCCGGGAAAGACCTTGGTGATCCCACGCATTTCCAGAATGTTGTCCGTCAAATAATCGCCTCCAAGACTTATACTGACTTTCAACAGAGGCAAGAGCGTTGTCTGCTTTGTGTTGAAACTCAGTATGACAGTTCATTAAACGTCGGGCAAGGCGGCAATCCGCCTTGCCCGACAACGCTGTTTGTTTGGCTTGGATCAGCTGATCTGATCGAGGGTGTAGTAGCCGGAGTCGATCAGCAGCTCCACATAGTTGTCAACGGTGCAGCCGACAGGCTCGCACAGGAAGCTGGGGATGATGCCGGTGCCGTTGTCATAGGTCTCCTTGTCGTTGATGGGGGGCTCGGTGCCCTTCATCAACGCGTCGACCATCTCAACGACCTTGGCAGCGAGGGTACGGGTGTCTTTGAACACGGACATGGCCTGTTTGCCCTCAATGAGGTTCTTCATGATCGCTATGTCGCAGTCCTGACCGGTGATGACGGGGTAAACGTCACCGCTGTAGGAGGAAGCGAGGGCGTTCTCAACACCGAGAGCGGTGGAGTCATTGGAGGCGAGGACCGCGTGCAGCGGGGTGCCGTCGGAGTAGTTGGCGGCGAGGATGTTCTCAAAGCGGGCCTGGGCAGCGTCGGTCGCCCAGTTGGCAGTGGCGACAACAGCCTTTTCGGTCTGGCCGGAGGGGCAGACCAGCTTGCCGCTGTCGAGGTAGGGCTGGAGGATGCTCATGGCGCCGTCGAAGAAGAAGTTGATGTTATTGTCGCCGGGGTCACCAGTGATGAACTCAATGTTGAAGGGGCCTTCTGCCTTGTCCAGATCGAGCGCGTCACGGATGAACTCGCCCTGCTTGGTGCCGACGAGCCAGTTGTCAAAGGTGGCATAGTAGGAAACAGCGTCGGAGTTCATGATCAGACGGTCATAGGCGATGACGGGAATGTTGGCCTCCTTGGCCTGGGCCAGAACGGTGCCGAGGGAGTCGCCGTCGATGGAGGCGATGACCAGGACCTTGCAGCCGTTGGCGATCATGTTCTCGATCTGGGAAACCTGGGTGGCGATATCATTGGCGCCGTACTGGAGGTCGACACTGTAGCCGGCTTCTTCGAGCATGGCCTTCATGTTCTCGCCGTCCTGATTCCAGCGCTGCAGGTCCTTGGTAGGCATAGCGACGCCGACAAGGTTGTCATCGGCAAAGGCCATGCCGCTGCATGCAAGTGCGAAGACCATAACCAATGCCAGAATCATTGCGATTGTTTTTTTCATTGGGGTGTCCTCCTTTTTTAATACAACGATCAGTAGAAATTTTCCTACTTCGCTAAATTTATTTTATCTATATAGGACATTGAAATCAAGATGTTTTTGTGCTAATGATGGCGATTCAGCTGTTGCGCTGGTTAATTACGCGCCATTTTGTGCAATACGGCAAAGAAAAGAGGGCTTGAAACAATATTTAATAAAGTAATTTTGCAAAAGGTTGCTCAAGTGAAATCAAAAACGCTTGACAGACATGCGGAGCATGGTACAATTCAATCAAGAGATCATTCCTTACAGAAAAGGCGGTGGGCTTTTTGAATATGTCGTTTTCCAATACGGGGCCGTCCGTTGGAGCGCGGAGTCGGATTTACCGGACACTTTATGACGCACGGGATTTCTGCTCCCGGCAGACTCTGGCGCGGGACTGCGGACTCAGTCTCCCAACAGTGCATCAGTATCTGACGGATCTGTTTCAGCATGGGCTTGTCCGCTACTCCGGTGAGGTTCTGGCCACGGGCGGCCGCAGGGCACAGGGACTTGAAATCGTACCGGATGCCCGCATCGCTCTCGGCATCTCCGTTACCGGCCGCCATCTGAGGCTGTCAGCGGTGGATCTCCGTCTCAGAGAGCTTGCGTACTGTCTGGAGGATTTTGATCTGGCCTCCCACCTGAATTTGCTTGACGGTGCCCTCGCCGGGATCATTGAGAAATTTCTGGATGACTTTCACCTGAACAGAAGCCGACTTCTGGGCGTCGGGATCACCATCCCCGGGCTCATCAGTCCGGATGGGCAGCGCATCACCAATGCACCGACGCTGGCGATCCGGGATGCACCGCTGTACGCGCTTACCCGCGGCATCAATTATCCGGTCCATGTGGAAAACGACGCTACTGCCAGCGGGCATGCGGAGAGCGCCTTTCGCCGCAAAAGGGGGAATATGGCGTATTTATCTCTGGAGTACGGGCTTGGCGGCGCTGTTCTGATCAACAGTTTGCCGTATCCGGGAAGCAATTCCAAGAGCGGTGAGTTCGGACATATCTGCGTGGAGCCGGGTGGCCTGCGCTGCAGCTGCGGGTGCTGCGGGTGCCTGGAAGCGTATTGCTCAGCGGCGCGCATCGAGTCAGGTCTCGGTGTCAGCCTGGAGGATTTTTTCCGCGGTGTGAAAGAGCACAGGCCCGATTATGAGGCGCTGCTTTTCGACATGCTGAGACATCTGGCCATCGGTATCAACAGCATTCATATGGTTCTGGACTGCGATGTGGTGTTGGGCGGATTCCTTTCAGAGTATCTGCAGCCGTGGCTGCCCGCACTGCAGAACTACGTGACGGCCGGAAATCCCTTCACCGAGAACGCCGATTTTGTCCAGCTCAGCACGCTGCGCCACCACATCACCTCTCACGGGGCCGCGTTGTTTTTCGTGCGGGAATTCGTCACGAACATCTGAAACCGGACCATCTTGATGGCGCAGAGCATCACGGGCATCTCCGTGAAGCATTCGAAGCAGGCAAAATAAGCGACCCTGCCTGTGATCAAAGACCGTCATTCTTTCTCTCACAGACAGCATTGTCCCCGTGCCGCAGTTCCAGTCAACGAAAGCGTCTGCCCCGCAACACATGATTGTTGGCGAGGCAGACGTTTTTCATATACCATTACCGAAAACGTGTTCCGTTACCTGTTCAATGCTTTTCGCCGCGCTGCATTCGGGCGGCGGTGGCATGTCCGAGATTATCCCGCACCGTCTTGAAGGGATCGCCGTTCTGGAGGGACAGCATGACGAAGGGAACGACGGTGATCGTCCGGGCCTTATCGTTCTTCAAGGGGACAAGGGTATAGTCTCCATTCCGCTCCGCCGCTTCTAGAGCTGCTTCCATGGTTTTTCCTCCTGCTTTTTGACCCTTATTTTGACCCTTTATAGCTTGGAAACAGTGGAAACCTTGGTTCTAACAGGTACATAAAAACGCTGATTTTATACTAAATAACGCCTTTTAACATTAAAAAAGTACAATGGATTTGCTGCCAGCAATTCAAATCCCTCCTTCTGCGCCATATTAGGTAGGTTATTTTGATAGAATAACCTACCTAAACTTTTTGTCCAAAAATGCGAAGAAATAGCCGGAATTCAGCTATTTCCTCGCATTTCTTGTTTCGAAATTCAAATCGCTCTCGGTCGCTCGTCATTTTGGGCGGCCGATTTTTTGCTTTCTGCTGCCTTTTCTTGCCCGTGCTCCCCGAGTAATCGGTCACTTTCAGGGACAATCGTTCACTTTGCCGGGCAATCGTTCACTTGGTTTACATAATTCAGGCAATCGTTCAAGTTGTCTCCAGTTTTTCGTAGTATCTGAGTAATTGTGCATCGCAGTACGACGCTACCACCCTTCTGATCTTATTTGAAATATTGTCCCAAATAGGCGGTACTATTTCAATTTGATCACTGGCCTTATCAAACTTCATCATGCCTTTCATTTCGAACCGCTTATAAGGATAGATGAGGATCGTACGCCTTGCCGCTTTTCGATCACCAAAGTGTTGTACAAAAGTACTCTCCGCTTTCTCAACGACTTTACCTTGATCCGCCCGGGTTTGGAAATAGTTTAAATAATAGTCGATGATATCAGACATGGACGCCCTTCCGTTGACGTCTGCGTATTCCATCATAGCCTTAATGAGAATAGGTTTATATGAAAAGCTCATTTTCATATCGTCGGCGCTGGTGGCGCAGGCGCAGGCGCACTTGCAGGGCTGGCCGCTTTTGGAGCGGGAGCGATTATTGCGGCTCCGGCAATGTTGGGTACTGGTCTGGTGCTTTGCGTCAAGGGAATCAGCCTCAAGAAAAAGGCAGTTGAGAATGAGCGGCAAGCGAAAAACATGGCCAAGAGCGTCGATGAAATAGTTGCGTTCAATAGCGAACTGCAATCAGCAGCAAAGCAATATCGAGAAAGCGTCTGTGCTGTATATGAGCGATACGTCGATTATCTCAATCGTGTAGAGGACATACTGTCAGAAAAAACTACTTGGAAAGAGTTCTCTAAAAAAGAAAAGAGAACTGTCGAGAACACCGTCCTGTTAGCCAGACTGCTCTATGAGATGACAAAAACAAACATCATCATCAAGCAGGACTGCGATGAAAAGCTCGAAAAGCTGAATTCAACAGAACTGGTGAAGTTGCAAAAGCAAGCCGGAAAGCTCTTACAAGAAGCGGTTTGATGAATCTTGGTTTACATAACCACATACGCTGGCGTACTTTTAGGCGTACTTAGCTTAAAAGGTGTACTTTTGGGCGTACTTAGACACTAAAAAGGCTGATTCATTAAGAATCAGCCTTTTTTCTGTATTTTTTTATCCAAATTAAATTTTGCCCCTTTGAGGAAAATTCAACAATAATTCAACACAGCTCAAAAAATGTTTTTTCAATGTGAGAATATTTGCATACTGTAATGCCTTCTTAGAAAAACATGCAGAAGCCATACTTAAGATATATGCTATCAATTTGGCGAAAGCGGAACCACGGAGCGCTTTTGCCGGAGAAATGCATATGACAGATGTGAGACCCTGATGAGAGGCGGCATCTGCCGCGAGTGCGGTTTTCCGGTGACTAGGTATTGCAGAAAGGAATAAAGAATTAGTAAGGTGCTTTAAGCCTGGATCGCTCTGGCAATCAGGTCTGTCATATAGACACATCCATAAAACCAGTTTGCGAGCCTGTACGTCGGATCGGGGTCTTCTCTGTCGGCGGAATATGTGTTTTCTGACAAATCCCGCATTTCGTCTGAATAGCTGCCGCTTGCATCAAGCATGGACGCAGTTGCCGTCAGCATCCTGAACAAAGTTTCCGAGCCGAGAAGAAGCTGGTCCACATCACTTTCGGTTACGGACTTGTCAGCCTCATTAAAGGTATTCAATTCCGCTTCGATCTGTTTAGCCATGCCTTGATCTCGGCAGAATCCGCGCGCGATCAGCGATGCAGCAAGTACGCTGTGGTAAAGACCGTTGACAGCTTGCTGCTTTGAGTCGGCCGCCTTCTCATCATTTGCGACGAAACTGTCAAAAATCTGCTGGAGTTCCTCCTCATATTTCCCGGTTGAATCAGCCTGCTGCTGGAAAATCACCAGGGCTTCAAAGGTCTTCATGGCGCCCATGGCGAGCTTGTGTTCAAGGCTCTCCTCCGGCACGTCGATTTCTGCGAGCTTGTCAAGGATCCTGTTCAGATGATCCGCTTCGCCCTGCGTTTCAATGTTGAGATTATCGAGGGCGACAACCATCTCCGCCAGACGAAGAGCACCATTGGCCGCCTGATCGGAAGGCGTCTCGGCCGCTTCATCTCCTTCGGTCAGCCTATCCAGAATCAACTCCGTCGTGAGAGTGTCATCTGTCTCCGCGTATCCGCTGATGCCAAGGGATGTGAGCATGATCGTGGCTAAAAGGATGCTGAGTACTTTTTTCATTTTTTCCTCCTTATAATACAGTATACTTGGTTATAAACGTAGCAGAAGCTGTCATTCACAGCACCGTTATCGCCGTTGACGTTTTTATACTTTTCGCATTGCTGCTTCAATTACTGCCAAGGCTGTAGCTGATTAAATTCCCGTTTTCCGCCAGTTTTATCAGGCTGTCCAGAAGAGAATCAAAGAGACCAAGTATGGCAGCGATGGCTGCCGCCGTAAAGAGAATGCCGAGAACCAACAGGATGATTCCGACTTTTCTGAATGAAGGCAGAACCGCTTTGGAAACGACCTGCTCCTCCAAAAGAATAAATTCAGTCGGGCTGTTCGGATTATAACGGATTTTCACCATGTTTCCCTGTGCTCCCGGAATACCATTCGGGTTGCCATAGGCGAAGTCGGAGGCGGAAGAAATGTGCTGCCCGTCAGCCGTGTCATATTCGTAAACACCGAAATACACGGTTCTGGCCCGATTATTATAGTCATATTCCAATCTGCTGCCAGTATCGATGAGCTTTGCCCAGCCCTGCGCGATCATGCTGCGCTCCGACTTTTCATCTGCGATGGTGCGGTACCGGAAAACCAGAACGAAAACCACGCCTATAAAAAGGCAAACAACGCCCGGAATGAAAAACAAAGCTCTCATGATTTCCTCCTTTCACGCAATGCTTACAGGTCAATTTGACGCCGGGGGAATCCGCACGGTCACCGTCGTGCCGACGGAGGGAGTGCTTTGAAGCTCCATAGAGCCGCCGCTCATCATCTCCAGCCTGTCCCGCACATTCTGAAGGCCGATATGGAATTCGGAAGCGTCCTTGCTCGGAGCGAGCCCCGGCCCGTTATCGCTCACGATGATGACCGCCCAGCCGCTCTCCATGCGGGTAGAAACGGTAATCTGTACTGTCTCGCCCCTGATCTGTCCAAGACTGTGCTTCACGGCGTTTTCGACAAGGGGCTGCAGCGTCAGTGCAGGGAGACGGAAGGCGGTATGCTTCGTGTCAAAAACAACGGAGAGCCTGTCGCCGTATCGAATCGACTCTACTGCGAGATAAGACTTCGTATGCCGAAGCTCTTCGGGGAAGGGGATCGGCTCTGTCGCGGCGATCGCGGTGAAATTGGCCTGGAGATAAGCGGTAAAATCCTGCACGACCTGCATAGCCATCACCGGATTATCCCGGCACAGCACATAGATGGACGTCAGCGTATTATAGATGAAATGCGGACGGATCTGCTGCATCAGGCTGGTGATCCGTACGTTTCGCAGCTCCGCCTCCTTTTCGCGCAGCAGGCGCTCCCGAAGGATTGCGCTGCGCACAAAGCCAAAGCCCTGAATAAACAGGTTCGCGATGATCCACAGCATGAAAAACGGCGCGTTATGCATGGAATGGAAACTGACAAAGAGCAGCATATCCATGCCGAGCATCACCAGGAACGGAAGACCCCAAAACAGTTCCTGCCGCGAGGGTTTCTTCTCAAACAGAACGACCAGATGCAGGACGGCTGCAAACACGCCATAGGTGACAAGAACACTGTGCAGCTCAACGCGGTTCATAAGCTGCAGAAGGACTAGAACGAACGCCCCGGCCAGCGCGACGTCGTAGCAGATAAGACCTGCCCGGAAGCTCCTGTCGTCCCGAAGCAGGATCAGGAAACGGAGAGACAGCACCAGCGTGACAATGTACAGCACAGCACCGAGATACCAGATTTCTTTATGATACCCGTAGGAATCCAGCATCAGCGCGACCGAGGACAAGCCGGTGAGCTTCCATAGACTCGCCGTGATCGCAATGGCGCCCAGCAGGGCGATCCGCTTCCGATCTCTCCGATCCAACGGTAAAAGGAACGCCATCAGAATCAGAAAACACCCTGTGACGGCTGCGGCCGCACACAGGCTGAGCATCAGCGCATCCTCGGGGATCAGCAGCATGGTAAGGAGCTGTTCGTGGCCGATCAGATAAAAGCTGGGAATTTCATTCCGCACACTCTCGAAGACAGGAGTCAGCGTAATACGCAGCGTTTTACCGGCGTAATTGGGGCGTACGGGGACGGTGACCCAATAATTGCCCGGCGTTCGTCCGATATGCGGCGTATCCAGCTCTGAACTGTCATAGCTCAGCTCAGAGTCTTCGATGGAGAGTGTGGCATAGCTGTGGCGGAGATAAAAGGAAATCCGTGCGCCGATGGTTGTGGCGCTTTCCGCCTCCGGAAGAGTAAATATGTAGCTGCGGCGAATCCCTGCATACTCTGAAACAGCCTCCTCCCTGACCTCATCAGGCTGGAGGATATAAAAGGAGTATGGCGCATAGGCATAGCGCGCAAGGCCTGGACTATGATGGATCAGGCAGACAAGCAGGAGGCAGACAAACAGAAAAGCGCCAATCGCCAGCTCCGGAAGCACTTTTTTCAATTTTGTCCCGTTTGTCATGTCGTGGACAACCCCTTCACAGGATACCTCAGATGCGTGATCTCTTTATTAATCTTTTCAGGCGTCAGAGGCTTTAGAATATACCCGCTGCAGTGCAGATTCAGGGCCTCCCCGGCGTACTCCGGGTGACCGGTCAAAAAGATGATATTCGTGTGCGGGTTGAGCGCACACAGTTCTTCGGCAAGCTCGATACCGCTTTCTCCGCACAGCTCAATGTCCATAAAGGCGACGTCAACACGGGTTCCACCGGCGAAACGGGCGGCCTCTTCCGCTGTCATAAAGCCAAAGGTCTGGATATCCGGCAGAGTATC
>ODAJ011886966.1_pt1 | contig 13645 bp, 12 predicted proteins | sample 1539241 | NCBI WGS metagenome assembly ODAJ01 (sample SAMN02144231, study PRJEB22623) | gut metagenome | biome: sheep rumen | host: Ovis aries | place: New Zealand | reverse complement strand
TAAAAAAAAAAAAAAACGGACTGTCAAGCAAAATTTTCAATGAAAAAACCCTCCGACGCACTGCCGAAGGGCTTAAAAAATAATTTTTGAGCGTTGAAAGTACTTTGGAGCGGAAATTTTTTAGTTTTTAGCGTTTCTAAGTTCGCGGAGGCGTTTTTCACGCTTTAAACGGATTTCACGAGCCGAATCGAGGTTGCAACGGCGATTCCATTCCTTAATTCGGGCTTCACGGTCGCAATTATTCATCACGAAGGAAGGATTAACCATAAAATCGGAGCAATCGAGCAATTTAAGCTCTTGAACAAACATTTCGTCCTTCAACCAGCGCAGAGAACGGAAAATAGTAGGAATTTTTACTTTCAAATCGTATGCGAGCTGTTGTTTAGTAGTTTTAAAGCCGTGAATGCCTTCTGAGGGCTGATTGAGGGCGATGTAGAGGAAAATTTTGACTTCAGAACCGTTTGGAGCGTCTTTGAGCCTGTTGATTAATCTTTCAGCATCGAAAATCATTTTGAAACCTCCTTGAAGTGATTTTTGAGCGATTTTAGCAGTTTGAGAGGCGATTTGAAAGCCTGAAATGAAAATTATCATAAATGATAATTTTAGGGCTTGAAAAATGGCGTAATCATGCGGGATTTTCGCTACACTAAAAAAACACCCTAAATTTTGGGTGATTTTGGGTTCGGCTTGAAAAATTCTCATAAATGATAATTTCCAATTTGAGGCGATGAATATTTGCAAATAAGTCGCCGCTGGTATATCATAAGCGAAAAATTCAATGAGCGGGTGGTATTTTGGTATATGCGTTGAAGTTTGGAGCGAGTTGGATATTGCCGCCAGGGATATTCATCGTGCTTGCGCTAATTTTGGTGGCTAAGCTGTTCAAAATCAGTCGCAAGCTTGCCGCCGGGGTTTTTTGCGTCACTTTGATATTTTATTTGCTGTGCACGAGCTTTATAGCAGAAAAAACAATGGGTTGGCTAGAAGAAATGCACACACCGCCCGCTAATGTCGAGAATTCTGGCGCAGATGTGATAGTTTTGCTGGGAGGAGGCGCAATAAGTCAAGTTCCGGACGTTGACGGGGTCGGAGCACTGTGCGCAAGCCCCGCGAACAGACTTTTAACGGCAGTTCGTCTGCAAAAGCTGTTAAACGTGCCGATATTGATAAGTGGCGGGCAAGTTTACTCTGATTCTGGCGCGGAGGCGGAGATTTCTGCTAGAATCTTAAAATCGTTGGGCGTTTCGGAAGAAAAAATCATAACGGAGACAAAAAGCATAAACACAGCGCAAAATGCCCGATATAGTGCCGCAATCCTGCGCGAAATGAATTTTTCAAAGCCATTATTGGTTACAAGCGCGTTTCACATGAACCGAGCCATGCTGAACTTCAATTTGCAACGATTTAAGCCGATAGCGTACCCAACGGACTTCACAGTAGCGCATAATCCGACATTTCACTATACAAAGCTACGTCCGCAAGCCGAAGCACTACTTTTGAACGTAACTGTGCTGCAAGAGCTGTTAAGGACGTGTGTAACGGAGGTTTTAGGGATATGAGGAGCATTTTTTTAGTAATTTTGCTGATGATGACGTTTTCGACGTGTTCAGCGGAAAATTTGAAGTTTATCGACGCGATGGACGACACAGGTTACTATTATGACGCTGATAGCGTGAGCGAAATGCAAAACGGCGTTTTTAGTGTCAAAATGGCGGTGATAAAGGCGAGTTTGAATCGAATGTACGCCTATGATGTGCGAATAACGCCCGCGAACCGCACTTACGAGGTAATATCGTCGCAAATTCTTTCTTACGACACGCGAGCGGTCATTGAGACGAATAATAAGCGACGATTGCCGCAAAAATACTCCAATAAGTCTGAAATGGGGCAAATGGTTCAGCTTATCTTGTACGGAGACTAAAAAATATCCCTCCACACAATCGCGGAGGGTTTTTTTATTAAATTCGTCGCAAATTCTTTCCTACGACACGCGAGCGGTCATTGAGACGAATAATAAGCGACGATTGCCGCAAAAATACTCCAATAAGTCTGAAATGGGGCAAATGGTTCGCTTAATTCTCTACGGCGACTAAAAAATATCCCTCCACACAATCGCGGAGGGATTTTTAATTAGTGGAGACGTTTAAGCTTCTGCAAGATATTTTGTAATCGCCGCGTCATAGTCTGCGGTGTGCGCGAAGGCTTCAGTTGCCAAAGATTTGCGCACGTCAAGCGGAACTTCGCCGGTCTCGGTTATGAGCTTAGCAATCTCGTCGTAGCGTTCGGGGTTGGTCACGACCGTAACGAATTTGAAGTTCTTCGCCGCCGCCCGAATCATCGCAGGGCCGCCAATGTCAATGTTCTCAATCGCGTCCTCTAACGTGACGTTTGGTTTGCGGATTGTCTTCTTGAACGGATAAAGATTGACGACGACTAAATCAATCGGCTCAATGCCATTGTCCGCCATTTGCTGAACGTGTTCGGGATTGTCGCGAACCGCCAATATCCCGCCGTGAATCTTGGGATTGAGTGTCTTAACTCGCCCGTTCATAATCTCCGGAAAGCCAGTAAGGTCGCTGACGAACGTAACAGGAATGCCCGCCGCCCGAATCGCCTTGCCAGTGCCGCCCGTGCTTATAATCTCCACGCCGCACTTGCTGAGCTTTCTCGCGAAGTCCACCACGTCGAGTTTGTTTGATACGCTGATTAATGCCCGTTTAATTTTCATCTTGCTGCCTCCTATCTCAACTCTGCGCCCGACGATTTTAAGTCGCCCGTCAATGAATAGCCTAATCGCCTGCGGATAAATCTTATGCTCCTGTTCAAGGACTCTTGCCGCTAAAGTCTCCTCGGTGTCGTCCTCGCGAACTTCAACCGCCGCTTGCATGATGATAGCTCCAGTATCCGTGCCCTCGTCGACGAAATGAACTGTGCAACCAGAGACCTTAGCCCCATAAGCCAAAACGTCGCGATGAGCATGAGCACCTGGGAACGCCGGCAACAACGACGGATGGATATTCATGATGCGCCCTTCCCAACGCTTGACGAAGTCGCCGCTAAGAATCCGCATGAAGCCCGCCAATATCACCAAGTCGACGCCCTTAAGGTTTCTAAGAAGTTCCGCCTCGAAGTCTGCGCGGCTGGTGAAGTTCTTCCTATCGACGCAGATATTTTTAATGCCAGCTGCCTCCGCCCTTGCTAAGGCTCCGACGTTCGGTTTGTCAGTCAGTACAACCGCTATCTGAGCCGATAAATAGCCGCTGTCGATTGCGTCGATTATTGATTGTAAGTCAGTGCCGCGCCCCGAACACAGCACACCGAGTTTAATCATCGAATTCACCTCACATCAAAATTATTTTTTAAAATTATAGCACGACTGCTCAACGGGTGCATGAAAATTATTTTACTATCAAAAGCGTCCTCGATGCCTTTTCAAAAGTTTGGCTTGCAATTTTTTTTAAGCTGTGGTAAACTGCGTAGGCGTTCGGGACGTAGCTCAGTTTGGTAGAGCACTACCTTGGGGTGGTAGGGGTCGTGAGTTCAAATCTCGTCGTTCCGACCAATAAAGAAAATCCCAAAGCCCTCGAAAAGTTCGGGGGCTTTTTCCTTACAAAAAATCCCGCCTCGTCGACGGGATAATTTATTTTCGTGGGAACTTCGGAAGCTCCGCTAGGTTGAACTGCAAATCGGAAAGGGCACGTTTGATTATCGCGGGCGTGAGCTTGTCGGGCGGAAGTCTTTTCTCTAGCATAACCAACTTTAACGCGTTGGGGGAAGTCTCATCGCCGTAGCGGACATGACTGGCAATCTGTTGGATTAGCGACGTGCGCGCCGACTCGACTGCATCGGGCAAGCATTCCCTGCGCATGTGCGGCATTCGTTCCAACAAAATCTTTTGCGCGTCCCAAGTCTTCAGCCACGGCTCGTCGTAAAAGATTTTAAAAAGCTCCTCTGTCATTGCATCGCGTTCCTTTATCTGGCAGACTTCGCAGAACGTTTCCGCCGGCGGGCAGAGCGTTTCACACCTAGCGCACTTGTGCCAGCCGTTAACGAGCCGAAACTTTTTAAGCCGCGCTTGCGTCAGCAACGTCTGCAAAACCGTCTGCCGCAACTTATCGTCGGAAATTCTTTGCGCTTGCTCCTCGCAATGTTTAGCCTCCGCGTCCGTCAAAAGTATCTGCTCCAAATCGACTTCCTCGACCGGCGCGGGTTCGGAAACTTTTTTCGGCGGCTTGTCGGCGATTTGAAAGCCCTTAGCAATTCTTATCTCTTTGACAAGCGGCTCCTCCCGTCCGAAGTTCTCGTTAATCGCGTCGATTATTTCTTCGGCGAAGAACTTCAGCTGGTCTTTGACGGCGGAGCTTTGCGCGTCGACAAACAAGACGCCGTGTTCAATCGTGACGGGTACGACCTGCGCAGCAATCTCATCGTCGACAAGCTTGCTCCAGTTGCGAATCACTTCACTGCCGAGAAATTTTTTATAAGTCTCCTTGCCGAGTGCGCGAACCTGTTCATGCAGTGCCAAGTCAAAGTCAATCATTCAAACAACCTCCCCGCCTTGACTAGGAAAGTTTTGCCGAAGCTCCTCGACGGGAAATAAGCGCGGTCAGTCGCCGTTATCAGCGTCTGAATTTGTTCGCGGCTAAGGAACTCAAGCAATAGCTCGCGGCGTTCAGCGTCAAGCTCGCTCATCACGTCATCAAGCAGGAGCAAAGGATATTCGCCCGTCTCCGCCCTCAAGAATTGTAGCTCAGAAAGTTTCAGGGAAAGTGCCGCTGTGCGAAGTTGTCCTTGCGAACCGAAGACTTTAAGCTCCCGCCGATTGATATAAAACTTCAAGTCGTCGCGATGAGGTCCCTTGCTCGTCGAACCGTTGCGCACGTCGTCAGCCCTCCTAGCCCTTAGCAGTTCAAAGAAACTCTCCGCGATGTCTTTATCAGAGTCAAGCCCGCGCATGTCATAGGCGACGGATATATTTTCTTTGCCCGCTGAAATTGTCTGATGTATGTCGCCTGCCAGACGATTGAGCTTGTCCACGGAGGTTAGCCGCTTGCTTAGAACCCTTTCGGCGGCGAAGGCAAGTTGCGTGTCCCAAAGGTCGAGTTCGTTTGCCTTAGAGTCGTCATCGCGGATTTTCTTCAGCAGGATATTTCTTTGCTCGACGATGCGATTGTACTTTAGCAGGTCTAGGAAGTAGACGGGCGAGGCTTGAGATATTTGCGCGTCCAGAAACTTGCGGCGACCCATTGGCGAACCTTTGAACATGAATAAATCTTCGGGCGAGAAGAAAACGGAATTGAGTTTGCCGATAAGCTCGCGTGGGCGGATTGGGTTAGCGTCCAGGAGGATTCTGCGCCGCCTGTCTTGGGAAATTTCAATCGCTAGCTCGTGAGAGACGCCCGCCTTGTAGAATTTTATTCGGACGAGCGCAACCGCTTGTCCCCAACGAATCAGCTCGGCTTCCCTGCCAGCTCTGCTACGCAACAGCGACGCATAATTAATCGCCTCAAGGATATTTGTCTTGCCCTGTGCGTTCTGCCCTAGGAAAATGTTTATCGTGTCTTCGGGGCGGAAGGTAACCCCGGCAAGGTTTCGCCAATCCCTTAAAGAAATTTCTGCCGCGTGCATTTCATGCCCTAACTGGTGTGGCGACGTATATATAGTTCTCGTTGCCGGGCTCAGTGAATGCGGCGGGGCTGTACTTGTCATTTAGCGCGATATTTAGTTGTTTGCCGTCGATGACCTTTAGCACGTCAACGATATAATTGACGTTGAAGGAAATATCTAAGTCGTCGCCGTCAATCTCCGCCTCGACGTTCTTGACTGCGCCGCCAATTTCATTTGAGTTAGCAGAAACTTCCACGCCGCCATTGCTGAAGGAGAGCTTAACAGTATGATATTCAATTTCCTTGCTCATCAGCGCGACGAACTCAACCGCGTTTTTGAACTCCACGGCGTCAACTTTAACATGCGTGGTGCTCTCCTTCGGGATAACTCTATCATAGGGCGGGAATTGTCCTTCGAGGAGCCTTGCAGTCATGAAGACGTTATCAAAGCTGAAGGTAAGATAGCGCGTGGAATAGTTAATCGTGACGTAGTTATCAATGTCCTTGGGGTCGATACGCAACATAAGCCCGCGAAGAGAATCAGCCGGCACGACGAAACTTGAATTGGGGTAGCTCTCGGATAGTTGTTCGGTCGCAAGTGCAAGACGATGGGTGTTTGTGGCTACAAGGGTAATCTTATCGCCTTTAATCTCGAAGCTCCCGCCCGTAAAAATCGGTCGGTCGTTGTCCTTAGCGGCGGCAAAGGCAGTTTTGCGAATCAAATCCCTAAGCGTGGTCGTGCGAATCCTAAATGACTGGTCGGTCTCTGGCGTCTTAACCTTCGGGAAGTCGCTGGCAGTCATGGTTAGCAGTTCGACCGCCGCGCCGCCCGATTCAATCGTTAGTAAGTTGCTAGAGTCCTCATCGGAAAAAGTAATCGTATCGTCGGGCATGTTCTTAACGAAATCTTGAAAACGCTTGCCACTAACAACGGTCTCGCCCGCAACCTCGGTATTGACTGGTATGCGCGTGATTATCCCCGTGGAAAAGTTATTCGACTGCACCTCAAGCATTGAACCTTCCGCCTTGAGATAAATGCCCGCCAATATCGGCGTCATAGGCTTGACGGCTACCGCCCTAATCACGAATTGCAATGCCTCGGTTAAATCTGACTTGTAACAACTGAACTTCATTTAAACTTACCTCCTGTTATGGAAATAGATATTGGAATGACTTTTCATAGCCAGTCTTAGCTTGTTCGGAATGAGTTGACTAAAATTATTATGCTGAAGATTGCCACGCCCGCGATTGCCGCTAATGGTTGGAAAGGTATCGGCGGCGACTCCAACGCGGACATTATCGCTGGCGGCATCAACACGACCCACGACATCAGCGCAAGCCATCGATTGACTTTCAAGACGCGGGAGACATTCACGGCGGCTTTTCGGATTACCAAGAGACTTTCAAGCGTCGGGATTTCAAAATCAAGCTTAACCTCGTCCGAAGGAGCCAACGAGCCGCCCGCTAACAAAAACGATACGTCGGCACTCCTAAGGGCGGGCAAGTCGTGCAGGTCGTTGCCGATGACCGCTACGATTTTTCCTTTGGCGCGGAAGATTTGAACTTCGCGGGCTTTGCCTTCGGGCGTCAGGTTCGTGCGGACGTTATCAAGCGCGAAGTTTTTCGTTATCCAACTGGTCATCTTCTTTGGCTGAGCCGTCAGCAGGAGCGTTTCAATCTTCTCCGCCTTCAGCGCGTGCAGGAATTTAATCGCCTCGTCGCTTACCTCGTCCTTCAGCGCGATGATTCCGCGTGCTATTCGACCTGTGCTAACAAGGAGCGTCGTCTTGCCTTTGACTAGCAGTTGGTCAATCTTCGTTCGCAGGTTCGCGCTTATTGATACGCCGAGACTTTCAAGCCATGCTGGATTGCCCACGCGCATAATCGTTCCTCTGACTGTCGCCTCGACGCCGCAACCAGCCCGCTCCGTGAAGTCCTTAGACTGTTGCAACCGCAAGCCCCTAGCCGCCGCCGTGTCGTAAATCGTTCGCCCTAAAATGTTTTCCGCGTCGGTTTCAGTGCCAGCCGCCATAGCCAGTAGCGTCGGTTGATTCAAACCTTCGGGCACCAAGTCGGTTATGTAGTATTCGCCGCCCGTCAAAACTCGATTATAAGGCAAGGCGACAACTCCAATATCCGTTAAAGTCTTGAGTGCTTCGGGCTTATTGGTCTTCACGCCGAGCTTTGAAATCTTTCTGCGCACGAGGTAAACGGGCAACGACGCTAAGGCTAAGCACACTGGAGAGAACGCCACGAAGATTGAAAGCCCCGTCATCAATGCCGCGTCGATTCCCCGTGTGAAGTACAGCCACGCCGCCACCGCCCCACTTATCAACGCGTCGAACAGGAACAGGAAAATTATTCGCCGCATGTCATTGATTGACGACGTTGACGGGCTGACCGGCGAGCCACGCTTTGAGATTGTCCACGGCGATATTCATCAGGCGTTCGCGTGATTCTTTCGGTGCCCAAGAGATATGCGGCGTGATAAAACAGTTCTTAGCACCCAGCAAGGGGTTGTCGGCTTTAATCGGTTCCGTGCTTACAACGTCGACGCCCGCCGCCAAAACTTTCCCGCTGTCGAGAGCCGCCCGCAAATCCTCTTCGACGACGAGACCGCCGCGGCTGTTGTTGATGATAATTACTCCGTCCTTCATCTTGGCGATATTCTCTTTGCAGATAATGCCCTGCGTCGACGGGAACAGCGGACAATGCAGGGCGATAACGTCCGAGGCTTTAAAGAGTTCGTCCAGCTCAACGAAGGTACAATCGCCGAGTTTGGTTCCGACTTCGCGCATTGAGTCGAACGCGATAACCTTCATGCCGAACGCCTGAGCAAGTTTGCCCGTGGCTTGACCGATTCGACCGTAGCCGATAATGCCCATAGTTTTGCCGGCGAGTTCAATCAGCGGATAATCCCAGAAGCAGAAATCTGGACTGCCAGCCCAACGCCCCTCTTGCACGGCTTGAGAGTGATGCGCCACGTGATGACAAATTTCCAACAGCAGAGCGAACGCGAATTGAGCAACCGATTGCGTGCCGTAGGTGGGAATGTTCGTTACGGGGATATTCTTTTCCTTAGCCGCCTGAATATCCACGACGTTATAGCCCGTGGCTAGCACGCCGATATACTTCACGTTGCAGGCGTCGAGGATTCGTCTAGTCAACGGCGTCTTGTTCGTGATGACAATCTGCGCGTCGCCAATCCGAGAAATAATCTCCGCCTCGTCCGTCAAGCTCGTGCGGTCGTAAACTTTACAATCGCCCAGAGCTTTAAAGCCCTCCCAGCTCAAGTCGCCGGGGTTTAATGTGTAGCCGTCCAGTACAACAATTTTCATTTTTAAAACCTCCAATCAATAGAACGCAAGATAATTCGTCCATAACATTACAATGCCGCTGAAGACGCCCGCCGCCAACGCGATTAAGTTTTTGTGACGCATGGGCGGCAAGATTGACAGCGCACCGAACATCATCAAGGCAATCGGGATAAAGTATCGTCCTTGCACTCCTCCGACTAAATCTCCTCCCACTTCCGACCATTTAAGATAATGCACGAAGAAAAATCCAATCGTCGAGACTGCGGCGGCAAAGATTAACAGCACACGTTCACCAAGCTTGAACCTTAAATCATTCGACAGCGCAAAGAAGATTATTATCAGCCCGTATGAGATATAAAACCACGGAAGCAACATGACATCCCACAGAAAACCCCACATGCCGATAAAGCTTATGACGTAGCTCAACGACTGTTCCGTAAAAGAATTCATCATTGCCGCAATAAATGCTGTCGGGTGTTCCGTGACGAAAATTTTTTGCGCCGCCATGTTAGTCTCCGTGAAACCTATGTAATAGCTCGTGTAAAGTGCGGCGTCCGACAACTCAACCGACAGCCACAACCACGCGGACAACAGGAACAAGTTCAGCAGGAGAAGAGCCGCGCCCAATGCCCAAAAGCGGCTGAACCGTTCACGCGGAATCAAGAAGTAAAGCAGTAGTATCGTCCCGTAAACCGACTTGGAACAGGCAAGCATTATCGATAAGACTACCAGCCCGACGAGTTCGCCGCGGGATAATCTTGCCGTCGAATTCCTGAGCGATAACAGCCACGCCGTACCCAATAAGCACACGCCGAAAGTCACCGCGTCCGCTGAAGTAGATGCTGCCTCGACTATGAACATTGGCATCATCGCTAGCAAGAAAATCAGCGGCTTGGCTTCGGGCAAGAACTTCATCGACCACCAGACGCACGCCGCCACGAAGATTAACCCGCTTAAGCCCATGAGGTAGAAGATTATTCCCGCGTTCAAGTTCAAAGCTCGTCCGATAAACGCAACGGCGGCTTGCGGCAGATATGTTAGCGGAGGATAAACGCCCGTATTTGGAATTTGAATCGGTTCACACTCGTCAGCGTTTAGGGGCGTCGATAGGAAGGCTTGAATGTCGGCAACCGTGAAGGCTTGAATGTAATGCTTATGATTTGCGTCGGTTATGAAGTTGTCGGGCAGAAATGACACGGGAATTTCAGCGACGTAAACTTTATCTTCCCAAACGTCGGCGGGCGCAATGCTCAAGTCAAAAATTTTCCTAGCGCGAAGGTCTCCTAGTCCTGCGAACTCCCTTATTGTCATCGTCGGGCTAAGGAAGATGCCTTCGGAGATTTGCCACGCTCGCGGAAGGTGGTTTATTTCGTCCATTAGCTGATAGGGCGGGCGCATGAAACAAATCATCACGCCGAAGACGATAAACACCGCGATAAAAATTTTCTCCGCGCCGAACGTTTCTATCCGTCGCTCCAAGTTCATCGTATCGCCCGCTTAACGTTGGTTTCCTCGAAGGTTTTCATCTCGTTAAGGGCAGTCAACGCCGCCTCGACAATCTCGACGCCAATGCAAGCCGCCTCGCCGTCAAATCCCGTCGGTGCTCCGTCGTCGTTGCGGTAGATAATCAGCTGTTCAGCGTGCAGGATAAACGGTCTGACTTCGGGGCAAATCTTTTCAAGGTAGCGGGCGATAATGTCCGCCGCGCCCCTATCGACAACGATAAGCGTTGAGTTGTGTGCCGCCGCCACGAGTGCTCCTATAATCGCGCTTGTCATGCATTGATAATCCTTCGGGACGTGTTGCAAAAAGTTTTCGGGCTTAAAGCGGAGCTTGCCCCTCTTGGTCAAGAGTGCTTCGGCAAAGTTATCAGCGAGTTTCTCCTCCAAAAGATTGCTAAGGGCAGTAAGGGCGATAATCGGCGTGTCGAATGTAATTTCCTCTGCAAGGTTGCGCCCGAAGTTGAAGGCGACGTTAAGGTTTTCATCGGGATTGACGACACCTAAAAAGATTTTCATGCCGAACGTCCGAGTTGTCGCGCTGAAGTCCATAGAAATATCGCGGCGTGCCCCTTTAGCCTTGGGGTCGTAGTTATCGGGGTCGATAATCGACGGGCAGTTCACAAAGTTAGTAAAGGCAAGGGCGGCATGGCGGAGCTTGTTAGTCGGTTGGTCTTCGTTGGCAATGCCCGCAACTTGAATGGCAATTTCTTCCAAATGTCCGAGACTGCCTTTGGGTTTAGTCAAGCTGTCTAGAATGTCGCGGCAATTATTCATCGGTTTATCGTGGAGGCGAGGCATCGTCCGCAGATAAAAGTTAAACGTCCTGTCCGTCGCGGCGATAACTTCATCGCCCTCCGCGCCCATAACATGAACCGCCATAGGATAGGCGCGGGGAATGTTTAGCGTCTGCGTGCTGAACGGTAGCTCGATACTTTCCATGCGGTGTTCGCTAACGTGGAAATCAAGCGGTATCTCCTCAATCTGAATCTCATCGCCGAAGAGTTCTTGCACGTCTTCGATTGTGTCTAGCCCTTCCACGCCGTCAAGCCCCAGTTGCTTCTTGAAAAGGTCAAACTCGCTGTCCTCCTCGACAAGTTCGCCGTCGAAGTCAGCATCGGGACCGCACACGAAGATATAAACCAAGTTATCGAGAATCCTCGCGGCGATTGACGAACCGATTGCCTCGCCAAGTGCCAAGTCGAGATTGAACATCGGCTTAAGTTGGAGGTGCTCAAGAATTTTTTTATGCCCGACCTCGCGCCCGACGTGAGAGGCGATAAGACATTCCGTAGACTGCGGCAAAAGTTCTTCGGCGACGAGCGCGGCAACTGCTGTATTGAATCCGTCAAGCACGACAACGCATTGATGATGATAAGCCGCGATTATAACGCCCGCCATAGCTCCGAACTCGTAGCCGCCAACCGACGCCAGAACATCAAGCAAGCGGTGAGTGCTGGGCAAGTTGACATTTAAAGCACGGCGGACGATTTCGACCTTGTGAGCAAATTTATCGTCGTCAATGTTGGAGCCGCGCCCCGTGACCTTTTCGGGCGGCAGGTGCAGATAGGCGGCAGTCATGGCGGCGGCAGTCGTCGTGTTGCCAATTCCCATTTCGCCGATAAGAAAACAATTACAACCCGCCGCGATTGCCTCTTCTGCTAGCGTCTTGCCAATTCGCACGGATTGCATTGCCTGTTCAAAAGTCATCGCGGGTTCTTGGGCAATGTTCTTAGTGCCGCGAGAAATTTTCCTATCGACAAGCCCCGGCAAGTCTGCAATGTCCGCGTCAACGCCCACATCCACAACGTAAAGTTCAGAGTAAGCGAACTTAGCAAAGGCATTAGCGGCGGCTCCGTCCTCAACCAGATAGTTGCGAACCATATCGGCGGTTGTGGCTTGCGGGTAGGCACTGACATTTTCCTTGGCTACGCCGTGGTCAGCGCAAAAGATGAACGTGCACTTCTTCGATTTGCCGACAGAGCGATAAAGCTCGGCAACGTGAGTGAATGTCATTACTTACCCCTCCGCACCAATTTTTTTACGACCTTGGCTCCGGCGTTCTTTACCTTGCGCAACGGGGCGACGCGGATTTTTATCTTAGGTTTCATATCGCGTTCAAGTCCGAAATCGCCGCGCTTAAGGGAAGTAGATTTTATCTTATCTGGGCGGAAGAAGTTACGAATGACTTTGGCAAGCTCTTCGGTGTCGTCGGTGTCGTCGCAGGTAAAAATATCCGCCGCGACATATCGCAAGACTTTGTAGACGTGCAAGGCCACATGACCGCCGTCGAAGGCTCCGATAATCGAAAAGTGCTCCTCGTCGATAAAGTCGGAAGTCAGGCTTGGCTCTTCCCCGATGACGTTCACTAACGTGGCTTTTATCTCGTTGACATTGCTAAGCCGGCTCGTGTCGCAGTTGTATAGGTCAAGAGTCAGTTGGCGTGCTAGAATTTTCATGTTGTCCTCCATAAAATTTTTTTCGCGCCGATTATAGCAGGTATCGACAAGTAGCGCAAAAAGAATTACAATCGCCGGCATGAGTAAAAAGATTTTTCTAATCGCGGGGACGGCGGACGGTCGAAAGCTCGCGGAGCTCTTGTCGGAGAAAAATTTCGACGTGACGGCCTCGGTCGTCAGTGATTACGGGCGCAAGCTCTTGGAGACCTGCGCGAACGTTGCGATTAATGACAAGCCGCTTGACCGGGATGAGTTGGAAAAAATTCTTCGGGCGGAAGGATTCTCTTGCCTCGTCGACGCCAGCCATCCCTACGCAAAAAACATTTCAGCCAATGCAATCGCCGCTACGCAGTCCGCGCAAGTTGTCTACGTTAGATACGAGCGGGCGGAGGTCGCCTTTGACTACGAAAAGATTTTCCACGTCGACAGCTACGAGGCGGCAGCGATTAAAGCCTCCGAACTCGGCAAGAACATTTATCTGACGACGGGTAGCCGGAGCTTAAAAATCTTCGTTGACCGGCTCAAGGATTGCAATTTGACTGTTAGGATTCTCCCGACCGCCGAAGTTTTGACGCAATGTGAGCGGCTCGGCTTGACGCCCAAACAAATCGTCGCCATGCAAGGACCCTTCACGACCGCCCTTAACGTCGAACTATTCAGGCACGCGGACGCACAAGTCATCGTCACGAAAAACAGCGGACAAATCGGCGGCGCAGATACCAAACTTGAGGCGGCGAAGTTCTTGGGCTTGCCCGCCGTCATGA
>ODAJ012189465.1_pt1 | contig 13649 bp, 15 predicted proteins | sample 1539241 | NCBI WGS metagenome assembly ODAJ01 (sample SAMN02144231, study PRJEB22623) | gut metagenome | biome: sheep rumen | host: Ovis aries | place: New Zealand | reverse complement strand
AAGAATAATATGGCTATTCTCTGTGGCATAGGCACCGTGATAGCCGACGACCCCATGCTCAACGTGCGTCTTTCTGAGGAGACGATGCAACGTCTTGGTATTAAGGAACATGAGGTGCGCCATCCTATTCGTATCGTTGCCGACCGTCAGGCTCGCATCCCTATGGAGAGCCAGCTTGTCAGCACTGCCCATGAGTATCCTACCATCGTTGCTTATGGCAACTCTGCTGATGAGGAGAAACTGCAGCAACTGCGTGATGCTGGAGTGACGTTGTGGAACTGCAACACCCTTACCGAACTCGTTCAGCGTGCTGGAGCGGAGAAGATAGACTCCATACTCCTTGAGAGTGGCGGCACCCTGAGTGAGGCACTGCTCAGTGAGGGACTGATAGATGAGGTTGTGGCATTCGTGGCACCTAAGATAATAGGTGGTAAGAGCGCTCGCACCCCTGTTGAGGGCGAGGGAATAACCCTTATGTCTGAGGCAATAGAACTCGAAGACCAGATAGTCGAGACTATAGGTAGCGACGTGATGATATCAGGACTGGTGAAGAAATCAGGTTCAAGGGATTAAAGAGTTCTTGCGCTCCAGTTGGTGTTCTTGCTCTGGCAAGCGTAGCACTTGAGTGCGTCCGATTACAGGCGAGCAAGCTCGGAGCAAAAGTTCAAGGGTTCAAAGGTTCAAGAGTTCAAGAGTTCAAAAGTTCAAGAGTTATCGTAGCAATCTCCGATTGCGTATCGTAGCCCTTTAGGGCGTATCGTTATCGTAGCACCGCAGGTGCGTTTCGTACGAAGTTTTATGTTTACAGGTATAGTAGAAGAAATAGGAACCGTAAAGAGTATTAAGAGGGGTGCCAAGAGCATCACTCTCGAAATCTCTGCCTCCAAAGTGCTCGAGGGCACTGAGGTGGGCGATTCCATCTGTACCAACGGCGTATGCCTTACAGCCACCACCGTGGCACCATCCTCTTTCACTGTCGACGTAATGCCCCAGACCATGCGCATGACCTCCTTCAGTCTGCTCAAACCAGGCAGCAAGGTAAACCTTGAACGCGCTCTCACCTTGCAGTCGCGCCTCGGGGGGCACATCGTCTCTGGTCATATCGACGGCACAGGCAGGGTGATAAAGCGTCAGCAGGATGATACAGCCCTGTGGCTGTGGATTGAGGCACCAGCCCATATCATGCGCTACATTATAGATAAAGGCAGCATCACCATTCAGGGTGTCAGTCTTACCGTTGCCAAGGCTCCCTCTATGCAAGAGAGGGCTGGGGGTGAGTCCACTTTCGCTGTATCTCTCATCCCTCATACCCAGGGCGCCACAACCCTACATACTGCTAAGGTGGGTGATACCGTGAACCTTGAGAACGATGTGATAGCCAAATACGTAGAGAACTTCGTACGAAACGGCGTAAGCGCCTACGAAACGCAAACGAAAACCGAAGCTTTCTACCGTGATTTTATGTTAAAGTGAATATGTACGATTTCAATACAATAGAAGAAGCTCTTGATGCACTCCGTAAGGGTAAGTGCATACTTGTGATAGACGACCCCGACCGTGAGAATGAGGGCGACCTCATCTGTGCGGCTCAGTTTGCTACTACAGAGAATGTCAACCTCATGGCGAGCGTAGCCAAGGGACTGATATGTATGCCTATGAGCAAGGCGTTGTGCGAACGACTCGACCTTCCGCAGATGGTGATGCACAACAGCGACAACCACCAGACGGCATTCACTGTCTCTGTTGACCATATCTCCACCACCACAGGCATCTCAGCCGTGGAGCGTGGCGTGACGGCACGTGCCATAGCCGACCCTGACAGCAAACCCATCGACTTCCGTCGTCCTGGTCACATGTTCCCTCTGCAGGCTCGCGAGGGTGGTGTGCTGGTGCGCTCAGGTCATACTGAGGCAACCGTTGACCTGTGTCGTCTGGCAGGACTCACCGAGGCTGGTCTCTGTTGCGAGATAATGCGTGAGGATGGCACTATGATGCGTACCGCCGAACTGCTTGAGCTTGCCAGGAAGCATGACCTCGTCTGCGTAACCATCAAGTCGCTCATAGAGTATCGTCGTCGCACCGAGAAACTCATAGAGCGTGTGACCGATGCCGACCTGCCTACCAAGTACGGCTCTTTCCGTGCTGTGGGCTATATCAACAAGGTGACTGGCGAACATCATGTGGCACTCGTCAAGGGCGATGTGAGCACCCCTGAACCAGTCCTCTGCCGTGTTCACTCCGAGTGTCTCACGGGCGATGCCTTTGGCAGTCTGCGTTGCGACTGTGGCGAACAGCTGGCTGAGGCTATGCGTCGCATCGAGGCAAAGGGTAGGGGAGTGTTGCTCTACCTGCGTCAGGAGGGTCGTGGCATCGGACTCATCAATAAACTCAAGGCTTACAAGCTGCAGGATCAGGGCATGGACACCGTTGAGGCTAACATAGCACTCGGCTTTGCTGCCGACCTGCGCGAGTATGGCACAGGTGCCAGCATCCTTGCCGACCTTGGCGTGCGTGACCTCATCCTCATGACCAACAATCCGCAGAAGATTAGTGGTATAGACGGTTTCGGTTTGAGGGTCGTTTCCCGTGAACCCATCGAGATGACCTGCAACGAGAAAGATGAGTTCTATATGTACACCAAATATGCTAAGATGGGTCACTTGCTTCATGTAAAGAACCCTAAAAAGAAATAATAATTCAAGGTAATATCTTAACTCCTTAACAACTTAACTCCTAAACTCCTAAAAAAAATATGAAAAAGATTGAAGGAAAGCTGGTAGCAGCTGGCATGAAGGTAGGCATCGTAGCCTCTCGTTTTAATGACTTCATAGTAAACCACCTCGTAGCAGGTGCTGAAGACTGTTTCGTACGTCACGGAGGCAACTCCGACGACCTCACCCTTGCACTCGTTCCAGGTGCTTTCGAGATACCTCTCACAGCACAGAAGATGGCAGCCAGCGGTAAGTATGACGCAGTCGTTTGTCTTGGTGCCGTCATTCGTGGTGCTACCCCTCATTTCGATATGGTGGCTAACGAGTCAGCTAAGGGCATCGCTCAGGCGGCAATGAAGTCTGGTGTGCCAGTGCTCAACGGCATCCTCACCACCGACTCTATCGAGCAGGCAGTGGAGCGTGCAGGTACTAAGGCAGGCAACAAGGGTGCCGATGCCATGATTTCAGCCATCGAAATGATAAATCTCAACAAAGAGCTTTAATATATTATCAAGAAGTAAAGAAGTTATGTCCCTCTAACTTCAATAGTCTTATAACCCCTTTCGGTTCTTGCTCTGGCAAGCGTAGCACCAAGGTGCGTCCGATTACCCCCGTTTCGCGGGGGACTGAAACCCATTAAAGGGGGAGGACTTTGCACACTGTCCGCATGGCTTGGCGTGAGTGCTGAAAGCACGACCTTTCTTCCCTATAGCTCAGGCGCAGAGCGGAGTTCTCTTTGCGTAGAGATGATTACCTGACCCCAGGTCAGCAGTGTATCGAGAGAGGGCACTTGCAGAAGCTTGCTTATGGCAAGGGGCTTATCGAGAGACACGTTAGGCTCAAAGAGCCAATCATCTCGCCTTTGCGAGAAACAAAATAATCCGTGAAAATCTGAGAAATCCGTGGTAAAACTTAATTATCAATTATCAATTATCTAAATGGGTCAATACTGGACACGCAAGGGCGACGAAGAATTTGAGGATGATAAAACCATCAACCCCTTCGAAGAAAAACGGATAAAGAGCGACAGGAATAATCCCCGTCCGAAAGAATAGCATAACCTTTAGATGCAGAAGCATTACTTCTGCATCTAAAAGCATTACTTCTATCTCTAAAAGCATTGCTTTTACAAAAAGAGAGAAAAAAATCTAATTTCTAATTTTTCAATTTCTAATTTTACGAAAAACGAGAAGTTTTTCGTAAACAACCTCCTAACCTCACTTAATCCCCTGTCATCCCAGTGTTTATGCACCTTCCCGATAGTGACCTCTTTTCGAAATAGGTCACTATACAGGTCACTACAATCAGGATTTCAGCTTAATTACTAATTCCTAACTTCTAATTCCTAATTAATTTATTGTGAGGTCTCAAGTGACCTACATAGTGACCTGTCGGCAAACACAGGTCACTATCCTCAGCCCAGTATTCATGCGCCTTGAGAGCATTTTAGTGACCTTAGGAGGTTATTTTTGAAAATTCTTTTTAATTTTCCGAACACACCTTTTGTACACTAAGTGGGATGAAAAACACAGAAACCTTTTTTTTATAGTTTTTGAAAATTATTTTGAGAACGACATCTTTTGTCGCTGTCATTTCGTAACTTTGCACCAAAAGAAAAACAACGAACGATATGAAACCTGTAGAAAGTCTTATACGATACATGCTCACCATAGACAGGTTAGAGCGAAGCAAAAGAGCTGTGCCTACTCAAGAGCTTCTAAACTATGTAAATGATGAGTTGGAAAAACGAGCCTTCCGCCATGTCACTCTGCGTACCCTGCAACGTGACTTCATTGATATTGATTTGCAGTTTGGATACAAGATAAAGAACAATGGTTGTGGATACACCATAGAACATTCTTCTGGCTATCTTAAACATCGATTTGATGAGATGTTACTTGATTTTGACCTTTTATCTTCTATCAATAGCAATGCACAACTGCAACGCTATGTTCTGGCTGAGCACCACCGTCCGATAGGTAGTCAACTGATGTTCCCACTCATAACCGCCATTCGCGAATCATGCGTAATAGAGTTTGGTTATGTGCTTTATCGCAAGGATTGTGAGATAATCCACAAACAAGTGGAGCCATACTTCCTGAAAGAGAGCAATCAGCGGTGGTATCTGCTTGCTAAGGACGAGGGAACATTGAAAAGTTTTGGAATTGACCGCATCAGGGATTTACAACATATTGATCGTAAATTCGTGCGTGACGAAAGCATTGATGTTGATGCACTGTTCAGAGATTGCTATGGAATATGGAATGACCCCAAAATGCCTATTGAGGATATAGAACTGAGCTATGATGCACTCGACGGGCGTTTCATCAAGTCCGTTCCGTTGCACCACTCGCAACGCATATTAGTTGATAATGACAACGAGTTCCGTATTTCCTTGAGATTACGCATTACAAATGACTTTGTTATGGAGTTGCTGTCACGTAGTCGCAGCTTAACAGTTATACGCCCTCAGTCACTGCGTGAACGTATAAGGAAAGTATATGAAGAAGCACTAAAAAGGAATAGCTGAATAAACATTTTATGATATATCTGAAATACATACTATTGGCAGTATCTATATGCCGTTGCATTTCTTCTAATGCATACGACTATGATTTGGAACTGGACGGCATATATTATACAATAAATGTGAGTAGCAGGACAGCAACGATAGTGGCATATCCCGATGCAAAAGGTAATGTCGTAATTCCTGACCGTATAACATATAACACACAAGAACTGAAAGTTGTAGGAATTGGAGATGAGGTGTTTGAGGGAAATGAGAAAATCATTTCTGTTTCATGCAATGAACCTAAGAGTTTAGGAAAAGAGACTTTCAGATGTTGTAGTAACCTGATTTCCATACGGGTACCTTGTAAGTTCAATACGATAATTCCTGCAAGAGCATTTTCACAATGTACTAACCTTGAATACATTGCCCCATTTGAAGGCACCTATACAGGTATAGATCAAGATGCTTTCAATAGTTGCAGAAGCATTAAGCGTTTTACTATTCCAGGGCATGTTACATCTGTCGGTGTAGGAGCTTTTAATGGTTTTAAAGCAAGACATATCACAGTAGAAGATAGTGACAAGGAACTAAGTTTTCTGGCACCAAATGCCGATATCGTAGGTGTCTTTCAAATGGTTGATACAATCTGCTGGATGCGTGGCAATACAACATTTGTTGAAAATAGAGGAAAGGGAGCATTACCTGCAAAAATATTGATTCTCGGTGAGTCCGTAAATTCAGTTGGTATGCCATTTTCCGTAAGCCAGAAGGTAATATTGCAGTCACAGGAACCTCCTCAAATGAAGATATCGTTTACTACATCCACATACATAAACACTCCGCTATATGTACCAAAAGGCAGTCTCGAAAAATACCAGAGCCAATCAGGATGGTGGAGCAGTTTCTTTGTTATGAAAGAAGAGGGTGACGACAGTGCCAGCGGAATAGAACAAGTCAGCGAAAAAACTGTCAATCCGCGCATATATAACATAAAGGGTGAGAAACTTAATGCTCCCCATAAAGGTCTGAACATTATCGAGTGTCAAGACGGTACAATGCGGAAAATAATTATTGAGTAATGATAACAAATAACAACTTCAGTAGTAATAATATAGACAGAAATTTTGAAATGTGTTTTTTTTTTAGTATCTTTGTGAATATACTTTTTACCTAATATAGGTACACATGTAGAGACACCAATAACTGCATTCAAGATATAGTCCTTAATAGCAAATTATTAGATATAAAAAATATGAATACAGAAAGAAATCAATTGAAAGCCCAAGGCTTCGAGGGATTCAAGACTATGGGAGAATTAATGGCAGGAGCTAAAAGTAAGATTCCTGCACAGAAGGGTGTGTATGTAGTCCTTCGCGAAAATGCGTCTGCACCGCAATTTTTGTCTGAGGGTACAGGGGGACATTTTAAAGGACAGAATCCGAATGTTTCTTTGTCCGAATTGGAAGATAATTGGGTGGAAGGAACATCGATTGTCTATATTGGTAAGGCTGGTGGTGCTGGTAGTTCTGCAACACTCAATAAACGCTTAGGGCAATACTTACGTTTTGGTCAGGGAGCCAATGTCGGTCACTGGGGCGGACGTTATATATGGCAGTTGGCAGATTCCAGAGACCTTGTAGTTTGTTGGAAGGCATTAACAGATGAAGAACCACGTGATGTTGAACACAAGATGATTGTCGATTTCAAAAAACGTCATTCTGGTAAAAGACCGTTTGCAAACTTAATGGACTAATTAAAAAGAAGCAATTATGGATAAAACAAAAATAGCAAAAATAAATCAAGTGTTGACAGAATATTTTGCAAAGAACAAGAATATAACTCGCATACGAGCTTTGTACATGATGGATGAATTTGTTAAAGCTGGTATATTTAATTCAGATTATGAAAGGGCTGGTTTACCAATTCGTAACCTATTAAGAGAATTAGATAAAAACAATCAACTAGACCTAATTCCTTACATAGTTGCTGAAAGAAAAACCAAATACACGAACTGGTATTTTGAGCCTGTAAAATGAATGCCCAACCCTAAGTTCACAAAGACGGAAATAATCATCATCTCTATCTTCTTCATACTTTACATGGCAGGCTCTGCCTACCTTTTGGAGCCAAGGAAAGAGATAGAGCGAGAAAGGGAGAAGCCTGTTGTGCAGTCACCATACCAACAAGGGGAAAGTCAAACGAAAGAGGTGGGTGCGCAACAGGTGAAATCCCTTTCACCATCATGGCCTTTGGACTTAGGCAGATACTACTATACCATAGATATTTCGCCTGATTATGAAACGGAGGATGAAGAGTATGAGGTTGTTGGAAAATCTGGTGGTAAACTGATAGTAAGGAAACATAATGACTGGCCTGTAATCAGCGGACATTTTGAATGGTATTGCTACGAGAAACTGACAACCACCCAGCAGATGTTTGATTACGTTATGGCTCATCATAAGGCTATTGTCAGGCAGATGAAGGAGGTTAAGAAACGTGGCATAAGCCGACAGCTTGATGAGGCTTCATACTATCAGGATCATTATGACGAATACCTTGATGACCCGGAGGATGAAATCCGCTTCCCACCAGAGATATTCGATGCGAATAAAGACTGAGCTATCTTCTCGCCTTAAGAATTAGTCGGTTTTACAACAAATCATATCTTTTTGCAATATTTTTAATGCAAAATGATTGCAAATAAAAAAATATTTGTACCTTTGTAGCGGATAAAAGAAAAATATTATGGCACAGGTATCAATGACAGTCCGTATGGACGAACAACTGAAAAAGAATTTCGATTCTCTTTGCTCACAGTTTGGAATGAGTGCTAATGCAGCTATGAATGTATTTGCAAATGCAGTTGTAATGTACAGGCGCATTCCTTTTGAAATAAAGGCTCCAGAAGAACCGGTTTCTACTAAGGGATTGGAAGCTTTCTATGCTCTTAGGGAAGAAGCAAGGAGGAATGGTCTGCAGGGTATGAGCCTTGATGACATTAATTATGAAATAAACTCAGCAAGAGACGAACACTACTCTAATTTCGTTGCAGAATCATGATATATGCTGTAATTGACACTAATGTGTTAGTCTCTGCTTTGTTTACCCATAACGCCGAATCTGCTACGGTGAAAGTAGTGGAGGCGATGCTTTGTGGGGTGATTGTTCCTTTGCTTGATAACGAAATAATAGAAGAATATATTGACGTGCTGAATCGTCCTAAGTTTAATTTTTCAAAAAAACTGATAAGACAATTTATTGAGACGATAAGGCAAAAGGGAGTAATGACAAGGCGTGTACAGAGTCAGGAACATTTTACCGATCTGAAGGATGTTATATTTTATGAGATAGCTCTGTCGAAAGAAAATGCTTATCTCGTAACAGGAAATACTAAGCATTTCCCTGAAACACCAATAGTAGTTACTCCTGCAGAAATGGTAAGGATTATAGGGGATATATAAGCTACCCCTTAGCAATTTCTGTTTCCTTAACTTTTTTGAATAGCTCGGAGGCGAAGACAAGGTCGTTGAGGTCTTCGTTGGTGGAGCTCATGACCTGTGCGGAGTTGCCTCGCCAGCCTACGCGTCCCTTGCAGATGAAGATGATGTTCTCGCCTATGCCGAGGACGGAGTTCATGTCGTGGGTGTTGATGATGGTGGTGATGCCATATTCCTGAGTGATGCCATGAAGGAGCCCGTCGATGACGAGGCTGGTCTTGGGGTCGAGTCCTGAGTTAGGCTCGTCGCAGAACAGGTATTTGGGGTTCATCACGATGGCACGGGCTATGGCGACGCGTTTCTGCATGCCGCCTGAGAGCTCGCCAGGGAATTTGTCGCCTGCACCTGAGAGGTTGACACGGTCGAGGCATTCCTGTGCACGGTGCTTGCGCTCGCGCAGGGTCATGGTGGAGAACATGTCGAGGGGGAACATGACGTTTTCGAGCACGGAGATGGAGTCGAAGAGGGCGGCTGACTGGAATATCATGCCCATCTCGCGTCTGAGGCTGACTTTCTCCTGTTTGGTCATGGTGACGAGGTCGCGTCCGTCGTAGAGTATCTTGCCGCTTGTGGGGGTGAAGAGTCCTACGAGGTTCTTCATGAGCACGGTCTTGCCTGAGCCTGACTGTCCGATGATGAGGTTGGTCTTGCCGTCTTCGAATGTGGCGTTGATGTCGTGAAGGACCTCAAGGTCGTCGAATTTCTTGTATATGTGTTGAACTTGGATCATTTTTTTTTAGAGGAGTGATAGGGGAGTGATAGGGGAGTGATAGGGGAGTGATAGGGGAGTGATAGTGGAGTGATAGGGGAGTGATAGTGGAGTGGTAGGGAGTGATAGTGGAGTGATAGTGGAGTGATAGTGGAGTGATAGTGGAGTGATAGTGGAGTGATAGTGGAGTGATGGGGGAGTGATAGTGGAGTGATAGGGACATTACCTGTTTTAGTCTTTGACTCCATTATTCTTGATTATTCCCTCGCAATAGGCGTTGAGTATTTTGCTGGTTCCATTTGCTTTAAATTCAAGTTGGTCGTATTGCTCTTGACTAATGTATCCAAGGTCAAATGAGAGTATATTATAGTTTCTGCATTCGTCTAAGCTGCCTTGAGCTATGTTCAAAAAACGCAGTTTATCTTGTCGGCTTAGTTTTTTATATCCTTCGGCTATGTTGGCTGTTATGGAGACTGCAGCTCTTGTGAATTGTGAACGCAGTCCAAAGCGTTCAAACTCAGGAAAGTTTGCTGAAACTTTATATACGTACAGACAATAGTCGTAAGACTTTTGCCATGCTATAATGTCCTTAAAAGTGTACGCCATATTATTAAGTATTGTCTTTTAACTCCTCGAGTGAGCGGAGCGAACGATAACTCCCCTTAACTCCCCTTAACTTCCCCAACTATTCCTAACTTAACAACTGCGTGAGGAATACGTCGGCGAAGAGGATGAGCACTGAGCTGTTGACCACTGCTGAGGTGCTTGCCTTGCCCACCTCGACGGAGCCGCCCTCGACGGTGAAGCCGCAGAAGGAGGAGACGGAGGCGATGATGAAGGCGAAGACGGTGCTCTTGATGATGGACATCCACACGAACCAGGACTTGAAGGAGTGCTGGAGTCCGATGGTGAGGTCGTCAGGAGCTATTATCTGTCCGATGAAGGCGGTGGCATAGGCACCCACGATGCCCATGACATCGGCAAAGATGACGAGACACGGCATGAGGGTGATGAGCCCCAGTATCTTAGGCGCTATGAGGTAGTTGGCTGAGTTGACACCCATCACGTCGAGGGCGTCAATCTGCTGTGTCACGCGCATGGTGCCGAGTTCGGAGGCAATGTTACTGCCCACCTTGCCTGCGAGAATGAGACACATGATGGATGAGGAGAACTCAAGCAGCATAATCTCACGTGTGGTGTAGCCGCTGACCCATCGGGGCATCCATGGCGACTGTATGTTGAGCTTTATCTGGATGCAGATAACGGCTCCGATGAAGAATGATATGAGCAGTACGATGCCGATGGAGTCAACGCCGAGCTGCTCCATCTCCTTGACATACTGCTTGCCAAACATCCTCCAGCGGTCGGGCAGGGTGATGGCTCGCCCCATGAGTATGAGGTATTTGCCGAGTATGTTGAGATAGTTGAAAGGAAATAGCATGCTATGATTTGATTTATATGTAACTCCGTGCAAAATTATAAAAAAAAAATGAAAAACGCCATATTTATGAATTATGAATTATGAATTATGAATTATTTTTTGTACCTTTGCATCCAAATATACTTAAAAAATTTACAATTATATGGCATCATTTATTGAAGATAAAGTTGTGATGGAGGGTATTACCTTCGACGACGTGTTGTTGATTCCTGGCTATTCAGAGGTTTTGCCAAGAGAGGTATCACTGAGCACAAAGTTCTCACGTAACATAGAACTGAAGATTCCGTTCGCATCGGCTGCGATGGACACGGTGACTGAGGCTCCTATGGCTATTGCTATTGCCCGTGAGGGTGGCATCGGCGTTATTCACAAGAATATGTCGATAGAGGAGCAGGCGCGTCAGGTGGCTATAGTGAAGCGCGCCGAGAACGGTATGATATACGACCCAGTGACCATTCAGCGTGGCAAGACGGTGAAGGACGCTCTCGACATTATGGCTGAATATCACATCGGCGGTATTCCAGTGGTGGACGAGGAGAACAAGCTGGTGGGCATAGTGACCAACCGCGACCTGCGTTTCCAGAGCAACCCTACACGACTGATAGACGAGGTGATGACATCAGAGAACCTGGTGGTGACACATCAGCAGGTGGATCTGGACAGCGCAAGCAAGATACTGCTGGAGCACAAGATAGAGAAACTGCCAGTGGTGGACGACGAGAACCACCTCATGGGACTTATAACATATAAGGATATAACAAAGGCTAAGGACAAGCCGATGGCATGTAAGGACGCCAAGGGCAGACTGAGAGTGGCTGCTGGCGTGGGCGTTACGGCTGACACCTTCGAGCGTATGGAGGCACTGGTGAAGGCTGGTGTTGACGCTATCATCATAGACACGGCTCACGGTCACAGCAAGGGCGTAATAGAAAAGGTACGTGAGGCTAAGGCTGCCTTCCCTGACGTTGATATCGTGGTGGGCAACATAGCTACTGGCGAGGCTGCCAAGATGCTGGTGGAGGCTGGTGCTGACGCAGTGAAGGTGGGCATAGGTCCTGGCTCTATCTGTACCACCCGTGTGGTAGCAGGTGTGGGTGTGCCACAGCTCTCTGCCGTATATGACGTGGCTAAGGCTCTCGAGGGCACAGGTATTCCTCTCATAGCCGACGGCGGTTTGCGCTACTCAGGTGATATAGTTAAGGCACTGGCAGCAGGCGGCTACTCAGTAATGGTGGGTTCGTTGGTGGCTGGTACCGAGGAGGCTCCAGGCGAGACAATCCTGTTTAACGGACGTAAGTTCAAGTCATACCGTGGCATGGGTTCGCTGGAGGCTATGGAGAAGGGTTCGGCCGACCGCTACTTCCAGGGTGGCGTGAAGGAGACTAAGAAACTGGTGCCTGAAGGCATTGCTGGACGTGTGCCTTACAAGGGAACGGTGCAGGAGGTTATCTATCAGCTCGTGGGCGGTCTGCGCTCAGGTATGGGCTACTGCGGTGCCAAGGACATAGAGGCTCTGCACAGTGCTAAGTTCACCCGTATCACCAACGCTGGTATGCTGGAGTCACACCCTCACGAGGTAATCATAACGAGTGAGGCACCTAACTATTCAAGACCACAGTAAGAAAGTTAAAAGTTTAAAGTTAAAAGTTTAAAGTTAAAAGTTTAAAGTTTAAAGTTTAAAGTTTAAAGTGAGAAGATGAAGAGAATTCTTATTTTTTCATTATTAATTATTACTTCCTTTGCCGCTCAGACGGCGAAGGGACAGGACGACCCTGTGGTGATGACTATCAACGGGAAACCCGTGAAGCAGTCGGAGTTTGTGTATTCATATAAGAAGAACAACGGTCCTGACGTGCTGGAACAGAAGACTGTGAAGGAGTATGTGGACCTGTTCATAAACTATAAGTTGAAGGTGGAGGCTGCGCTCGACGCTAAACTCGACACGCTGACATCATACAACAAGGAGTTTCGTCAGTATCGTGACCAGCAGGTGCTGCCCACGATGATAAACGATGCCGACGTGGAGCTGGAGGCACAGAAGATATATGACGACACAAAGAAGCGTATAGGTCCTGACGGACTGGTGCTGCCTGAGCACATACTGCTGATGACAGGTCAGAACCCCAGCGACTCGCTGATGAATGCCAGCAAGCAGCGTGCCGACTCACTCTATGCCGTGATACAGAAGGGTGGCGACTTCGAGGCTCTTGCCAAGCAGTACAGCCAAGACCCAGGTTCGGCACAGCGCGGAGGCGAGATAGGATGGATAAGCAAGGGACAGACCCTGAAGGGTTTTGAGGATGCTGCCTTTGCCCTGAAGAAGGGTGAGGTGTCACAGCCTGTGCTGACTGAGGTGGGCTACCACATCATCAAGATGAAGGACAAGAAGCAGTTGGAGCCATACGACTCACTGCGTGACGATATCTATAAGTTCATAGAGCGCCGCAACCTGCGCACACAGATAGCCCAGAACCGACTGAAGGCTATTGCTGAGGCTAAGGGCGTGAGCACAGAGCAGGTGATGGACGAGCGTGCCGACTCTATCTCAGCCATAGACCAGGACATGAAGTACCTTATCAAGGAATATCACGACGGACTGCTGCTCTACGAGGCAAGCAACCGCGAGGTATGGGAGAAGGCTGCCAAGGATGAGGCTGGGCTGAACAAGTTCTTTAAGAAGAATAAGAAGAAGTATGCGTGGGAAGAGCCACGATTCAAGGGCATAGCATACCACACGAAGGACATAGCCGACGTAGCAGCAGTGAAGAAGGCTGTTAAG
>ODAJ014749718.1_pt1 | contig 13654 bp, 11 predicted proteins | sample 1539241 | NCBI WGS metagenome assembly ODAJ01 (sample SAMN02144231, study PRJEB22623) | gut metagenome | biome: sheep rumen | host: Ovis aries | place: New Zealand | reverse complement strand
GACCCCTATCCGGAGGCTACTCATGATGTCTGCATGAGGGCCGATGCCGTGCTGTTTGCGGCTGTCGGCGACTTGAAGTACGACAACAACCCTACAGCCAAGGTGCGTCCTGAACAGGGACTGCTGGCCATGCGCAAGAAGCTGGGGCTGTTTGCCAATGTGCGCCCCGTGGCCACCTTCGACTGTCTGCTCCACAAGTCGCCGCTGAAAGATGAATTGCTGCGCGGGGCTGACTTTGTCGTCATCCGTGAGTTGACAGGCGGAATGTATTTCGGAGAGAAATACCAAGACAACGATAAGGCTTACGATACGGACGTCTATACACGACCGGAGATTGAACGCATCCTGAAGGTGGCCTTCGAAATGGCGATGACGCGCAAAAAACATCTCACCGTGGTTGACAAGGCTAACGTGCTGGCCTCGTCAAGACTTTGGCGACAGATTGCCAAGGAAATGGAACCGCTGTATCCTGAGGTGAATACCGACTATATGTTCATCGACAACGCCTCTATGCGTGTGCTGACGGAACCGCGCTTCTTCGATGTGGTAGTGACGGAGAATACCTTTGGAGACATCCTGACCGACGAGACATCGTGCATCACGGGGTCTATGGGATTGCAGCCCTCTAGTTCGCTGGGTGAGCACACACCCCTGTTCGAACCTGTTCACGGTTCATGGCCTCAGGCCAAGGGGCAGAACCTGGCCAACCCGCTGGCGCAGATTCTGTCGGCCGCCATGTTGTTGGAGCACTTCGGACTAACCAAGGAGGGCGCACTGATTCGTAAGGCCGTCAACGCCTCGCTCGATGCTAATGTGCGTACACCGGAAATACAGGTCGAGGGTGGCCAGAAGTATGGTACGAAGGAAGTAGGCGCATGGATTGTAGACTATATCGAAAAAGCCTGATAGTGCTGGTTGTGGCTTGCATGCAACTGGCTGCAACGGCTCAGGACAACCAACGGTGGCGTGACTCTCTGACGGCTATTAACCGTCAGATAGCCACACAACCTTGGTCTACCGACCTGCACCTGCGTAAGGCTAATGCCAACCTGCAACTCAAACAGTGGCAGTATGCCATTGATGAATACTACCTCGTGCTGCAGCATGAACCGCAGAACCCTGCGGCGCTCTTCTATCGTGCCTATGCCAACACTCATTTGCGACGATTCGACTTGGCCCGCAACGACTTGAGCGACCTGCTGGCCTATCTGCCTAACCATTTCGAGGCGCGTCTCTCGCTGGCTATCGTCTTGCAGCAGCTGGGAAAAAAGCAGGAGGCACTGGACCAACTGAATCAGACCATACAACTGCACGCTGACTCGGCGGTGGCATACGCCGCACGTGCTAATTTGGAACGTGACATGAAGCAGGACGATGTAGCGCTCTATGACTGGCAGCGGGCTGAGCAGCTGGCACCGCGTGATCCCACATACGTGGTGTCTCATGCTGACTTGCTGCTGGTGTTAGGACGCAAGACGGAAGCACGCCGAGTGCTGGATGCTGCTGTCAAACGCGGTGTGCCTCGCGGTATGCTGGCGGAGTGGTACGATAAATGCCGACGATAATGAAGAATACTAAGAACAGTAAACGGAAATTCCGAAAACTTTCACGGATTCAGTTCGTTACCGCCTTTTTTGCCATCGTGGCTTTGTTGGCTGTGGTGAAACATCTGGGCAGCGATAATGACAGTGACCGACAGAACATCACAGCCGTTGACACCAAGCCGCACCGCATCCTCAGTGTGCCTAACTACAAGACGGCATTCCCTGACAGCCAGAGCGTACAGATTATTGCTGCCAACAGATGGGGGGTGAAACCGGTCAAGAACCGTGAGGATGCCGAGCAGCGCAAACGTGAACTGGTGTACGTGGGCGAGAGTCCATACTATCATGTAGACCGCCTGTCGAGTTCCATTCCATACTTGGTGCCTCGCGCCGCCGTACTGCTGCAGGATATTGGCCAGTCCTTCTACGACAGTCTTTACGTGAAGGGCCTCCCCCTGCACCAATTGATAGTGACCAGCGTGTTGCGCTCCATGGAGGATGTCAGCCGACTACAGCACCACAACCCCAACGCCACTGAAAATTCGTGTCACCTCTACGGCACCACCTTTGACATCTGCTACAACCGATACCAGCCCATCGGACGCGAAGTCAGAAACGACACCTTGAAGTGGGTGCTGTCTGAAGTACTGCGCGACAAACGTCAAGAAAACCGCTGCTACATCAAATATGAGGTCAAACAAGGCTGTTTCCACCTGACGGTAAGGTAATTTCTGCCCGAATACTTGTTTATTCCCTTTTTTTTACTTACCTTTGCAGGCTGAAACAGTTTGTTATTTAATTTAATTAGGTAAAAGTTAAGATGAAAGCATTTGTTTTTCCCGGTCAGGGAGCACAGTTTGTCGGTATGGGCAAGGACTTGTACGACAACAATGAAACTGCCAAGCAGTTGTTTGAAAAAGCTAACGAGATTCTCGGATATAGAATTACGGACATCATGTTCGCCGGAACCGATGAGGAACTGAAGCAGACTAAGGTGACGCAGCCTGCCGTGTTCCTGCATTCGGTGATTTCTGCTATCTGCATGGGCGACAAGTTCCAACCTGAGATGACTGCTGGTCACTCGCTGGGAGAGTTCTCGGCTCTGGTTGCTGCCGGTGCACTCTCGTTCGAAGACGGATTGCGACTGGTCTATGCTCGTGCTATGGCTATGCAGAAGGCTTGTGAGGCACAGCCCTCAACAATGGCCGCCATCATCGGACTGGCTGATGAAAAGGTGGAGGAAATCTGCACCGAGGTGTCGAAGATGGGAAAGGGTGTCGTAGTGCCCGCCAACTACAATAATCCCGGCCAGCTGGTGATCAGCGGCAATATCGAGGCCGTTAACGAGGCCTGCGAGCAACTGAAGGCTGCCGGTGCCAAGCGTGCCCTGCCCTTGAAGGTGGGTGGTGCTTTCCACTCTCCGCTGATGCAGCCTGCCAAGGAGGAATTGCAGGCCGCCATCGAGAAGACTGACATCCAGGCTCCCAAGTGCCCTGTTTATCAGAATGTAGACGGCAAGGCTCATACCGATGCTGCTGAAATCAAGCAGAACCTGATTGCACAGCTGACGAGTTCTGTGCGCTGGACTCAGTGTGTGCAGAACATGATTGCCGACGGTGCTACCGACTTTACGGAGTGTGGACCGGGTAAAGCTCTGCAGGGCATGATCGCCAAGATCAACAAGGAAGTGCCTGCTCATGGAATCGAGTTATAATTAATGTACTGAACTATTAAGAACACAAAGTGGAGAAGGTAATCATCTATCAGGTTTTTACGCGCCTCTACGGCAACCGTAACGAGAACCGCAAGGAGAACGGAACACTGGAGGACAACGGGTCGGGCAAAATGAACGACCTGTCGCCTCGGGTGTTGCGCGATATTGCCCGACTGGGCATCAGCCACGTGTGGTACACGGGCATCATCCGCCACGCCACACAAACCGACTATACCAAGTTTGGCATACCCCGCCAGCATCCGGCAGTGGTGAAAGGGAGGGCAGGTTCGCCATACGCCATTACTGACTACTACGACGTAGACCCTGACCTGGCTGTCGATGTACAGCATCGTATGCGTGAGTTCGAGCAACTGGTGGAACGTACTCATGAGGCTGGCTTGAAGGTGATTATCGACTTTGTGCCTAACCATGTGGCTCGTCAGTACAAGAGCATCTGTAAACCTCAACAAGTTGCTGACCTCGGCGAGACGGACGATCCGCAGCGTGGCTTTGACCCGCAGAACAATTTCTACTATTGTCCTGGCGAGCGCTTTACACCCTATTTTGACCTCTATCATGGTGAAAGCGAACCATATTTGGAGGAACCGGCCAAGGCTACTGGCAATGATCACTTTGACAATGCTCCCGGCAAGAACGACTGGTATGAGACTGTGAAACTCAACTATGGTGTCGACTACTATGCCGGTAGGGTGGGGTACTTTACTCCCATGCCCAATACGTGGCGTAAGATGACCGACATCCTGCTTTTCTGGGCCCAGAAGGGCGTTGACGGTTTCCGTTGCGACATGGCAGAAATGGTGCCTGCCGAGTTCTGGACATACGCCACTCAGGAGGTCAAGAAGCGGTATCAGGATGTTGTCTTCATCGGCGAGGTCTACAATCCACATGAATATCGCCATTATCTGGCCTCTGGTTTCGACTGGCTCTACGACAAGGTGGGCATGTACGACACCATGCGCAGCGTCATCTGCCATCAGACTCCCGCCTCGTCCATCAGTTGGGCATGGCAGGCTACCGACGACATCCGCAACCACATGCTCTACTTCCTCGAAAATCACGACGAGCAACGAATCGGCAGCGATTTCTTTGCCGCCGACGGCCGAAAGGGGGTGCCCGGCATGATAGCTTCTGTGCTGATGCAGCAGAATCCTTTCATGCTATATGCGGGTGAGGAATATGGCGAGCGTGGCATGGACCGTGAGGGATTCTCCGGCAACGACGGCCGTACCACAATCTTTGACTATTGGAGCCTGGACACGTTGTGCCGGGCGGCCAAGAAGCAGTTGACGACAGCAGAACAATATCTCTTCGATATCCATCAGAAGACACTGACACTGGCCCGTAAGGAGAAAGCCATAGCTGAGGGTGTCTTCTTCGACCTCATGTATGTCAATCGCCACTTGGAACGCCAATATGTGTTTCTCCGACGGGCAGGCAGTGATTTGCTGTTAGTGGCCGTCAACTTCGATGACAGTGACGTTGAAGTCAGCGTCAACATCCCTGCTCATGCCTTCGATTATTTGAAAATGAAGGAGAAACGGGCTACTGCCACCGATTTGCTCAGCAAGGAGAAGCAGGTGATGGAGCTCAAACAGGATGGTAGTCTGCAGATGACTATCGCTGCACGCAACGGTCGTGTATGGAAACTGAAAGCGTAAAAGAAGCATGGACGACTACATCTTGAACGACCACAACAAGGATGAGTTTCCGCCAGCTCATACCGCTGAGCATCTGCTGAACCAGACCATGCAGCGGATCTTTGGCTGCGAACGCTCGTATAACGCCCATGTGGAACGAAAGAAGAGCAAGATGAGCTTCCACTTGGACCATATGCCGTCGCGTCAAGAAGAGAAACAGATAGAGCGCGAAATGCAGCGTCTGATTGATGAAGACCTGCCCGTCACCTTCAGGTTTGTCAGTCGCGATGAGTTGCCAGAGGGCATCAGTGCCGACCGACTGCCCGCCGATGCCTCCGACACCATCCGGCTGGTGTGCATTGGCGACTACGATGTCTGCCCCTGCATTGGCAAGCATGTTCGTTCCACCGCCCAGATAGGCCGCTTCGAGCTGTTAGGCACCAATTGGGATGAGCAGGAACGCTCCTTCAGAGTTCGGTTCAAGGTGGTGCAATAACACTCAGATTTTTGTGGTCAAGAATGGAGACGAAAGAGATAATTGTGGTCAAGAATGGAGACAAAGGAGATAAGAATCTGTCAGTATGACTACCCGCTGCCCGACGAGCGTATTGCCAAATTCCCGCTTGCCGAGCGTGACCAGTCGAAGCTGCTTATTTATAATAAAGGAGAAGTTGGCGAGGACGTGTTCTGCCATTTGCCAGAACATCTGCCTGAGGGAGCGCTGATGGTAATGAACAACACCCGTGTCATTCAGGCCCGTCTGCACTTCCGCAAAACCTCAGGGGCACTGATAGAGATATTTCTGTTGGAGCCGTTTCTGCCTGCTGACTATGAACAGATGTTTCAGCAGTCTGCTTGTTGCCAATGGCTGTGTCTGATTGGCAATCAGAAGAAGTGGAAAGAGGGTGCCCTGACTGTTCAACACGGTCCTCTGACACTTTCTGCCAAGCACCTTGGCGAGCATGGTACCAGTCAGTTGGTGGAGTTTGAATGGACACAGACCGACGGACACGACACCATGACTTTTGCCGATGTCATCGACTTGTTGGGCGAACTGCCCATTCCTCCCTATCTAAACAGGGCAACGCAAGAGAGCGACAAGACGACCTACCAGACCGTCTATTCCAAAATCAAGGGTAGCGTGGCGGCCCCTACTGCCGGCTTGCATTTCACGCAACGCGTGTTGGACGCTATTGACCAACGTGGCATTGAGCGCGAGGAAGTCACCCTGCATGTGGGTGCCGGTACGTTCCGTCCTGTCAAGTCGCAGACCATCGGTCAGCACGACATGCATACAGAATATATTGCTGTGCACAAGCATACCCTTGAGCGGCTGATAGCCCATCATGGGAAAGCCATTGCCGTGGGCACCACCAGCGTACGTACGCTGGAGAGCCTCTACTACATGGGACTGAAAGTGCTTCGCCAGCCTGACATCGCTGAAGACCTGCTGCACGTAGACCAATGGGAGCCTTATGAAGACGGTAACGAAAGCCCCGTCACCACACAGGAAAGTCTGCAGGCCCTGAGGAACTGGATGGAACGCCACGGGTTGACTACGCTGCACAGCTCTACGCAAATCATCATTGCCCCCGGTTACGACTACAAGATAGTCAACATGCTCATCACCAATTTCCACCAGCCGCAGTCTACGTTACTCTTACTGGTGTCGGCCTTTGTGCATGGTGACTGGCGCAAGATTTATGACTATGCCCTCAGCCACGACTTCCGTTTCCTGAGCTATGGAGACTCGTCGCTGTTGATACCATGAGGTAGAAGGTAAACCAAGAAACAACATAAAAGTAACGACGATATGAAACACGGATTTATTACAGTGGCCTCCGCCATTCCAGCTGTGAAGGTGGCAGACGTGGAGTATAATGTAGCAGAAATACAGAAACTCATGGTGATGGCCGACGGCGACGGAGCGGAAATAGTGTGTTTTCCTGAGCTTTGTCTGACGGGGTATTCCTGCCAAGACCTGTTCAAGGAACGGCTGTTGCTCGACAAGGCTGAGGAAGGTCTGCTCATGATGCTTGAGTTTTCACGTAAGCTGGATGTCATCGCCATCATCGGTATGCCCGTTCTTGCTGGTGACCTACTGCTCAACTGTGCTGCTGTCATTCAGCGCGGCACCTTGCTCGGACTCGTGCCCAAAACCTATCTGCCCAATTATAATGAATTCTACGAGAAGCGATGGTTTGCCTCCGCTCAGGACCTCAATGCCACCGACCTCTATCTGGCCGGCACGCCCGTGCATATTTCCTCTGAGCCACTTATCTTCCAAACCGTCAGCGGCGTGAAGTTTGGTATTGAAATTTGCGAAGACGTGTGGGCCCCCATTCCTCCCAGCAATCATCTGACGATGGCCGGTGCCGACATCATCTTCAACTGTTCGGCCAGCAACGAGGTGATAGGCAAGCACGACTATCTGCGTTCGCTCATAGCCCAACAGAGTGCACGCACCATGAGCGGCTACGTGTATTCGTCGTGTGGGTTTGGCGAGTCTACGCAGGACGTGGTGTATGGCGGCAATGCCATGATTTTCGAAAATGGCAGACTGTTGGTCGAGGGTGAACGATTCTCATTCCAGCCACAGCTGAGGGCTACGCAAATAGATGTGGAGCGGTTGCGCATGGAGCGCCATTGCAACTCCACCTTCATCAATGCCCAGCGTGGTGCCCAGGCTATCCTCGTGACGGCAAAACCCTCGCAGGATGAGCACTCCTTTAAGTTGTTGCGCACCATCAAGCGCCATCCCTTCATTCCTGCTGACGACAAAATGACTGAGACCTGCGAAGAGATACTGAACATCCAGGTGGCCGGATTGGCCAAGCGACTGATACATACCAACTGCCAGCATGTGGTGCTGGGCATCAGCGGAGGTCTCGACTCCACGTTGGCCCTGCTGGTCTGCGTTCGCACCTTCGACAAGCTGGGCTATGACCGTCACGGTATCGTGGGAGTCACGATGCCTGGCTTCGGAACCTCTGACCGCACCCACGACAATGCCACCACTCTGATGCAGACACTGGGTATTTCGCAGATGGAGATTTCCATTGCCAAGGCGGTGACACAGCACTTCGCCGACATAGGCCATGACGCTACACGCCACGACACCACATACGAAAACTCCCAGGCCCGCGAGCGCACCCAGATTCTGATGGACCTGTCCAACAAACTTTCTGCCCTCGTGGTAGGCACCGGCGACCTCTCGGAACTAGCTCTGGGTTGGGCAACCTATAATGGCGACCACATGTCGATGTACGGCATTAATGCCGGTATTCCCAAAACCCTGATCCAGTATCTGATTCGATACATCGCCCAACAGCCTGCATTCGCCGGACAGCGCGACACGCTGACAGACATTATCGACACGCCTATCTCACCAGAGTTGACCCCGGCCGACAGCCAAGGCAACATCAAGCAGAAGACCGAAGACCTGGTGGGACCCTACGAGTTGCACGACTTCTTCCTCTATTATTTTATCCGCTTCGGTTTCCGGCCTGCCAAGATATTCTTCCTGGCTCAACAAGCTTTTGGCGACAGCTACGACCACGACACCATCAAGAAGTGGCTCACCACCTTCTGCCGTCGTTTCTTCAACCAGCAGTTCAAGCGTTCCTGTCTGCCCGACGGACCCAAGGTGGGTAGCATCAGTCTCTCGCCGCGTGGCGACTGGCGTATGCCGAGTGATGCCTCCAGCTCACTTTGGCTCAAGGAGTGTGAAGAGTTGTAGGTGAGAGGTGAGAAGTATGCTTGACAACATCAGAGACTACCATATTGTATTGGCCAGCAATTCGCCCCGCAGACGGGAACTGCTGACTGGTCTGGGGCTGAAATTCGAGGTGCGCGTCATGCCGGATATTGACGAGAGCTATCCTTCGGAGTTGATACCAGCAGACGTGGCCAAGTATGTGGCTCATCAGAAAGCCCAGGCTTATTGGGAAAACATGAAGGCCGATGAACTGCTGATTACTGCCGACACGGTGGTAGTGGCCGACAAGACGATACTGGGCAAACCGACGGATGCCGACGATGCCAAGCGCATGTTGCACCTGCTCAGTGGCCGTACTCATCAGGTGATTACGGGTGTCTGTCTGGTAACCCGTCAGCAATGGCGCGAGTTCAGCGTGACTACCGATGTGACTTTCAAGTCGTTGAGCGACGACGAAATCAATTACTACGTCGAATGCTATCGCCCTTTCGACAAGGCTGGGGCCTATGGCATTCAGGAGTGGATAGGGTATATTGGCGTAACGGGACTTGCCGGCAGCTACTATAACGTCATGGGGCTGCCCGTGCAGCGCATCTATACGGAACTTCAGGGAATTCTTGGCACTTTCGCCCGACAAAATCAAAATTAAATCAAGTTTTATTTTGTTTTGTGCTTGCTAATTCGTACCTTTGCACACGTTTTTCGAGAATACATCAATTATTGCGCAATGAATATATCTTATAAATGGCTAAAAGAGTACGTTGATTTCGATCTGACTCCTCAGGAGGTGTGCGATGCCCTGACTTCGACAGGTCTGGAAGTTGACGCGCTGGAAGAAGTACAAAGTATCAAGGGTGGTCTGAAAGGACTTTATGTTGGCAAGGTGCTAACCTGTGAGATGCATCCCGACAGCGACCATCTGCACGTGACTACCGTAGACTTAGGCAAGGGCGAACCGCAGCAGATAGTTTGTGGTGCGCCCAATGTGGCCGCCGGTCAGAAGGTCATCGTTGCCGACTTGGGCTGCGTGCTCTATGACGGCGACAAGGAGTTTCAGATTAAGAAGTCGAAGCTGCGTGGCGTAGAGTCGTTCGGCATGATATGTGCTGAGGACGAAATCGGCATAGGCACTTCCCATGACGGCATCATCGTATTGCCTGACGATGCCGTAGTAGGCACCCCTGCCGCCGAATATTACCATCTGGAGAGCGACTGGCTCATCGAGATTGACATCACCGCCAACCGTGCCGACGCGCTCAGCCACTGGGGCGTGGCCCGCGACCTGTATGCATGGCTGTGTCGGAATGGCTATCCAACGGCTTTGCATCGCCCCAGCGTTGACGGTTTCGCCACTGACAACCACGATTTGCCCATCGATGTGGTTATTGAGAACCGAGAGGCCTGCAAGCGCTATGCCTGTGTCAGCATCACCAACTGCGAGGTGAAGGAGTCGCCCGAATGGCTGAAAGAGCGGCTGACAGTCATCGGTCTGCGTCCTATCAACAATATCGTTGACATCACCAACTATGTGATGATGGCCCTGGGTCAGCCGCTGCATTGCTTCGATGCTGACATGGTGAAGGGTCACAAGATAGTGGTGAAGACCATGCCCGAAGGTACGCCTTTCCAGACGCTGGACGGCGTGGAGCACAAGCTCTCAGACCGCGACCTGGCCATCTGCAATGCCGAAGAGCCCATGTGTATTGCCGGTGTCTTCGGTGGCAAGGGCAGTGGTACCTACGAGACGACGAAGAATGTTGTCCTGGAGTCGGCCTACTTCCATCCTACCTGGATTCGCAAGTCGGCCCGCCGTCATGGTCTGTCTACCGATGCCTCCTTCCGCTTTGAGCGTGGCATAGATCCCAACGGAGTCATCGATGCCCTGAAATATGCTGCCCTGCTCTGCAAGGAGTTGGCCGGTGGTCAGGTGTCAATGGACATCTGCGACGTGTATCCCGAGAAGTTGGAGAACCCCAAGGTAACGCTTGAATACAACTATGTCAACCAACTGATTGGCAAGGAGATACCCGCCGACATCATCAAGAGTATTCTTGCCTCTCTGGAGATGAAGGTGCTGGGCGAGACCGCCGAGGCCCTTGAGATAGAGGTGCCGGCCTATCGAGTGGATGTGACCCGCCCCTGCGATGTGGTGGAGGACATCCTGCGAATCTATGGATATAATAATGTTGAGATACCCACACAACTCAAGTCGAGCCTGGTCATCAAGGGCGACGAAGACCAGAAGCACAAGTTGGCCAATCTGGTGAGCGAGCAGCTGGTGGGTGCCGGTTTCAATGAAATACTGAATAATTCGCTGACCAAGGCAGCCTATTATAATGAAGAATTCACTCTTCATTCTTCATTGGTAAAGATCATGAACCCGCTGTCGAGCGACCTCAACGTGATGCGTGGCACGCTGCTGTTTGGCGGCTTGGAGAGCATTGAGCACAATGCCAAGCGCAAGCACCCCAACTGCCGGTTCTTCGAATTTGGCAACGTCTACCACTTCTCGCCCGACAAGCAGAACGACGACGACCCCATGCAGGCCTATAAGGAACAGTACCATTTAGGACTCTGGCTGACGGGTAAACGTGTGGAAGGCTCCTGGGCTCATGCCAATGAGGACACGTCGTTTGCCGAACTGGATGCCCATGTCGACAACATATTGAGCCGTATCGGCGTTCAGCCCGGTATGCTGGTACGCAAGAAGTCGCAGAACCCCATCTTTGCCGCCGGTCTTACAATAGAGAACCGTGGCGGCAAGCAACTCATCGAGTTGGGTGTGCTGACCAAGAAATTGCAGAAGCAGTTCGACATCGACACCACCGTCTATTATGCCGAATTGAACTGGACGGCCCTGATGAAGGTGATTCGTAAGCAGAAGGTGGAATTCACTGACATTCCTAAGTATCCCTCCGTCAGTCGCGACTTGGCTCTGCTGCTCGACAAGTCGGTAGAGTTTGCACAGGTGGAAGAGGTGGCCCGCCAGACGGAGAAGAAGTTGCTGAAGAAGGTAGAACTCTTCGACGTCTACGAAGGTGACAAGTTGCCTGAGGGCAAGAAGTCGTATGCCGTCAACTTCATCCTGCAGGATGCCGAGAAGACCATGGGCGACAAGCAGATAGATGCCATCATGCAGAAACTCATCCAGAACCTGAAACAGAAGCTGGGAGCAGAACTGCGCTAAAGAAAATGAAGAATTTATTTAAAAATTATTATGGGAAGAGCATTTGAATATCGTAAAGCTACAAAGCTAAAGAGATGGGGCCACATGGCCAAGACATTCACCAAGATTGGCAAGCAGATAGCCATTGCCGTGAAGGCCGGTGGTCCTGACCCCGACATGAATCCGGCACTGCGTGCCTGCATCGCCAATGCCAAGCGTGAAAATATGCCGAAGGACAACATCGAGCGTGCCATCAAGAACGCCATGGGCAAAGACCATGCCGACTACAAGGAGGTGACCTACGAGGGCTACGGCCCCCACGGCATCGCCATCTTCGTGGAGACGCTGACCGACAACACCACGCGTACCGTGGGCGACGTGCGCTCTGTGTTCAACAAGTTTAACGGCAACCTGGGTACCCAGGGTTCGCTGTCGTTCCTGTTCGACCACAAGGCCGTGTTCACCTTCAAGAAGAAGGAAGGTCTGGATATGGACGAGATGATACTGGACCTGATAGACTTCGGAGTGGAAGACGAGTATGATGAGGACGAAGAGGAGCAGAGCATCACCATCTATGGCGACCCTTCATCGTTTGCTGCCATTCAGAAACATCTGGAGGAGAACGGCTTCGAGGTGACCGGTGCCGAATTCACGCGCATCCCCAACGACATGAAGGACGTCACTCCCGAAGAGCGCGAGACCATCGACAAGATGATTGAGAAACTGGAAGACTTCGACGACGTGCAGACCGTCTATACGAACATGAAGCCCGAAGCCGTGGAGGAGTAATTTGCCTCGCCCGACTTTACCGGTAGTCACTCTCGTGGTACGTAGCATCAAAGAGCTTCGTACCACGTTCTTTTTTCGAAAAGTAGACGTAGCGGAATGAGTAGGCAGCCTCCTTGTAGATTTTCAGGTGCGTAGAGTTGCGCAGCTCGTTGAGCACATTCTCGTAGGCGTTCGACCGACTGACGTAGGCCGTATCGTCCAGTACGCCGCCCAGCGTGTAGTAATAGCCCAATGTGTGCGACGCCCTGTCGAACACCATGCTGTCCATCACTACGTCCTTGGCTACGGGGGTGGGGCAGTGCTTCTCCGTATATTCGCGAGCCTCGCGGGCAGCCCGTTCCTCCATGCTCTCCTGACACCCCATAAGGAGCGCCATGCCTGCTACAATATAACAGTGTATAGTCCGTTTTCTAATCATCGTGCCGTTTTGCTGCTTCAATTTGTTACACTTTTTTGCGTCTGCAAAGGTAAACATTCCTTTCCAATTTACCAAAGAAAAGACAGCAAACTTTGTATTTCTCAATAACCCGCCCTTATTTCCCAATAACCCTGCCTTATTTCCCAATAACCCGCCCTTATTGCGCGAAGAGGCAGGGTTATTGAAAGCCCTGGGAGTGCGGCTATATTGCAATATTACAATATAACTTTGCGGATTGTCGGAAAAAATGTTGTATCTTTGCAAAGCAAATCATGTAGATTTAAAAGACGACGGCAATTGTTGCCCCCGTTTGGCTATAAATATTATAAGGCATGAAGAAAATAGTTTTAGGCTTGGCGATGCTGCCGATGCTGGCATTGGGACAGACGCTGGACGAGTGTCAGCAGGCAGCAGAGAAGAATTATCCGCTGATACAGCAGTATGGACTCATCGAGAAGACCACACAGCTGACTGTTGCCAATATCCAGAAGGGTTGGCTGCCGCAGGTGTCGGCATCCGCACAAGCCACGTATCAGAGTGATGTGACGGCTTGGCCTGACGAGATGAAGACGATGATGGGCGGTATGGGCATTGACATGAAGGGACTGACGAAGGATCAGTACCGTGTGGGCATCGATGTGCAGCAG
>ODAJ011842943.1_pt1 | contig 13659 bp, 12 predicted proteins | sample 1539241 | NCBI WGS metagenome assembly ODAJ01 (sample SAMN02144231, study PRJEB22623) | gut metagenome | biome: sheep rumen | host: Ovis aries | place: New Zealand | reverse complement strand
GTTGCCAGATTTGAATCCACACCCTCGATTCCGACCTTTGCAAGAATAGATGTCAGCGCAGCAAAAACAGCGGACAGTATTGCAAATATAATCCACATATTCATTTTTTACCTCCACAACTCCCGATTTGTCGCGTTCATTATATCATAGTTTTTAGTGAAGAGCAAATATGTGTCACAGAGCACAGCGAGCATAGGATTTGTAATGACAAATCCGGAAAAGAAAAAAGACCGAAAGAGAACGGTCTGTTACTAATGAAATATTGCTAAGCAATATGAAATAATTTGCTAAAGCAAATTGTGAAATATCTCGCTATGCTCGATGTGAAATTAAATTAATCCCACTTACGCCGAAGGCGTATTTCATTGCGAAGCAATTTCATATTCAGAAAGAATATTTCATTAATCCGCAAGAATTAATTTAATTGGGAGAACCTTCTTTACGAAGGCTCTCCCAAAGCGTGCCTTTTTCTTTTTGCGTCAAACTGTCTGAGAACACAGTTTTTATAATAAAACATATAGCAATAGACAAATAAAGATTGAATTTATTTCGCTTATTTTATATAATAAACGCAAAAAAAACGAAGGGAAGAAACAAATGAAAACTTTAGTGATCTATTATTCAAGGAAGGGCGAAAACTATGTAAACGGCTCCATTGAGAGCATAGCAAAGGGCAATACGGAAATCGTAGCAGAGTTTATCCGTGACGCCGTCGGCGCTGATTTGTTTGAGGTGGACACCGTCAAAGAATATGATAAATCGTATATGACCTGCATTGACGAAGCAAAGGCAGAGCTCAATCAGAACGCACGCCCCGAGCTTAAGAATTATCTTGACGACATAAGCGCTTATGACAACGTTGTTGTAGCCGGTCCGTGCTGGTGGGGCACTTACCCGATGGCGATTTTCACTCAACTCGAAAAGCTTGATTTCACCGGCAAAAACGTATTCCCGATAATGACGCACGAAGGCAGCGGACTTGCAGGCGCACCTGCGGCCCTTAAAAAATACTGTCAGGGCGCAACCGTCGGCACGGGACTCGCCGTCCACGGCGCCGACGCTGAAAAATCAGAAAAAACCGTTGTAAAATGGGCAAAGGAGAATTTATAAATGAAACTATCCGATAAAAAATTCGGCTTCGGATGTATGCGCCTGCCGTTACTGCATTGAGGAAAACGAATGCCCGAAAGCAATCCGTATCCCCGACCTCTTTGCCTACTACAATACAAAAACCGCTTTCCATGACTGGAATCAGGATTATTATTACAACACCGTTCACACTGTCAATAACGGCAGGGCAAGTGAGTGTATTAAATGCGGCAAATGCGAAAAGGTGTGTCCGCAGCATTTGCCTATAAGAGATTTGCTGGGTGATGTAGCAACTGAGTTTGAAAGATAAAAATTAATGAAAGCATATGCTTTCAATTGCGCCTTCGGTCATGCTTGCCCAGTGATATGTACTCATATATTCACCACGGTATGAGTTTATTGCCGCAACATCTCCTTTAAGCAGATTATATAAATCACATTCGAAAAGCGAGGTGTCAACGCAAAGCTCTCCCGAGTTCATAACAAGAATATTGCCAACACCGTTTTCGGCAAGCGTTTTCTTCAGGCTGTGGACTATAACGTCAAACTGCTTTTGCATTTTGCGGTCATATAAAGCGTCCTCATAAAGCGTTGCAAAGGCTACTGCTCTTTTCACTCCTGCTCCCTGCCTGTCAATAAGGTACGCAAGAAGCTCCTTTGACTTCGACCTTGCAAAACGCACGGATTTGCCATCTACTAAAAAATCAAATATACCAAAGGTTTTCGCAAATATATGAGGGAATTCAGTATTTGTATTTTCAGACATTGCAAAGCGTATTTCCTCTTCAAGCTGTTCTTTATTAATCGGCTTGAGGAGATAGCCCTTTGCGTGAATTTTGAATGCCTCAACAGCGTAGTGAGAATACCCCGTCAGAAAAATAACCGATGTGTTCGGGTGAAGCTCTTTTATTTTTACGGCAAGAGTTATGCCGTTCATCTTCGGCATATCAATGTCAAGAAGCGCTATGTCAGCATAGTTGGTTTTCAGGTATTCAAGGGCTTTCTCGGGGTCTGAAAAGCCTTTCACTTCGTCAACCTGTGAAAGTTGTTCGCACATATATACAATGAGGCTTAATACAAGCTCTTCATCGTCTACGCAGATAATTTTCATTATTCTCTCCTTGGAATCTTTATTGTTACAATCGTACCCTTGTCGATTTCACTTTCAATAGTAAAGGTGCCGGTGCACATATCGGAAATCCTTTCGTTGACATTACTTATTCCGATATGAGTGCCGTCCTTTTTCTTAAGATTTTCAATATCAAAACCGACACCGTTATCGCTTATAATGATCTCATAATAATCATCTTTTTCTTTTGTTGAAACTTTTACAATACCGTGCTCGCGGCTTCTAACGCCATGACGGATAGCGTTTTCAACAAGCGGCTGAATTGTAAGAGCAGGGAGGTAAAAATCTTTTGCCTCGATATCATACTCTACCTCAATTTTCGGGAAGCGGAGCATTTCAATTTCGGCATAGATTTTTGTGTGCTCAAGCTCCTTTTCGAGTTCAATTAAATCTGTCTGGTCAAGATAGTCTATATTGTTTCTGAGATAAGTGCCGAACTTTCCGGTTGTTTCAAACGCCTTTTGCGGGTCAATTCTGCAAAGCGCCTGAATAGTAGAAAGGGTGTTATATAGAAAGTGCGGCTGAATCTGTGACACCATAATCCTGATGCGCTGTTCCGCCATCAAATCCCGTTCATGCTCCTTTACAAACTCAAGGTGAAGCCATATGTAATAGAAAAGACTGCAACACACTATTGCTATTGTATTATATGAAACAGGATAATCACGGTATAAGGGCGATATGTCAAGTAATGCGGAAATGATAATTATAGCTGCATTTGCAAATGCAACCCATAGCCAAGTTTTCCTCTGCCTGTACTGAATTACCGTGCAATAAATCAAATAACAAAGCAAGACTACACTTATAACAAACGCTGTATTACTTAAACCGTTTATTGTGCCGCCGTGATAATGATTTGTGTCATCAATCTGAAAAACTGCGTTTGAGAACAAAGCAGTGATGTACACGCATGCGTTTATTATTACCAAAGCCCATGCAAATGTATTTTTGCCGCCCGGCCTTACAAGCTTACAAAACAAGGCGATAATTGCAGGACGGATGCAGTAGCCAAAAACGCTTACAAGCGTTCTCACATACGGCATATAAACAGAGGTCTGCAAAACAAAGTCGAAAACATTCTGTAAAACGAGAAGAAATATAAGCCCGATTATGCCGAGCATTATTCGCTTTTGATTTTTAGTAAGATATGAATCGCGAAAAACAACGGTCAGTAAACCGAATATCATAATGCCAAGCGGCATCAGAATAATATATTCCGTCATGGTATTATCCTTTCAAAAGTATTTACTTTTTAAGTATAACATATTATGCGGTTATGTGTCTAACAAATGAACCTCTTTATTTACAAAAAATGCTTTCTGAAAAGACGAAGTCGTTATTCCACATCGCCTTTTCAAAAAGCATTTGTTTTTTATCAAAACGGAATTATAAATCAGGTTTCAAGCTGAAGTTATCAGCCGAAATATACATCAAGTATCACCTCCGAAAATATCGAGTTAGACAAAACTAACCTCTGTATGATTATATCACTTATCCTGCTTTTGTTCAATAGTTTTATCGTGTAAGCGTTATTTTGCTCTGTTCATAAAAGATTTTTTATGGTATACTTATTAGGTATTATAGTTTAAGAGGAAGTGGCTTATGAAAAGCATTAAAGAAAGGTTTAATAAAACTGAATTAAAGCTTGTTATTGCAGGGCTTATTTTAAGAATTATATATTTTACCGCAAACCTGATAATAGGCGGAAATCATATTGACGAGGTTATGCTGACCCTTAACGGCAAGTCGCTTTCGGAAAACCTTACAGACATCTGCGGTGAAAGGCTGCCGGTATATTTTGACACGTGGTTTATCGGCGGACAGTCACCGCTTCCTACATATGTTACAGCTCTTTTTGTAAAGCTGTTCGGTCACAGCCTTTTTGCGATAAGGCTTCCTGCTTTAATCCTCGGTTTAGCAAGTTTTTTTGCTTTCTGCCTTTTTGTAAAAGAGCTTTTCGGAAAATCGAAATATTCAACAGTTATAATTGCTCTTTCCTGTATTTCACCTTGGCTTATTTTTTCAGGCGTATATCTTCTTGACTGCAATTTCTTCGGACATTTTCTTGCCTTTGCTCTTTACTTTATTGTAAGGGCGCTCAACACGGAAAAGATAAGATACTATTGCCTTTCTATGCTTTTTTTCGCCCTTGGATTTTACAGCTATATCGCATCGGTGTTTGTCATTCCTGTTTTTATTGCCGTGCTTTTTATCATCCTTCTTGTAAAAAAGAAGGTGGGTATAAAGGAGACGGCAGTAAGCTTTATAACACTTGTCATCGCTTCAATGCCGTTTATTCTTTTCGGACTTGTTGCAACAAAGGTTATTCCAAGCTTTACCTTGTTCGGCTTTAGCTTCAGTGATATGCCGTATTATGTGCGGGATAACAGCACGGCAATGTCAGACGGCATTTCAGGGCTTGTGCCGAATCTTGCGCTCAATTTTTCAATGGCGGCATTGATGCTCGGATTTATTGACTTCAGTATGGGCTCTCTCGGGCTTAATATCTTTCAGTTTGCAAATCTCGGTGGAGGTATTTTCTTTTTCTTCGGAATAATTGTTATGCTGACAATGGTCAGGAAAAAGAACAGAAAATTAAGTCTTGTTCAGGGTGCGGTCCTTGTTTCTTCTGCTGCTGCTTTCGCTGTATTTATCGCGTTTAATAATGACCCGCATTTTGGCATTTTTTACAGATATGCAACGTTGACATATCTTATGATTCCGATTGAGGGCGTTGGAATTACGGTTTTATTCTCAGCAATAAAGCGTTTTGAATTTAAGAAGCTTATAAGCATTTATCTCGTGCTTTCATTTTTGCTTTTTAATTTTCAGTTTTTATATCTTTATCCTAACACATTCCCCAAACATGATATTCTTTACGGAGATGACTATTATTCCTGCCTTGAAAGAGCAGAAGAGCTTGGCGAGGATAAAATTGTAATATATGAAGATAATCCTGAATATGCGGTAAGACTTTCTGTATATAGCAGAAATTATTATATGGACAGCAATATAAAGTTTACAGATGCAAAAGAAGAAATGTTCAGAAGGTATGTTAAACTTGAAAAAGATGTTCCTCTTACAGAAGACAATAGCATCGAAATAAGAAATCTTCAGAAAAACACAGTTCTTTCAGACGATTTTTGCATCGTCGAAAAGGATAAATCCGATATGCTTGAGTACGACAGCACTTACTTAGTTGAGGAGTCAGGACGCTGGTTAGTGCTTTATAAATAATTAAAGCGCACAGATTTCCTGTGCGCTTTAATTATTCTTTAATATCCTTTTTGTTCTTAAAAACAAATAGCTTTGAAAAAACGTAGTTGAGAATTACAACTATTACCGAAAGCGAAATTTTTGAATAAATACCTTCGGTGAAAAGAATCTTCATTGTGAGTCCGAGCTTTTCTGCCAAAGAATAAAAGATGTTGTCAAAGCCTGTTTTTGCAAGAAGCGGAACGCAGACGATTTCAATGATTCCCGTAATTCCTCTTGATGCAACAAAGCTTATCACCTCTTTAACTACAAGCGACGGCTTCCAGCTTTTTGACTCAAATACCCAAAGCTTGTTTGTTACATAAGCAAAGGCAACGCCTGCAACCCAGCTTAGAATATTAGCGGTGAAAACTCTTGTGGTTTCGGTCTTAATCACAGTTGCAAACAAATGGACAAATACTGTGTATGAACCCCATGCGACAACCGTTGTCAGCACCCCGAAAATTATATATGTTATTATTTCCTTATATTTAATAAAAAGTTTTTTCATTACTTATCCTTTCAAATGACAGAGCATAATATATTTTCCGTCATAAAGCTTTTCGTAGTTATTGTCATGCTCAAGCGCCTGCGCGAAATATGTTTCGTTCTTCTTTTGAATTACAAAATAGTTAAAACCGTATTTATCAATAAAATCAGTATAATAAATATCGCCGTTTTTTAGTTCATAATACTCTTTGAGATAATCAAAGCTTCCGTTGTTATCCTTCAGATAAAGTTCGGCTCTTCCGTCCATATAGGGATGGAGTCCGTTAAATTCAAGATACTGTCCTACATTAAATCCTCCGTAAAGCGTTACCTCTTCATCGGAGGCTTTAATTATATCTATTGCCTCATCAAGTTCAGAATAAATGTATTCATATTTTTTTACTTTATCTTCTTCTGTTTCAGGCTTATCGGTTGCAATAAACACTCCTACGCATGCAACGAGCATAACGGCAATAAGTGAAACGAGGATTTTTCTTGTTCTCTTATCCTTTTGTGAAACCGTGTCCGTCATTGTGAGCTTGAAGTCAAAATCGCTGAGCATATATGCAAATGCCGGAGTACCTGCAATAAGGAAATATGCTATTGACTTCTGAGAGGTAAAAGCAAGTACAACGGTTCCTGCAAAAAGGAGAGCAAATCTTGTGCTGAATTTTTTGTTTTTATAAATAAGAGATATGAACGCCATAACGGCAAGATAAATAAAAAAGGTTCTGCCGAAATCGTTTGAGTATGACGGCGGAGTCATCTCGTGAATATTATTACTTATTTCGTCATAGCCGAAGGATGTAAAGATGTATGTCATCGCCTTTATGCCGTATGGGTTTATGAAACCTACCGCTGCTGAAATTACGGCGGTGACAAAAAGTGCAACAAAGCTGCAACAGGGGACTTGCTTTATTTTAAGCTTTGGAATATCAAGCTTAATCGCGCCGGCAAAATACGGCAGCATAAATACAAACAGCATCATCCACATCGAGCAGTGCATATTAATTAGCAGTAGCGATAAAACGGGGATAATAAAAAGATGCTTTATTTTTTTTGTTTTAACAAACTTTTCAAGTGCAAGAAGCTCAACAAGCATAATTACGTAGGTAAAAACCTGAGGTCTTGTTGTTGAAAAGCCGGAAGCGATAAAGAAGTCAGCTGCCGCAGCGCATAGCGAAGCCACAAAAAAATTATTTGTAACTGTAAAACAAAGCCTGTTCATCAGTATAACAAAAGAGATGTAACAGATATATACAATACCTACAGCGCCGATTAATCCGAAACTTTTATACGCAAAATAATAAATAACGGCGCTCAGCCACTGCTGGCAGATAATTGACATATCACTGTGCATCGACAAAAAGTCCTTTACGGGAAAGCCGTTATTAACTATATATTCGCCCGTAGGATAAATAAAATAAAAATCGTTATCAAGCCTGAATTTTATCATTGCAATAAAAAGCAAGGGAAATAAAGCGATAATTGCCTTAAACCATACAGGAGTTTCGTTTATGCTTATTTTTCTTTTCTCTTCCATTTAAGCTCTCCTTTATTTAATAAAAAAATTATAACATTATAAATGTCATAAAGCAATAACAATGTCGATTAATTTTGGCTGAGTTTTACAATGCACCTTTCATATATATTGATGAATAAAAAGAATAAATGTGTCAATAATTTTTGTGAGGTGTTTTATATGGCAGCTAAGGATAAAGCTAACAGTAATAAAAATTTAAGGGCGTTATTTTCTGTAATATGCCTTTGTATTATAGCACTCGGACTTATTGTATACTTCTCAACTCAGAGGGGAGATACAAGCGTAAACGAGGCTACAACGGTAAAGGTTGAGGAAACGACGGAGGTACAGAGAAGGGTAACCGTTAAGGATGAAGAAAAAAACGAGACTGAGCCTTCACAGCAAACCACTTTGGATGAAACCACCGAAGCTACAACCGAGCAGACAAGTATGCCGATGAACGAAACAAATACCCCCTACAAATCCTTTTATAAATATCCGGTAAGCGAAGAGGTACTTGCGGGATACAGCGAGGAGCTTGTCAAAAATGAAACGATGGGCGATTACAGAGCGCATATGGCTGTCGATTTCAAAGCAGGCGCGGGAACAAAGGTTGTTGCAATCAACGACGGAGTTGTACTTTCGGTAACGGAAAATCCGCTTTACGGAAATATTGTTGAGATAGACCACGGCGGAAAACTCGTAGCAAGGTATTGCGGACTTGAAACGGTTAGCGTAAGCGAGGGCGAAAGCGTAACCATCGGTCAGGCGGTAGGTACTGTCGGCGTTGTAGCCTTTGAGGGAAGTCTTGACAGTCATCTTCACTTTGAAACTTTGCTTGATGGCAAGTATGTAAATCCGCTTGATGTTATGGGTAAGACAGAGTAAAAAAACACTGACTCTCTTGTGAGCAAGAGAGTCAGTGTTTTTTGTTTTATTTTAATAATACGATGCAGCGCCGATACCTACCGCAAAAATGATTGCATAGAAAACTATTGCAAGAACAATCCAGATAAACGGAATAATTATACCCCACAATGCCATCTTCTTGCCCTTTGCTTTTTCAACTGCATAAGGCGGAATATCCGGTATTGCGTTGAACTTACTTATTGCGATACCGCCGCAAATCCACGCAACAAGGCTAAAACCGATAATACCGGTAACTAAAGCAACAATGGCAAGAGTCTTTGCTGTTGAAAGGTCGGACTGGTAATTTGCCTGCTGATAAGGATTCGGCTGATAGCCCTGATTATAAGGCATACCCTGCTGATAAGGATTCGGCTGATACTGAGGCTGCTGAGGAGCCTGATTGAAATAATTTGCAGTTGTCTGCTGTTGAGGGTTTGGTGCCACCTGAGGAAGAGGTGACCCACAGTGCGGACATACCGACGAGCCGTCAGCAACATACTGCTTACAATTTGCACAATACATAATGATTCTCCTTTTTCATTTGTTCAGTTTCATCTTACCCTATATTTTCATCTAAGTCAAGCCAAATAATATGCATACTTTTATGCATATCAAAAAAAATTTTGCAGGATTTGGAAGTTTTTATGCATACTTTTATGCATAAAAAACCGTTTTTCGCTCTTAGGGTGAAGGGACTTCCTTCAAATATGCTTGGGAGATGATGATATGGCAAGAAGAAAAAAGATTACTCAAAAGGAGGTAGCCGAGGGTTACAGGCGATTAGCCTTTGGAGATGTTCAGTCGGCGATAAAGCTCCTTTTTGAAAGCGATGAGGCTGTGCTGACAAGTCTCGATTCTTATGATCTTTTCAATGTCAGCGAGGTTAAAAAGGCAAAGGGCGGAGGTATGGAGATTAAGTTTTTCGACAGGCTGAAGGCTCTTGAAAAACTTAACGAGCTCGCACTTGCGGGCGAGCAGAAGGCGGCGGGCTCATTCCTTGAAGCACTTGAAAAAAGCGCTAAAATGGCTCAAAGCGGCTTCGGAGATGATGCGATTGAATAAGTTTAACGCATTTTCGAGAAAACAGCTTCTTGTTCTGAACTGGTGGTGTCCGTCAAGTAAAAGCAGGGATAAAAACGGAATTATCTGCGATGGTGCAGTAAGAAGCGGGAAGACTCTTTGTATGAGTATTTCGTTTATATGCTGGGCATTCTGCGCCTTTAACGACACTTCGTTTGCGCTTTGCGGAAAGACGATTTCATCACTTAAAAGAAACGTTGTAACTCCGCTGCTTCCCATTTTGAGAGAGTTTGGATTCAGGTGTGATTACAAGGTGAGCCGAAATGTTATTGAAATTTCAAAGGGCGCTCTTACAAATCGGTTTTACCTTTTCGGAGGGAGAGATGAATCCTGTGCAGCGCTTATTCAGGGTATGACTCTCGGAGGCGTTATGCTTGATGAGGTGGCGCTTATGCCGCGTTCGTTTGTAGAACAGGCGCTTGCGAGATGCTCGCTTGAAGGCTCAAAGTATTTTTTTAACTGTAATCCCGAGCATCCTTATCACTGGTTTTATAACGAATGGATTAAAAAGGCAAAGCAGAAAAATATGCTTTATATTCATTTCAGAATGGAGGATAATCCGTCGCTTTCAAAAGCAGTGATTAACAGATATAAAAGCCTTTATTCAGGTGCCTTTTACGAACGCTTTGTTGAGGGCAGATGGGTAACGGCTGACGGACTTGTTTATCCGATGTTTGACCACACAAGGCACATAAAAAAATACAACGGAGAGTTTGATGAATACTACCTGTCCTGTGATTACGGAACAGTCAATCCCTTCTCGCTCGGACTGTGGGGCAAGGGAAATGACGGCTGGTACAGAATTGACGAATACTATCATTCAAGCAGGGATAAGGGAGTTCAGCTCACCGATGAGGAGTATTACGAAGAGCTCGAAAGGCTTGCGCAGGGCAAAAAAATTGAAGCGCTTGTTATTGACCCTTCCGCCGCTTCCTTTATTCAGACGGTGAAAAGGCATAACCGTTTCAAAGTCATCAAGGCTGATAACGATGTTTTGAGTGGGATAAACCTCGTTTGCCAGGCCTTAAAAAACGGCAGTATATTTTTTTATCCCTGCTGTGCGGACACCTTAAGAGAATTTTCACTTTACAGGTGGGATAACTCGGTAAAACGTGACGCCGTCAAAAAAGAAAATGACCATGCAATGGACGATATACGCTATTTTGTTTCCACGATAATCAACAGGAAAACGAGCGGCTTTATATCCGTTGCAGTTGAAAGGAAGTGAAGCTTTGGCTTTATTCAGATTCAGCAAAAACAAATCACGCACCGCCGCAGTAACCGCACAGACGGCAGCCTTGTCGGCTAACCGCCTTTACAACCTGATTTCGTTTTACCCTATGAGCTGCCGTACAAGAATGTACCTTGCGCTCAGAGAGTCGGTACCTATTATTGACGCTGCAATAAATAAGCTTGTAAGACTGACAGAGGGATTCAGCTTTGAAACGGGCGATGAGAGTGCAAACCTTTTTCTTAACACTTTTATGTCAAGGATTAATGTCGGCGGCAATCAGCAGGGAATAAACGCTTTTGCGTCAAATTATCTTAACCAGCTTCTTACCTGCGGCACGGCTGTCGGCGAAATAATACTCGGCGACTGTGGAGTTTATGCGCTTTATAACAGCGACTTAAGCGAGCTGGAGCTTAAAAGAAACGAAAACGGTATTGATGTTGATTTTTATACCTCGGGCAAAAAAATACCGAATGAACAGTTGATTCTTTACTCCGTGCTCAATCCGAAGCCAAATGACCTTTGCGGAACGAGCGTTTTAAGCGGGCTTGAGTTTGTAACTGATGTGCTTATGAAGATTTATAACACAATCGGTGAAAACTGGGAGCATGCAGGTAATATACGTTATGCCGTAACCTGTAAAGACAGCGGCGACGACGCAAAGCAGCGTGCACAGGAGATTGCCGAGGCGTGGGGAGAAGCGATGAAAAGCGACAGCGTTAAAGACTTCGTGGCAGTCGGAGATGTGAGCGTATCCGTTATCGGAGCGGATAACAAGGTGCTTGACAGCGAAATACCGGTGCGACAGCTTCTTGAACAGATTGTCGCAAAGCTCGGCATACCGCCGTTTATGCTCGGGCTTAACTGGTCGTCAACCGAGAGAATGAGCACTCAGCAGGCAGACATACTTACAACCGAGCTTGAATCATACCGAAGAATTCTTACTCCCGTACTTATCAAAATTGCAAATCTTACGCTTGCGTTAAACGGTTTTATGTGTGAGGCGGATGTTTTATGGGATGACATAACTCTTCAGGATGAATGTGAACAGGCAAAAGCACAGCTGTATCTTGCGCAGGCAGACCGATTAAGAGGGGAGGAATTATAATGACACAGGGATATATTGAAAAAAGTATATCTACAAGCGAAAGCGATATTGAAAAGATAAACAGATTCACAAAAAGCGAGCTTGATGAGGAAAGCGTTTATATTTTCTCTCTTGTGCTTTGTGACAATGATATCGACAGGGATTTTGAAAAATTTTCCGTTGATGCTCTGTATGAGCTTGCCGAAGGTTTTGTCGGCAAGACAGGTATATCAGACCATTCAATGAAGGCGGAAAACCAGAAATCACGCATTTTTGACGCTTGGGTTGAAAAGTGCGAAGGACAAAAAGCTGCCGACGGCGAAGACCTTTATCAGCTAAGAGCTAAGGCTTATATGCTCAAATCGGAGGAAAATAAAAGCCTTATTGACGAGATCGAGGCAGGAATAAAAAAAGAGGTATCCGTTTCCTGCAGTATGGCGCACAGCGTCTGCTCAATTTGCACAAACGATAAAAGAAGCGGGAAATGCGCTCATATCGGCGGAAAAGAGTATTCGGGCAAAATTGCCTATACAATACTTGACGGTGTGACGGATACATACGAATTCAGCTTTGTGGCAGTACCTGCGCAACGAGGTGCAGGCGTCACAAAGGCATACCATACGGAAAGCGAGGATATGACCGTGTCAGAAATTATTGAAAAAATTAAAAGCTGTGACGAGGAGCTTACCCTGACAAAGACGCAGGCTGAAGACATAGCAAAGGAATTTGAAAGACTCAGCGAGGACGCAGAGCTTGGCAGACAGTACAAGAAATCGCTTTGCGACGAGGTTGTTTCACTTTGCGCAAACGCTATGCCTGAAATGGATATTAAAACCTTCAGCGGCGTTGCAAGGGTGATGACAACAAAGGAACTCTTGTCTTTCAAAAAAGCGTTTATCAAGGTTCGTGCCGCAAAGGATATAACGCCGCAGCTTAAGTCCTGTGAAAGCACAGGCAAAAACAACAGTCAGTTCAAAATTTAGTTAGGAGGAATTTTATTATGGCATATGATAACTTAAAACTTGAAAAGGGACTTTACACTACAGGAAAATCTTTCACTAAGGCTCTTGAAGAGCTTGACCCTTCCGAAAACTATAAGGGTACCGAGCTTGAGGGACTTGACGCATTTGAGCGCCAGCTTAAAAGATTTGATATCAAGGTTTCAGGTCCTAATTCGGACTCAATTTCAAAGTTCTATTCAACATCCACGTCTTCCGTTCTCTTTCCTGAATATATTTCAAGAGTTGTAAGAGCGGGCATTGACGGTAACAGCAAGGTTGAAAAGATTATTGCAACCACTACCGAGATTGACTCACTCGATTACAGATCGCTTAAGTTTGCGGACGATATGGACTTTTCACTCGAGCAGACTGACGAGGGTGACGCAATCCCCGAATGTACAATTAAAGTGTCAAGCGACCTCACAAAGCTTAAGAAATACGGTAAAATTCTTACCGCTACATACGAGGCTATCAAATTTCAGCGCCTTGACCTTTTCTCAATTACACTCAATAAAATCGGTGAAAGCATTTCAAACGACCAGTTCAAAACTGCTCTTGAAAGCATTTTCACAAGTGATTTTTCAAATGTTGTTGAGGTTGCAGGCGATGATATTGAATATACCGACCTTGTTAACCTCTGGGCTAAGCTTCAGCCGTATAACTTAACGACTCTTGTTGTAAGTCAGAAGGTGGCTGCAAAGCTTCTTGCAATGCCTGAATTCAGGGACGCAAACGCAGGTCTTGATTTCCACGGCACAGGAAGAATTATCACTCCTTTCGGTGCAGAGGTTATTATTTACGGCGATGAAAATGAAAACATTTTCGCCATTGACAACAGATATGCGCTTGAAAAGGTGCAGGCAGGGG
>ODAJ012179455.1_pt1 | contig 13664 bp, 15 predicted proteins | sample 1539241 | NCBI WGS metagenome assembly ODAJ01 (sample SAMN02144231, study PRJEB22623) | gut metagenome | biome: sheep rumen | host: Ovis aries | place: New Zealand | reverse complement strand
GAATGATTCTCAAAATCATTCGCCCGATGCTCATTGCAATGAGTATATGGCAAAACAGCCGTGCTGTTTTGCTGCGCGGCAAAGCCGCGCAGCGAAAAGCTTTTTGGCTTTTCGCCATCATATAATCATTATATGGGGGACAGGCAGGGGAGAGAGACCGGAACGGCATCCTCCCTGCTGCGCTTTTCCGCTTACTCCTCGCCGCGGATCTCCTGGGACATTTTGAGATAATTCAAAATCTCGGGGTAGCCGGCTGTGGCGATGGCATAAAGGGTGATGCCGTCATGGAAATACTTGCGGACGGACTGGGAAAAGCGCTTGCTGATGTTTTTCATCTGGGTAAAAAATCCTTTCCTGACAAATACCGATGGACAGAGGAGAAAAGATATTATTTCTGCGATCGGTACGATGCATTCCTGCGCCGGACCCTGCGACCCGGATCGGAGTGGTGCATCCATGTCGAGCCCGTATTATACGCATTTCACAAAAAATGTCAACGGAAATTGTGCACAATATCAAATGACCGGGGAAGAACCAGCCTTTCTCGGCATGACTCCGGACCGGGCGGAAGCAGCCCCGGGGAAGCGGGAAAGATCCCTGTTTTGCGATTCTCTGCCCCAAAATGGGCGGTTTGTGCAGTTTACGCTGATTTTACCCGCCCGGATGGTTTACCAGCCCAGCATGGTCTCCTGCACTGCCCCCTGACGGCGAAGAAGATCATACAGCTCCCCCGGCGCCTCCCGGCAGCCGTTTTGCAGCCACATTCGCACCACAGCTGTCATGCCCACCAGAAAAAAAACGCCGTGATAGGCCATCTCCGCCTCGCTGCCCGCGCCAAAGCTCTTCGCATCGGCCCCGGCGGCAGCGGCCCGCTCCCGCACTGTGTCCCAGGCCAACTGCAGCACGCCCGCCTGCCGGCTCTCCGAGAGGTAGTAGAGATAAAACTCCCGATGCTTGCGGATGAAGGCAAAGATTTCTGAAAAGCAGTCCCGTGCGGGGGCTTTTTCATCCAGCTTGCGGAAAAAGGTCTCAGTGAGCTGACGGGACATATTCTGCTCCACGCGCTCTACCAGATCATACACGTCCCGGTAGTGGGCATAGAAGGTGGAACGGTGGATCTTGGCCTGCTCGCAGATCTCCCGCACGGTGATTTTCCCGATGGCGCGCTGCTCCCGGGTCATCAGATCATAAACCGTGCGGATGATCCGCTCGTTGGTTTCCCGGTTCAGGCGGTTGTTTTTTACGTTCATGCCCGAAATCTCCTTTTATTATCCCGACACATATTCGAATATTATCGGTTGCATCCCGGTCTCATCAGCAGTATACTAAAAGCGAAATAAGAAAACAAGTGTCTGAGTATTCAAAAGGACGGGAGCCCATGAAAAACGAAAAACTGATGCGGGAGGGCAGCGTTGCCCAGCTGCTGCTGAAGATGAGTCTCCCGGTGATCCTGGTGATGATGGTCACGGTGCTGTATAACCTGGCGGACGTGTTTTTCATCGGCCGCTACGGAGACCGCTCCCAACTGGCCGCCATCTCCCTGGCCGGGCCCGTGTTCTCCACCATTTCCGCCTTCAACACGCTCATCGGCTTTGGCAGCTGCACCGCCTGCTCCATCGCCCTGGGCGAAGGACGGGAGGATCGAATGAAACAATACAGCGCCTTCGCCTTCTATGCCTCTCTTGGACTGGGGCTGATGCTCACGGCGCTGATCCTGGGGGGAATGAAGCCCCTGCTGGCGCTGCTGGGCACCAATGAGGAGACTGCCGGATATACCGCCCAATACCTGCGGGTCCTGGGCCTTGGCGCCCCCTTCATGATCGCCGGCGGCGCTTTGGGCAATACCGTGCGCGCTGACGGGGATGTGAAAAGCGCCATGGCGGCCTCCATGACCGGGACCCTTCTCAATGTTGCGTTGGATCCGCTTTTCATCGCCGTGTTTCGCTGGGGCTGCGCCGGCGCTGCGCTGGCCACTGTGATCGGAAATGTGGTGAGCCTCGCGCTTCTGCTGCTGGCCATAGGGAAAAAGCCAGCCTTTTCCTGTTCTGTGAAGGATTTCTCCCTGCAAAGGGAGATTTCCCTGCGAGTGCTGGGGCTGGGCTTTCCCATGGCGGCCAGCACCCTGCTGATGAGCTTTGCCTCCGCCATCTCCAACCGGCTCACGGTCTCCTATGGGAATGTGGCAGTGGCGGCCAGAAGTGTGGCCGGAAAGAGCGCCATGCTGATCCCGATGATCGCCATGGGCCTTTGCATGGGAGTGCAGCCGGCCATCTCCTATGTCTACGGAAGCCGGGACCTGAAGCGGCTGCGGAGGATCGTTCTGGGCGTGGGCGCTGTGAGCGTGGGCCTTTCAGCCATGCTGGCGGCGGTGTTCTTCCTCTTCCGGGAGCAGTTCGTTGCCGCCTTCAGCCCGGACCCGGAAATCATTGCGCTGGGAAAATACATGATGCTGGGCTCCCTGGCGGCCATCCCGGTAGAGGGCGCCTATCACATGTGCTCCACCTATCTGCAGGCCACCGGCAAGGTGAGCTTTGCCACCCTGACCTCTCTCATGCAGAAAGGGCTGCTGTTTTTGCCGGTGTTGATCGGAATGGAGCGCCTCTTCGGGCTGGACGGGATCATCTTTGCAAGCGCGGTGACCACGCTCTTCTCCACGGTCATCGCCCTGCTGCTCTGCCGCAGCTGGAGCCGTCAGATCCGCCGACAGGGAATATGAATTCGGCCTTGTAGAAACGGGTCAGACTGGGGGAGTGAAAGATTCCTTCACTCCCCAGACGGCAGCAAAACCTGTGCGGCAAAGCATGGACACGCATGGGGAGATCGTAAAGAGGGGGATGGCGTCCCCTATACGCAAAACAGGGAACCTCGGGAGAGGTTCCCTGTTTGCTCTTCGCCGGCCTTAATTTTTGCCGGCTTTTATTTCAGCTCGTAGAGCCGGGTGAATTTGTCCTCCAGGTAATCGAGGTAGTACTTGACATTGAGGCTCTCCCCCGTGATCGCGCGGATCCACTCGTCCGGCGTGGTGAGCGAGGCGATGGAGAAGACGTGCTCAACGAACCAGTCGCGGATCTTCGTCAGCTCGCCCGCGCGGACGGCGGCGTCGAAATCGAAGTCCTTCTTCATCGTGTTGAGGATCTGCGCGCCGTAGGCGTTGCCGAGGGCGTAGGACGGGAAGTAGCCGTAGCCGCCGGCGCCGCCGGACCAGTGCACGTCCTGCAGGCAGCCCTGCGTGTCGTCGGGCACCTCGACGCCGAGGTATTCCCTGTACTTCTCATTCCACAGCGCGGGGATCTCGTCTACCGTGATCTCGCCGTTGATGAAGGCCTTCTCCAGCTCATAGCGGATCATGATGTGCAGGCAGTAGGTGAGCTCGTCCGACTCGGTGCGGATGAGGCTCGGCCGGGCGACGTTCACGGCCTCGTAGAGCTCGCGGTCGCTGATGTCGTCAAAGGTACCGGCGGCCAGCTCGCGGATCTTCGGGGCGACGAGGGAGATGAAGCCCTCGCTGCGGCCGACGAGGTTTTCATAGAAGCGGGAGATGCACTCGTGCATGGCGGAGGTCATGTTGTTGGCACAGTGATTGTCGTGCAGCTCCTTGGGCTCGTTCTGCATGAAGAGCGCGTGGCCGCCCTCGTGCAGGGTGGTGAAGACGTTGGAGATGAAGCTGTCCTCATGATAATGGGTGGTGACGCGCACGTCGTGCGGCCCGAAGTTCGTGGTGAAGGGGTGCTCCGTGGTCATGAGCACGAGCGCCGTGGGCCGCAGACCCTCCAGCTCGAGCAGGTAGCGGCTCATGGCCTCCTGCTGCGGGATGGGCACCGGGCGGGACATGAAATCCTCGCGGATGGGCTTGCCCTCAGCCTGGATGCGCTGCACCAAGGGAACGATGCGCTCCTTGAGCGCGGCGAAGAAGGCGTCCATGGCCTCCACCGTGCTGCCGCGCTCGTAGTCGTCGAGGCAGGCGGCGTAATAGCTGTCATACTTCCGGTCGCGCAGATCGGTGGATATGCGGCTGTAGTTGATCAGGGCGGCGAGAGAATCCCGGAAAAGGGAGAAGTCGTTGGCTTTCTTGGCCATGAGCCAGTCGCCATAGGCCTTGCTGCCGGCCTTGTCCATCTCAAAGGAGAGCTTGGCGGAGATGTTTTTGGACTTGGAATAGTCGTCATAGAGATGCTCGACGGTCTTCTTCTGCACCGCGGTCAGACCCTCGGAGTCCGCGTGCAGCTCCTCGATGAGCTTCTCATAGTTCCTGGAGTGGGTGAGCTTGTGGATCTGCTTGCCGAGCACGGCCATATCCTCGCCGGCGGGCTGGATGCCCTCCTCCGGCGCGCAGCACTCCATATCGAAGGACAGCTTGCCGATGCTCCGGCCGTAGGCGCTGATCTCGTCGAGGATCGCGAAGAGCTTTTTCAGTTTCTGCTGGTTCGTCATAGGGTAATCTCCTTTCACGCTTGGTATGAAACGGGCCTCAGCCCGAGAATTCCTGACAGAGATGCCTCACGCAGCAGCGCTCACAGGCGGGCTTACGCGCGTCGCACACGGCGCGGCCGTGCAGCACGAGGCAATGGCAGAAGTCGGAGGAGTGCTCCGGCGGCAGCAGCTTTCGCAGCTCCATCTCGATTTTGACGGGATCTTTGAGCCCGTCCACGATGCCCATGCGGTTCGTGAGGCGGATGCAGTGCGTGTCCACCACTGTGGAGCCGGGGATGTGATAGACGTCGCCGAGGATGAGGTTCGCGGTCTTCCTCCCGACGCCGGGCAGCGCCGTCAGCTCCTCCATGGTGCGCGGCACCTCGCCGCCGTGTCTGGCGAGCAGCGCCTGCGCGCAGGCGACGATATCCCGCGCCTTGGCGCGGAAAAAGCCGCAGGAATGCACATACTGCTCGACCTCTGCGACGTCGGCCTCGGCGAAGCTCTCGAGCGTCGGGAAGCGGGCGAAGAGGGCGGGCGTGATCTGGTTGACGCGCTCATCGGTGCACTGGGCGGCCAGACGCACGGAAAACAGCAGCTCATAGGCCTTGCCGTAATCGAGCGTGCAGCTCGCCTCCGGGTACTCCTTGAGCAGCAGCCGCACGATCTCGTCGATCTGTTCCTGTGTCCGCATGGGGATCTCCTCTCGTTTTCTCTATCGGTCAATAACATACCGGAAATGCTGCCTTCAATATAAAAACCGCACGACCATTGTAATCTGGTCGTGCGGTTTCGTCAAGACTTGCGGGAATCAACGGGCGAGCTCGAACTTGCCGCCGCACTCAATATCCTTGAGCGAGACGCCGCCGTAGCGGCCGTTGTACGCCCATTCGACGGAGAGCTTCAGCTCCCTGGTGTCGCCGGGGGCGAGGTCGATGATGAAGGAGCGGGAGGCGAGCTCGGTGCTGGTGGAGCCGGTGCCGTCATACTTGATGGCGGGCGCGTCGAGAGAGATGTACTGCCCGTCGAGCACGATGTTCACAGACTTGGGGATCGCGCTGGTGCTCAGGGAATAGTGCTGCGCATAGATGACGATGTCCACCTGCACCTGAGTGCCGCTGACGGTCTTGGCAGACCATTCGGCGCGGATGTTCAGGCCGGTCTTGGTGTCGGACTTGAAGCTGCCGCTGCCGAGCTGCACAGAGGGGTAGTTCGGGTCGAGGTTGACAGTAGCGGGGTTTTCCGTCGGTGCGGGGCTCTCCTGCGTGGTGGCGGCAGGCGCCTGCGTCGCCTCGGGAGAAGCGGTCGGGATGGTGGTGGGCAGTGGAAGGGCTGTCGGCACGGTGGTGGGCACCGGCGTGGTGCCGGAGACGACGACCGGCGTATCCGGCGTCTCAACGACGACGGCGGCATCCTGTGCGGTATTGTCAACAGGCTCGACTGCGGGCGTATTGCCGCCGCGATCCCAGTTCATCAGGAAGACGCACACAATGGCGACCACCAGGAGAAACACGATGATGAACAGCACGGCTGTGATCTTATTCTTCATTTCAGGAAAGCTCCTTTCCAGATTTTTCTATAGCTTGTATATTATACAACAGCTTTCGACAAATGTCCACAAAATCGTTACAAGTTAAGGGAAATTAAGGAGTATTTCCCCACCGGAGCGTGCGGACGGCGGGAAAGGAGCACGTTTTCAGCCCTGCTGCGCGGCCTGCAGCTTGGCGAGCTCTTCCTCCTCGAGCACGCGGTAGGCAACCTTGCCGACCAGCGTCTTGGGCAGCTCCTCGCGGAACTCAATGTCATAGGGCATGGCGTATCTGGCGATGTGCCGGCGGCAGTAGGCCATGAGCTCCTCCCGGGTCTTCTCGTCCGCGGGGACGCCGGCGGCGAGCTTGACGAAGGCCTTGACCTTCTGCATCCTGTAGGCGTCGGGCACGCCGATCACGCAGCTCATCTGCACCATGTCATGGGCGTCGAGGATGTTCTCCAGCTGTGCGGGGTAGACGTTGTAGCCCGAGGAGATGATCATGCGCTTGGCGCGGCCGCGGAAGAAGATATAGCCCTCCTCGTCCATGACGCCGAGATCGCCGGTGTAGACCCAGGTGAGACCGTCGGCGTGCCGGCGGAGGGTCTGGGCGGTCTCCTCGGGGTGCTTCCTGTATTCCTTCATGACCGTGGGGCCGGCCAGCAGGATCTCTCCCTCCTCGCCGTAGGGCAGCTCCTCGTCGCTGCCGGGTCTGACGATCTTGATATAGGTATCGGAGAAGGGGATGCCGATGCTGCCTTCCTTTGCCTTGGTGAGCGGCGTGAGGCAGCAGGCGGTGACGGTCTCGGTCGTGCCGTAGCCCTCGCGCACCTCGATCTTCGCGCCGTGCTCGGCGAGGAACCGGTCGAGCTTTTTCTTGAGCTCGACGGACAGCGAGTCGCCCCCGGAGAAGACGCCCTTGAGGAAGCTCAGATCCTTTCCGTCCATGGAGGGCAGGCGCAGCAGCGCCTCATAGAGCGTGGGCACGCCGGCGATGAGATTGCAGCGATATTTCACGAGATCCTTGGCGTAGCTCTTGGCGGTGAACTGCGGGATCAGGATGCAGCGGCCGCCCTGGGAGAGCATGGTGTGGATGCACACGCCCAGGCCGAAGCCGTGGAAGAGCGGCATGGCGGAGAGCATGCGGTCGCCCGGCTCAAAGATGGGGTTGGCCGCCACGACCTGCTGGCCGAGAGCGTTGAAGTTGAGGTTGGTGAGGACGATGCCCTTGCTGATGCCGGTGGTGCCGCCGGAGTAGAGAATGACGGCGGGGTCGTCTGCCGTGGGCGCGGCGGCGTACACGCCGGTCACGGAGGCGGCGCCGGCAAGGAAGTCCTTCCAGCGAATCACTTTCGGCGCGTTCTTCGGCACCCGGGGGATGAACTGCACGCTGCGGTGCTTTTTGACGGCGGTTACGATCGGGTCGATCACATTCTTGACGCGAAACCCGAGCTTCATCACAGGGGAGAGCGCGTCGGCGACGTCGGCAAGGATGAGGTGCTCCACCGGCGTGTTCGGCAGGACCCTGGCAAACTTCGTGTAGAACTGCCCGAGCGTCACGGCGAAGCGGCTGTCGGCCTCGTTGAGATAAAACTCGATCTCCTTTTCGGCGGAGAGAGGATGGATCATGCTGGCGACGGCTCCGATGCGGTTGATGGCGTAGAACAGGGCGATGGCCTGGGGGCAGTTCGGCATCGCGACGGTAACGGTCTCCTTTTCCCTCACGCCGAGCGCCTTGAGCGCCTTTGCGCACGCCTCGATCTGCTCGATCATCTCCGGGTAGCTCGTGGAGCGGCCCATGAAGTCAAAGGCAATGTTCTGCGGGTATGTATCGGCGATCTTTTTGACGGCGTCGAACATCGAGCCGCGGAAATAGTCCAGGTGCATCGGGACGCTGCCCATCCAGGGCGCCCAGGGTGTTTTGGCGGTGATTTGGTTCATGTTCTTTCTCCCGGCGAATTATTTGAAATCAAAGTTGCTCGGTTCGCCCAGGGGCAGATCGAGCAGGGCGGGGTTGGCGAAGATATGCTTGACGAGCTTGAGGCTGCGTACGAAATAGAAGCCGTCGGCAATGCGCTCGTCGAGCGTCGCGCCGATCTCCACCACGTCGCGGATCTCCTTGTGCCCGTCGGGCATGACCAGCTCTTCCTTGTGCATGGTGCCGATGGCCACGACGATGCTGTTGGTTCCGTAGTTGTTGAGATGGTGATAGACGGCGGGGCCCCGGATGCTGCCGAGGTTCGTGATCAGCACGCTCGAGTAATTCGTGTCGCCGTCGGTGAGCGCCTTCGGGTTCACGCCCCAGAAATCCAGGGCGCGGATGAGACCGAGCACAGGGAACAGCAGCAGGCGGGGGATCTTTGCAAAGGCGTCGATCGTAGAGTCGATCCCGCCGGTGGCGTGATCGCTTTTTTTGGTCTCCCGGACTTCGCCCGCGATCCGGTAGCTCAGAGAGTCGAGGTTGTCCTCATCCCCGGGCGTGAAGATCATCAGCGCCTCCTCGGCGTGGTCGGTAAAGCGGCGCTTGGCAACGAAGCTCAGGCTGATGTCGAAGCGCTCGTACATCCGCCGCCCCTGGATGAAGCGGTTCATCTTCGGCCGCTCCTTGATCATGCGCGCGATGGCCACGATGAAGCAGTGCATCAGCGTGGTTCTGTAATCGGGGTGCGAGGCGTTTTTCTTTTCCAGATACTTCAGCAGCTCTGTCACGTCGATTTTCTCGTTGACGTAGACCTCCGCCTCCGTGCGCTTGGGCATCATGTGCATCATGATCGTGGTGAGCCCCGGGACGTCCTTGATCCATCTGCCGTCCCGTCTGTCGCCGAATTGCCGTTTGTGCTGTTCCGCCATACTGTTTTCCTCCTGCCAAGCCCGCAAGAGACGGACTTGAGAAATTCACAAAAAATTCACGGGTATTTTACTAAACTGCGGCAGGAATTTCAAGTTTTTTAATTATGAAACGACAGATTTTTCGGTATTTGGCAAAAAAATTCCCGCCGAAATGGGCGGTATTCATTAGACAGTTTAAAAGCAGTATCCGAAATTGATTCGGGTACTGCTTTTTATTATGCTTCCTGTTGAAAAAACATTGGAGGCTATCAAATGAACACATATGGGTATGTACGAGTCAGCACAAAGGATCAGAATGAGGATCGGCAGCGGATCGCGCTGCATGAGTTGGGACTGTTAGATAAGTACATCTATGTGGACAAGCAATCCGGAAAAGATTTCAACCGTCCGCAGTACCAGAAGCTGTTAAGAAAATTGCGTCCCGGCGATCTGCTCTATATCAAGAGCATTGATCGTCTGGGACGCAATTATGAAGAGATTCAAAACCAATGGTGGCTGCTGACGAAAGAAAAGGGTGTGGATATCTGTATTGTGGATATGCCGATCCTGGACACCCGCCGGGGAAAAGATCTGCTTGGAACCTTTATCAGTGACCTGGTATTGCAGCTCTTGTCTTTTGTCGCGGAAAACGAGCGCACGAACATCAAGCAGCGGCAGGCTGAAGGGATCGCGGCGGCTAAGGCGAAAGGCGTCCGCTTTGGCCGCCCGCCCAAACCGCTGCCGGAGAACTTTCACAGCGTATATCAGCAGTGGAAGCAAGGTGAGATCACCGGAACCACTGCGGCAAAAGAGTGCGGCATGCCGCTTTCGACCTTTCGCTACCGATCCGAAATATACGAAAATGCCAGATTGTTGTAATCCGGCATTTTTACAGGAATGTGTACTTTTCTGTAAATGGCCTTAGACCATATACAAATGTAATGATAGCACAAAAGTCATTCGACAGCAATAGCGAAGAGGTGTTATTTTTCGCTATTTTGTAAAACTGACGTTCACATTTTGCTGGTGGCAGAAAAGTACACATTATGAAAAAGGAGTGGATCTGTATGAAAAGCAAAACGACGGCACTAATTCTATCCATCTTAGTAGGCGGCCTTGGGGTTGACCGCTTCTATCTTGGATATACAGGAATGGGAGTACTTAAACTTTTGACAGGTGGGTGTTTTGGAATCCTCTGGATTATCGACATCATTAACATTGCAACGGGGAAATTGCTTCCGGCTGACGGAACTGGGTATGATGAGGATCTTGTGGTAACATCCGCTCCCACAAAGACAGCCACTAACTCTTTCGATGAACTGGAAAAGATTGCAAAACTCCATGAGCAGGGTGTGCTAAGCGATGAAGAGTTTAGCAAGATGAAAGCGGACTTTCTGGAGAAAATGTGATGAAAGAAAATAATAATACTTTCAAATATCTAGCCGGAGCCTGCTTTGCTGTACTTGTTGTTTTATCAGTTATATCCATGATTCAAAACGGGTTTTATTTCTGGAACCTGTTTTCGATGATTGGTGCTGCGTTAATTGCAGTGTCGATGTTTGTTTCTGTTCCGGCTTTGACAGCGATTGGCAGTGCTCTGTATGGCGTCGGTGCAATTCGCACACTGATTCTATACTTTGGTTATTTGCAAGTCTCCGGGTTTCCCAAAGGGGTTTTTATCCCAGCCATACTATTTCTTGTAATTTGGGTATTGCTTCTCATTGCAAGCCTTAATCCAAAATTGACAAAAAAGCTGGGAATTGCGGCAGGTATAATTGCAGCTGTAAGGTTTCTGTTCTCGCTTATTAGCAATCTAATAGTATATGGCTCATTAGGCTTAACCTTCACCGGATTCCTAAGTTATTTGGCCTTGATAGTGGGTGCTTTGATGATTGGGCTGTCTGCAACAGATAACGCTGCAAAAGAAATATCTGCTACGGCAGCCAGCAAAGCGACTTTGGTAGAAAAGAACTCTGAAACTCAAATCGACCGATTGACCAAGTTAAAATCTCTTTTGGATAACGGTGTGATAACGCAGGAAGAATTCGACCAAAAAAAGAAGCAAATACTCGGATAGATCGGTGAACAAATATGGCTGACATGGGGACAAGAGAAGCTGCCGAATTATGGGGAGTGCCTCAGAAAAAGGTGCAAGAATGGTGTCGTAAAACCACCGATGAACGTATTACACAGGATAAGAAAGGGAGCCCGTATCATATCCCGAAGGATTATCCAAATCCGTTTAAGTGAACGATTAATCAGCGGTCAACAGAAATGTTGGCCGCTATTCTTATGCCCATTTTCAGAAAGAAGGTGTTTTATGAAATCAAGAGCAGAACAGTTGGACGAGATGAGCAGGGCTATTCTGATCGCAACGGATCGCATCCGCTATTACAAGCAGCAGGACAAAATGCTTCAACGCGAGATCAAACGGCTGACGCGGAATGAAAGAATACATCGCTTGTGTATGCGCGGCGGCATGATTGAAGCTTTCATACAAGAGCCGGAGAAGCTATCGGACGATCAGGTGATGGAGCTGCTGACCGTAGCGTTTCGTCAGCCAGCGGTTTCAGATCTTTTGCAGAAAACGTTGGAAGAAGTGAAAACGAACCCCTTGCCCGAAGGTGGGGCTTAGAGAATCCGGCAACGGTCGGTTTTCACGGGCAGAGGTTCCGCCGAAGCTTCGTCAAACGCCTTGAAAATACGAAAGTATTCCCTGCGGCGTTTTTCTTGCCTCAACGAAACTCTGCTCCGTGAAAAATGCTTCGCACCTCACAGCGAGAACTTTTCGAGGGATTTTTGCTGCGGACGACGAAGCCTTGCTGACGCAAGGCAAGGAGGACAAGGGAAAAAGCGCCGAAAAGGGCCGCTGTGAGGCGATCGGAGCCGGGTTCTCTAAGCCCAAGGGCGCAATTATACACCACGTCGCCACAAACTCCATATCCCTCGCTTCCCCGTGTTACCGGGAAAGCTCGTCCATTTCGTTGTGGCTCCTTTTCCCCACAAAGTCATATCGACTTTGCGGGGGCCCCTACCCGGTGTTTTGCGCTCTCCGAGGGCTCTTGCATAGTGCTTGATGGAGAAAAAGTGTTTCTCCATCCCAGGGGACGCTGCACTTCCCCTACGACGATTAGCGCCCCAATGCGTACATAGCAGACAACAGGGCAGGCACGAACTGAACCATACCTACCCTGTTATTAAGATGCTGTCTTATGGGTACCTGGCTAATGGGCGGGAAGCTTGTTTTTTCCGCAGATCAGCCCTGCGCGGCGTATTTCTGTCTCACCTGCTGGATCTGCTGCGGCTGCGCCTGATCGCTGGGATACCAGCCGCGGCCGGCCATCTGGTTGTAGATGCCGTTCTGCATGCAGAGCGCGTCGTTGAGGCTCTGGTTGAAGGCCTCATGCACGCGCGGCGTGGCGGACTCCACGGAGCCGTGCATCAGCAGGTCGCAGACGCCCTTGGTCGTGAGGAGGATACCCTCCATGATTTCCTTGTCGTTCATGTCGTTTCCTCCTTATACCAGGCTGTAGAATGTGTCGAACATCTTCTGGTTGCTGTCGGCCAGGCTCTGCGCCTGCTGGCGCAGCGCGGGGTCGGAGAGCATCCCGGCCGCGGTACGGCACTGGAGCGTCAGATACTGGGCGTGCGAGAGCGCGTCTTCGATATAGAGCAGTTCTTTGGGACTCATATGGCATCTCCTCGTCAGTTATTCGCGGCGCAGCGCGCCGTCTGAGCTTAGTATCCGCAGGCGGCAGCGCGGATATTCCCGGCAAAATTGCCAAATTTTTCTTTTGGTTCTGTGCAATCTGACCGATTGGCGAGGCGGAGCTTTTATGGTAACATGGAAAACACATCGGCAAAGGAGGCTTGCAGCATGCAGTTGTTTCTCGGGATCCTCGCCGGCTTCGCCTGGGGCGCGCTGGCCGGTTTTCTCAACACGCGCATCACGAAATGGTCACTTTCCAAGGGGGAGACAAGGCTGCTCCTCGCGGGGAACCTCCTGCGCACGGTCGTGGATCTTGTCGCGCTCGGCCTCGTGTTCCTGATGCGCCATGGTCTGCCGCTCCCCTTCGAGCCGGTTCTGATCGGCACGGCCATCGGCCTGAGCCTCGTAACCGTGCTCTACGCCTTCCGCTACGGGAAGAAATGAACCGCCCGCGAGCGGCCTGCCCAAAGCGGATTTTTGCGCCCGTGCGCGGAAACACAAGTCATAACAAAAGAGAAAGCTTCCCAGACGGGCGGCCTTCTCTTTTTATATTTGCTTACGATGCGGCGCAGGCCGCGTTCTCAGCTCCCGCTACGCCGTGATGTTCTTTTTGATTTGCTTGATGGCGTTCTTCTCCAGGCGCGAGACCTGCGCCTGCGAAATGCCGATCTCCCGCGCGACCTCGGTCTGGGTGTGGCCGTCGTAGAAGCGCAGCGCAAGGATGCGTTTTTCCCGCGCGCCGAGGCGGCTCATGGCCTGAGAGAGCGCGATCTGCTCGAGCCAGCTCTCATCGCTGCTGCGCGGGTCGCCGATCTGATCCATGACGGTCGCGCTCTCGCCGGCCTCGCTGTAAACCGGCTCGTAGAGCGAGACCGGGTCGCAGATGGCCTCCAGCGCGAACACCACGTCCTGCCGCGGAATGGAGAGCGCGCGGGCGATCGCCTCGACGTCCGGCTCGCGCCCGTTTTCGGCGGTGAGGCGCTCCTTGGCCTGCAGCACGCGATAGGCGGTGTCCCGCATTGAGCGGCTCACGCGCACGGCGCTGTGGTCCCGCAGATAGCGTCTCAGCTCCCCGGCAATCATGGGAACGCCGTAGGTGGAAAATTGCACGTTCTGGCTCAGGTCAAAGGCGTCGATGGCCTTGATGAGGCCGATCACGCCGACCTGAAAGAGGTCGTCCATGTTTTC
>ODAJ012082065.1_pt1 | contig 13673 bp, 18 predicted proteins | sample 1539241 | NCBI WGS metagenome assembly ODAJ01 (sample SAMN02144231, study PRJEB22623) | gut metagenome | biome: sheep rumen | host: Ovis aries | place: New Zealand | reverse complement strand
GGGCTTGCGAGGTTGCAAGCCCTTAGAGGAAATGTCAATTGTGAATTATGCCGAAATTAGGCGGCAATGTTTGTGCAGGGTGCACAATGAATGAAAAGTCAATAGGAGTTTATAATAGAACGTAGGTATTAAATTTGTGCACAATGTACAATATATTTTTCGTTGCTCAAACTGTATGATTATTTTAAGGAGGCATATCATGGCAAACAAACGATTTTACAAAGATCTGAGGACGCTCGCAAAACGCGCTAATCAAAGAATGGTAGAGCTTGAAAAAATCAACTTTCGATCTCCGGCGTATCAATCAGTTCAGGCGAAACTTGAGATTTTAGGCAGATCGAGCGACACCGCAAAAGGGCGACGTTTTAGCGAGACGGGGAAAGCAACCTATAACGAGTACATGAAACAAAAGAAGATCCTCGAGGAGTTTCTTTCACAAAAAACTTCAACGCTCACCGGCGCCCATAAGTATGAACGCGAGATTTTTGAAACGTCTGAGGAGAAATACAACCTCGACGAGGCCGGTATCACGCGCGAACAATGGGCCGAGTTTTGGCAAAACATGCCCGGAAAGCATCGCGACCGCATGTTTTCGAGTGACCGTATTATTGCAATGGTAAAGGCATACAATAAAAAGAACGGCGACCTTGAGCCGGAGGGATCTCTCACTATGGCCGAGATCGCGGAGGAAATACAAGCGCAGAGCACTCTAAAGGGCGCATATAAAGCGATAGGTATCACATACAAAGAAGTTAATGCCATGATGATAAAGAAGTGATAAAGAGCAGAGTCAAGACCAAAGACGGCGAGCAGAAGATTACTGCATACAATACAAAAGAGTTTCCTTACCCGGTTTTAAATTTTCGGAAGTTGCGGCGCAATTGGAAATATAAAGAATACGCCGCGGCTTTCATGTGCCTCGATACCGAAACGAGTCATGACAATTTAGACCGCGCGTGGATCTATCAAGCCGCAATCAAATTTAAAAATTTGTACTGGTATGGCCGGACGCCGAGCGACATAATAGAATTTTTAGAAACAACGTGTGAGCACTATCAATTATCGGACGATAAGAAAATCATAATTTACATACAAAATGCAAGCTACGATTTACAGTATTTAAAAGAGTTTTTGTTTGCATATGATCCGGGCGCGGAGTTTTTCGCGATTGACGCGCATACAGTTTTAATATGCGACGTGATAGGATTCCGCATCATATGCTCGTGGAAACTTACAAATTTGAGCCTTAATGCGCTTGCGGAGAAATACGCGGTGAAATATCGCAAGGCCGCGGGCGAAATAGATTACTCGCTCGTAAGATACCAAGACGACGATCTGACCGATTCCGATTGGTTTTATATGTTTTCAGACGTTGCGGCACAATACGACGGAGTCACGCAGTATCTAAAAATGAATGGGTATAGATACGCATATAACGCCCCATTTACTTCAACGGGATTTGTCCGGGCGGAATGTAGGAGGGCGGCGCTTGCGGCCGAGGATTGGCGCGACGAGTTTGAAAAATCGGCGCTCGACCTCGAGCAGTTTCGATTGTGTCGTGCGGCCTTTATGGGCGGGATCTGCATTGCGTCTTTTCAGTATGCCGGAGTAACCATCAGGAGCGACAAGCTCAGGCATTTAGATTTTGCGTCGAGTTACCCGGCGCGACAAATGCTCGATTATTTCCCGGCGGGCGCTCCCATGTGGTACGGCGATCTGGACGACCCCGAGGAGTTCGAGGATTTACTCGAAAATAATTGTTGCGTCTTTATGGCGACGTTTCACGATTTGAAAATCAAAAAAGGCGTGACGGCTCCCTATATTCCTTCATCAAAATGCTATGGAGTTAAAGAGGTTTTGCGCGTCAATGGTAAGGTCGTTTTTGCGGAGCGGTTATCAATTGCGATTACAGAGATAGATTTAAAATGGATCAGACGACAATACAATTATTCCGGCTTTGAAGTGCGTTCCTTGCTCGTTTTCGAGCGCGGCCCCGTGCCCGACTGGTTAAAGTCTCAGGTAATGAGCTATTATCGCGGAAAATGCGAGCTAAAGGGAGTTGATGATCTTTTATATTCAAAATCAAAAAATATGTTGAATGGCATCTATGGCATGACCGCAACCTCGATTTTACGCGATACGTTTAAAATGACGCCCGAGCACGTCCTCGAGAAAAAGATCTTTGATGATCCCGACGCAGAGGATCAGAAAGAGATTGCGCGTTATTATCGTAGTTATAATTCCTTTATGCCATATCAATTTTCATTGTACACGACCGCGCACGCCCGCGACGCGCTAATGACTATGATCGAGGTCATCGGCTACGAAAATTTTATTTATTGCGATACAGATAGCGCGTTTTATTTAGAGACAGACGAAAACCGCGAGAGTATGGCGTCCTATAAAACGGACTTAATAGAAAAGGCAAAGGGGGGCGGCGCGTTTATCGGTTCTAATTATTTGGGAGCGGCAGAGGACGAGGCCCCAATCCGGGCGATCCGGGCACTACATGCGAAGTGTTACGCAATCGAGGAAGAGCAAAAAGACGGATCATATAAATTAAACGTAATAATTGCCGGTATACCAAAATCGTCAATTAAATGGATCAATGGCGAGCCGGTAAAGAAAACCAATGCGGAGGAGTTGGGCGCCATTGATAATTTAAAAGACGGTTTCGTATTCCGGCACAACGGCGGCACCCGGGCGATTTACATCGAGGGAAAGCCGAGGCGCGAAACTATCAACGGCCACGTTACGGAATTAGCGGGCGCGGTCATTATTGAGAACATCGAAAAAGAAATATCTGAAATGATGTATAGTATTGAGGCCGGGCGCCTATTAAATTTTGCACAATCTATGGAATGAAAATTTGTGCAATTTGACGATATGCACGGCCCCGCCGATTTGATATAGTAGAGGTGGAGCAAATGTTTAGATTCATGAAAGGAGCAAGCAAATGTTACACTTAATCTCTTACTTAATTCTCAAACGTGTCGATTTCAGTTTTCACGCTCGAAACAAGTTTCACGATTTCGATATTGTGAAATTTATCAATCGAAACGGCACGCGCTACGTTATACACGAGCGCGAGGGCGATCTAATGCCGACGTATGACATTATGGAATGGGAGGACGGAAAGCTCGTCGCGTCCCACATTTACGCAATTGAGGCCATTGACGTTGTGGCGGCGCTTGTCTGAGGAGGTGCAACATGAGAAAATGGAAGATTTACGAAATGGCATACAGCACATATTTCGAGAAAACGATCCCTACCAAAGTCACGGACGTTTACGGACACGAGTGGGAATGGTCGGATGAGGATCTCGTATATTGGGACGAGGCAGAAAATTTTATGTACTTTGACACGATGATTTTAAGGCTCGACGAGGTCGGTCTCGTGGTTCGGGAGGAGTATAATGAAATTTCAGCATAACAATATTACAGTTGAGGCATACAGACAGGGCAAAGCGTTCGTTATCCGGGTGCGGGAGGTTTTACCCCGCACCGAGCGTGTTGACGTCGAGTATGTTTATCCCGAAGACGCGAGAGAAATATTTGAGGCAGTATGTCGGAGAATTGCCGCGGGTGTCAGGTGCCCTGTTTGGTGTTTTGCCGATTACTACGACAAGCACGCAGAATTATTTTATTAAGGAGGTAGAACATGACAAAAGAAACGAAACCAAAGACAAAACGCAAGACGTCCCGAGCGGATCAGATGGCCGTGCCAAAGATCCCCACGTTCGAGATCGGGCGCGAGTATCGGAGCGACAAAACAAACAACTCGATTGTCATTAAGGCCATCGAGGGCGCTACGGTCACATTTGAGGAGCGCACGCGCTACACCAAAGATGGCCCCGCGAAAACTCAGGTTTTCACGATGGCGGGCGATTCGTTTAAGGATTTTATGCGGGAGGTGTACAATGTTTAAGCGTCCCCCGGTGCCAAAGAGAGACGACCATTGCATTTTGTGCAATCGTCTGTTTTACAATCATGAGCAGTATGAGGCAGTACGGACGAAACGGAAAGACGTTTTATTTTTCCATACGTCCTGCTATATCAAGCAACTTCAAAAACAGAAAGGAGAAACCAAATGAACACAGCAAACGCAAAGAAAACAAAGGCAGGGCAGAAAGGACTCGAGGGCGCGACGTTTAACGTCTCCCGGGTGCGCGTGATTGAGGGGCAGAACGGCGATTTCGTTATCTTTACCCTGAACATCAACGGCGTAGACATCAACTCGTGCCGGATCGCGAGCGGTAAGAACGGCGATTTCGTGAGCTTTCCGCAGTACAAGGGGAGCGATGGCAAGTACTACTCCCACGCGTGGGCGCCGATCTCCGAGGAGCAGAATGAGCAGATCTGTCAACTCGTGCAGGAGGCAATTGACAACATGTAACAGTAAACGGCGGGCGGCTTTGGTCGCCCGCTCCTACTATGTACGGAGGTTTATCATGGGTATAATTATTGACGTATCAAGCTATCAGGGCGTTATAGATTGGGAGAAAGCAAAGGCCGCGGGAGTCGAGACCGTAATCCACCGCTCGACGATCCGCTCCGGGGATCCTGATAAGCGCCTCTATCAGAACGCGGAGAAGATCGCAAAGGTTGGCGGGATTGATTTACAGTTCTATAAGTTCTCGTACGTCCGCACCGGCTACGAGGCATATAATGAGTGCGCTCAGGCCATCGACGCAATCGAGAAGATCCCGGGCTACGATTATACGCGCATGTTATGGCTCGACCTCGAGGGGTGGGACGGCAGAGACTACACAAAGCGTGAGGCCTTTGACGTAATCGCGGCGTATGTATGTTGTTGTATGGCTCGCCTTTGGTCGGTCGGTATCTATGCAAATTATAACTACTTAAAACACATAATTCCGCAGTGTTTTAAAAATATGCCGATATGGGCGGCGCGTTACAATAAGTTATTGGGCGACGTTTCGCCGTTTCAGCCGGTTCTTTGGCAATACTCGAGCGAAGGGAGGATTAACGGCATCCAAGGAAACGTCGACATGAATGTTAGAGTTCCGGGAGGCCCCGCATGAAAATCTATCAGAAAAACGGCTACCTCGACGCCGCGCACATCGAAGAGGTAGCGGATAAAAACGGTATCGCGTTTGTGGCGATCATCGGAAAACGGCAGATCGGGAAAACGTACAACGTATTAAAACACATGCTCGACAACGACCGGCGTTTTATTTTCATGAGACGCGTCCGCGCAGAGATGGAAATGCTCGAGTCTGACGTAAATAGTCCATTCGAGGCAATCCGGGACTATGCCGGCCTTATTAAGTTTAGGCATGAGTCACAATATACGGCCGCCATCGAGCGCCTCGATCATATCCCACAGGACGCCGACGACAAGCCCGAGGCGGTCAGGATCGGTACCGGCGTCGCTCTCTCCACGGTCGGAAATATCCGCGGCTTTAACGGCTCGCTATACAGTGATCTCGTGTTTGACGAGTTTATCCCGGAGGAGCAACTTTATAAAGTGCGCAACGAGGGGGACGCGTTTTTAAATGCCTATACGACAATCAACGGAAACCGCGAAATTGACGAAGAGGCCCCGCGCCCGCCGCTCAGGGTTTGGCTATTGGCTAATAGTAATAACTTAGACTCCGGCATATTGGACGCGCTCAATATTACGCGGGACGTTGAGCGTATGAGCATTAGGGGCGACGAGGTGCGGATCTTGCCGGATCGCCACATTATGATTTTACTCCCGGACTCGACGGCCATCACGGAGAAACGAAAACGCGGCGTATTATATGAGGCAATCGACAAAGAGTCAGACTTTGCAAAAATGGCCTACGAAAATAAGTTTTCATATAACGATTATTCCGACGTAGTGGCGGTCAATCTCCGGGAGTATAACGTCCTTGCGCACTATGGAAAAATGACAATCCACCTACACAAGAACGCTAAGCGCGTTTTTGTGTCTGACAGGATCGCGGGGAAAGCGCGGCACGAGTACCGGGACACGGAATACTATCAAAACAAATTTATTAGGGAGTTTCCAGACCTACGGCCCGCGTTTTTGTCGGGGCACGTTGGATTTAGCTCCATGCGGATCAAGGCATATTTTATTCACGCTTTAAGGCTTTGACAGATACTAATAAATCAATTACAATTGAATTGTGGCGGGGTCGTCCACATGCAGGCCCCGGAAGGGCAGGACACGGCGGGCACGCTATAAGCCCCGCCACAATAGAACGGAGGAAAATATGGATTATAACGTCGTTTTAAAACTCATTGACGCGGGATTTACCGTGGAAGAGATACGCGGCATGCTTGCCCCCGAAGTAAAGAACGAGACCGGGCCGGATCCTGCGGAAACGCCGGCGGCTACTCCTATCCCCGCACCGGCAGAAACCCCTGAACCGTACAAAATGGAGCCGGCCCCGGATAAAGACGCTCAGACGTTGGAGGCTTTAAAAGATACTATTAACGAGTTGTCGGGAACGATTAAGGAATTACAGCGCGACAATGCACGCGGGGCCGTCGAGCCGAAACGTGAAACCCCGGAAGAGAAAACACTCACTATCATCGGCGATTTCATGAAATCAATGTAAGGAGGGACGGCATGGACTTAAACGCAATTACGAGTTTAATCAGTTCGATCGGGTTTCCCATTGTCGCGTGTGTTTATCTGTACCGCGCAAACGAGCGCTTGCGTGAGACAATCGACCAGTTGCGCGATACGATTCACTCAAACACAGTGGCAGTTGAGGCGCTCAAGGAAAATTTAAGCGTTTTTGAACGTAGAAAGGACGGTTAATTATGGCAGTTAACAGTATGACATTCGAGCAGTCGGCGGCGTTCCTCGAGGATCTGTATAAAGAGGCGACCGGCCAACAGTCAACGATTCAGGTCACGGACACCGGCACATTTACGACGGTAGGGACGACGCTCTTACAGATGGGATATGACACCATCATGAACGCAATGAGTCAGTTATTGTCCCGGACGATGTACTCGATCCGGCCCTACTCGCAGAAGTTCCGCTCTCTCAACGTATCCGAGGAGAAGTGGGGCGCGGTGCGTCGTAAGATCAATTACATTGACAGCCCGGTTGTGGACGATCCGTCGCTCGTGCTTACGGACGGCCAGAGCGTCGACCAGTGGAAAGTGCGCAAGCCGAAAATTTTGCAGGTGAATTTCTACGGCGCGCATAATTACAGCGATTATGTAACGATCTACACTTATCAGCTCGATCAGGCGCTCCGCGACTCCGCAGAGTTTGGCCGTTGGCTCGCCGGTGTATTGCAGAACATCGCGGACAAGCTCGCGCAGATCGAAGAGGCAGAGGCTCGCTCTATCCTTGCCAACTTCATCTCTGGCAAGTTTACCGCAGACAGCGCGAACGCGGTCAACGTATTGCAGGCCTACAAGGACGAGACCGGCGTCTCACTTACTCCGGCTAACATGTTCTCTCAGGCCAACTATCCGGGATTCATTCGTTGGTTGTATTCCTATGTGAATACCTTGACCGACTTCATGAGCGAGCGGAGCACGAAGTATCACATGAACGTTACCGGGAAGGAGCTTATGAGACATACGCCTATGAATTTCATGCGGGCGTACATGTCCGGCAACGTTTTAAACAAAACCGTTTCCGAGGTGCTTGCTACGATCTTTAACCCGGACAAGCTCAAAATGATCGAGTTTGAAAAGGTCAATTTCTGGCAGAATATCGAAGATCCGTATAAAATCAGCGCAAAGCCAACCTATTTAAAGGTCGCGGACGGCACTCTGGTAACAGCAGAGAACGCGGTCACGGTTGAAAACATCATCGGTTGTATTTTCGACGTTGAGGCGTTGGGAACGTGCCGCCGTTTGATCAGAACGGAGCGCACGCCGATCAATGCGGCCATGCTCAGCTATAATATCTGGTACCATTTCCAACAGAGCACATGGAACGACTTCACCGAGAATTTCGTTTTGCTTTATGCCGCTACCCCGGCATGATTCACGCCATAACATTCTCCGCACAGGGCGGCGCGTTGCTATATGCGGCGCGTCGCTCTTGCCTTATGAGGGTTAAACCATGAGTATATCAGCATATTTTTTCAGATTTTCAAAGCGCGGCAACTCTACCAAGCGCCCCGAGACGGCGGCGGGGACTCTTCAAACGATTGAGATCCGTCCCGAGTCCGGCGTCGTTAATCCGCGGATCGCCCTCACGCGGGCGAGTGCTACGCCGCTATGGAATTATTGTTATATCCCCGATTTTGAGCGCTACTACTACATTACAGAGTGGACGTGGAGCGGCGGCCTTTGGCTTGCGGATATGAAACCCGACGTTTTGGCGACGTATCGGCCAGAGGTTATGGCATCGACGCAGTACGTTTTGCGCTCCGCGTCGAGTAATGACGGTAGCGTGATTGATACAATGTACCCGCTCAGGTCTGGCGAGACGCAGACGCAAGTCGATTTAGATTTTGGTTTTGCGACGGCCATCGACGCAGGCTATTTTGTCGTTGGCGTGATTAACTCCGGCGGCGCTACCGGCGTTGTGTACTACGTCCTGACGGCTTTACAGTTCCGGCAGATGTTGGGATTTATGTTGGGACAGGGGCAGTCATATCTAAATATTGATGATATATCGGACGCGCTCGCAAAGGCCATTGTAAATCCTTTTCAGTATGTTGTATCGGTTATGTGGTTCCCATTTCTCCCGGTCACAGGCGCGAGCGGCGAAAGTTTCAAGTTTGGTTGGTGGGAGTCGGCCGAGGTTTACCCGGTCATTGGCGCGAGCGCATGGCGAGCGCTCCCGAGTAAGACGGAGGCGTGGAGAAATCACCCGCTCGCGGCGACGCGAGGCGAGTATCTTAATAATCGGCCATTTACTGAGGCTTATTTTGCATGGTCGCTTTTTGGTACGTTTCCGCTCGACTATAACGATTTTAAGGGCGGTATCAATATCAGTTTACGAGTTGACACGATTACAGGCGTCGGCACGCTCCGGCTCATGAACGCAACGACGGCGGCAGACTTAATTGTGAGTCGCGCCCAGGTCGGCGTCCCGGTGCAGATCTCACAGCAGACGTATGATTATTTAGGTTCTATTACGTCCCTCACCTCTACGATCGCCGGGGCGGTCACCGGGAACGCACCTTTGGCTCTTGCGGGCGCGAGTGGCATGATCGGCAACGTCGCGGACGCGGCGGCCCCTCGCGTATTGTCTCAGGGAGGAAATGGCTCGTTTGATATTGGCGTAGACTCCCCGCGGCTCGTTTTCTTACATCACAATGTCGCATATGACGACAACGTGTCGAACGGTCGGCCCCTATGTCGTGCGGTACCGCTAAATAGCTTATCCGGCTATTGTCAGACGATGAACGCCGATATTGCAATTGACGGCACGGCAGGCGAGGCCGACGCGCTCAAGGCGGCACTTGATAGCGGGGTATTTTTAGAATGAGTTGGACGGCGAAAAACGGATATTTAACACAGGCCGAAATGGAGGGAAACGCGCAGGAGGTTTGGACGTTTTTCAGATCCCGCGGGTGGAGCGAAAACGCGACAGCGGCAATGTTGGGGAATATGCAGTCAGAGAGCGGCATTAATCCGGGCATATGGGAAAATCTGACGGCCTACTCCGGCGGCTATGGCCTTACGCAGTGGACGCCTTACACAAAATACTCACAGTATGCCGGGAGCGGTTGGCAAAATAACGGAGAAGCGCAGTGTCAGCGGATCGCATACGAGGCCGAGAACGGTATACAGTGGTTTAGGAACCCCGAGGCCCCAATCGTCAATCCCCCCATATCCTTTGCGGAGTTTACGACCAGTAATTTAGACGTGTACACGTTGGCAAATTACTTTTTATGGTTTTACGAGCACCCGGCAAATCCAAATCAGCCTAATAGAGGAACGCAGGCCGCGGCATGGCTTACACTCTTTACCGGGCAGACGGTGCCGGTTGTACCAACTCCCCCCGACGATCCGGCGCTCCCGGTCAGCGAGTTAGAGATCCCTTTTGCGGTCATTGGTGCCGCATGTTATAATAGTCTCAGGCAACGACAAGGAAACGGAGGAAAGAAAAGATGAGCGGTTATGCTATCCCGGTTGACTATGAGGGGTTAAATTTATATAACTCCATGCGGTCAGTTGCCGGCAAGGTTCAGAACGACATTAACACTCAATATTATATGCGGTCGCTCTATCAGAGGGCGATATCCGGCGTGACGTTTAAACTACCGAAAGATTGGAACGTCCGATATTTTCGCAACGTCCTATATTTTGATGGTTTTATCGGGATTATCAAAACACCAAAATATGGGATTGTCCCGCAGATGTGCGGTTTCACCGGCTATGGCCTTTATCGCCAGCCGGTTACAATGCTCGTAAATCAGCCGCTCGTACAGTTTGAGGGCACGATCGGAGAGAATTGTGAGCTTGTCATGCTTACGCCCGATTATCGCGGAATTTGGGACATTATAGAACATTACGCGGTGAGGTTGTCAACGGCTATCGCGTCCCTCGATGTATCGCTCATTAACTCGCGTATTCCGTTTGTAGCACTCCCGAAAAATAAGAGCGCCGCGCACACGCTCCGCACGGTTTATGAGAAGATATCCGCGGGCGAGCCGTTTGTCGATCTCGACCGTGCGGTGTTAAAGTCTGAGGGCATCAATAAGGACGTAGATCCGATTTGGACCTTTTCGCAGAACGTCAAGGAGAATTATATTACTGATAAAATCCTCGACGATATGGACACGATTCTCGACCAGTTTGACCGCGAGATCGGGATCGCGGCAATTGGTGAGAAAAAGGAGAGGCGCGTCACCGGCGAGATCGAGCTTGAAAGCCTTGACGCTTGCGCGAGATCCCGGACGTGGTTTGAATGTCTGACCGAGTCCTTTGACAATGTAAATCGTTTATTCCCGGAGCTTAATCTAAGTTTCCGCATGAATTTTGGAGGTGAGTCTCATGAGTACGGCGAAAAGATTGACGCTAATCGGCGCGACGATGTACCGCAAGACGCTATTTGATTCTCTTGCGCTCCCGGACGGTTACGATAAAACAATTTTTATTGACTCCCTGTTATTGGAGCACGGCGAGAAAAGCGTATTATATACCGATTTAGACTTTTTAGAGTATTCCATAGGCGCGTGGTCGCGGAAGTGGTCGGAGGAGCTTAAACGGATCTATACGGCTCTCACGGAGGAGTATAACCCGCTCCACAACTACGATCGACACGAAGAGTACACGGACAAAGAGACCGGCGAGAAGTCTGGCACCGATAAGACAAACAGCTCCGGGACAAACTCATCGACACGGACGCCCGACCTCACGACCGAGCAAAAGACGGCCGCCTTTAATTCCGGGGACTATCAGCCGACCGCACAGACAAAGGAAACCGGCATCGAACAGACCGAGGGCGAGTTTGGTCAGGAGGAGGCCGGCGAATTTTCCGAAAAGAACGGCAGAACGTTAGAGCATACGGCACATTTATATGGGAACATCGGTATAACAAAAAGTCAGGAGATGGCGACCGATGAGGTAAATCTCAGAACAAACGGAAACCTATACACGATCGCAACGTCGTTATTTGCAACGGAATTATTAATCAATATCTTTTAAGGAGGTGCAATCATGTTACCTGTCAATATTTATCCCTACATGAACCTCGAGGATTTAAACCTCGATTATATCCTGAAAAAGCTCATGAAGCTCGAAACCGACGTTCAGGATTTCGTCGAAATGAACGCGATCAAGTACGGCGACCCGATCCAATGGAACATCACAACGCAGTATGAGAAAAACACGATTGTCATTGACCCGGCGACCGGCTCCGCATATCTGTCTGTTAGGCCGGTGCCCGCGGGTATCGACATTAGCCGGACGGAATACTGGACGGAGGTCTTTAATTTATCCGCGCTTGTTCAGGACGCAGTCAGAAACCTCACGGAACACGACGCGGGGATCTCGACGGTGGCGACCTTTGCAAGCGCTCCTGGCGATTGGATCATGTGGAAAGACATTTTATATGTTGCCACGTCTCAGATCACGCCCGGAGACGCTTACACGGTCGGCGGCAATATCGCCCGCCTGACGGTCGAGGAGGCGATAAAAGACATTGCGGCGCTCATAGATCAGAACGCTCTGGCAATCGCGGCAGAGGCCGAGACGCGCGCCCGAGAGATCGAGGCGGAGGCCGAGGCTCGCGCACTCGCAGATCAGATCCTCGACGATAAGATTGAGGCGCTTGAGTCCTCCGGCGTTATCATAACTCCCGAGCAGTTCGGGGCGGCAGGCGACGGCGTGACAGACGACACGGCGGCGTTAAATGCCATGTATCAGGCCGCCGCCGGTAAGATTTGCGTCTTGCGTGGTACGTATTTGGTAGATGGACACACAAGCAACGTGACGAGCGAAATCGACTTTTACAGTTCCGGCGTACAGGTCACGTCAAACACAAAAACATATTTCACGAGTGGCGCGTCCGTAAAAATGAAACCGTCTAATACGGCAACCAGTAACATTTTCACGCTTATCGGCCTTGAAAACGTAGAAATACACGGCGGCGAGTTTGTCGGAGACTACGGAAACCATCAGCACATCAGCGGAACAACAGATGAATGGTGTCACGGTATAACAGCCTACGCATGTAAAAACCTGACAATTGAGGGCGTAAAGGTGCGCGAGTGCTACGGAGATGGCATCTATATCGGTCAATTCCCGTATTATGGCGGCAATCGTCCAAACGACAATCATAGTAAAAACGTCACCCTCAGAGATATCATTGTTGACCATTGCGGCCGGAATGGTATCACAATTGGCGAATGTGACGGGTTCCTGATTGATAACGTCGATATCAGGAACGTAGCAAGAACCTCACCAATGGCCGCGATTGACGTTGAGCAAGAGGGGGATTATGATCCGATTTTAAGACGCGGCGTAATTATGAACGTGAGAGAGGTCGGATGTGGTTCCGATAGTGTTAAAATTACATTGGTCAGGAGCGGATCAATCCGCGTACAAAATGTGACCGCGGAACATCGCATTTATTGCGAGGCAAACGAAACGTCAACGTATATAGATAATGTAGAATGTCCGCTGTTCGTTTCACAATGTGCGGCAGAGGTATTTAATTCAAAAATTACACCACTTCGCCTCTTTACCACGAAAACGGTCACTCTAATTGGTTGCCGCTTAACTATGGATAATACGGCGGAATCCGCTAAGGCCAATCTATATGCCGATCGTTGCATTTTTACGAATACGCTATTTCTCGGCAGAATCGGAGTTTTTAGCGATTGCATGTTCATTTATGACGGCCGATATACGTCACCCGTCGCATTAATGGCGGATTATGATATCGCCGACTTCGATAGTTGCCAATTTAATTACGGGTCATATACAAGAGATAACTCGTGGATTATAGAAGATGAGGGAGCGACAGGGATTTTATCTGTAACAAATTGTAAAGCGACAGGAGCAAGAACGCAAACTTTCACGCGTGCCGCGGTTATCAATCGCAGTCAAAACAACGTAATAAATGGAAACGCATATTTCCCTTATGGATCAATGTCAACTCTGGCGCCGGCCTCGGGGTGTGTAAATTTTAACGCGTAATCATTGTGCACCCTGCACAAACATTGCCGCCTAATTTCGGCATAATTCACAATTGACATTTCCTCTAAGGGCTTGCAACCTCGCAAGCCC
>ODAJ012106953.1_pt1 | contig 13678 bp, 16 predicted proteins | sample 1539241 | NCBI WGS metagenome assembly ODAJ01 (sample SAMN02144231, study PRJEB22623) | gut metagenome | biome: sheep rumen | host: Ovis aries | place: New Zealand | reverse complement strand
CCTTTGCAATCCACATCGCGGAGTAGAGCAGTCGGTAGCTCGTCGGGCTCATAACCCGGAGGTCGTAGGTTCGAGTCCTGCCTCCGCTACACAGCAAGCCAGCCTTTCGGGGCTGGCTTTTTTCGTTTAGCAACGGAGGCTACGCCCTTACCCATTCAGCAGGACTATAGACCCAGAGTTACGTCTGGGCCTGCAGAAAAGGTCTTTGCATTCCATTGATTATCAACACCTTCATAAAAAACAATCCGCAGGCCTCCTGAATTTGCTAGGGGCCTGCAGGAACGGCAGAATGGGCTCATTGAAAGTCAGCAGATTACGCGGACCTCTTCCGCAGGCCTAACGTCGCATGCGACGATTCTGGAGGTTCAGCCCTCCGAATTCGTCAAACGAGAACGAAGAAACCAGCCAGGCACAGACATTCATTCCGGAAAGATGAGACGTAAATGCATCTACCGATGCCTTGTATTGCACCTGATTCGTTTGCAAGGCGGTAGTATCGAGTATCTGATTGATCGTCTGCGGATTGGTCTTTCCCATGGCGGCAAAGCTGACCAGGCAGTTCTTCCCCTCAATATATCCCAGGAATTGATTATCAGAATCATCATCATACAAAGGCATCGGCCCATTTAATACATAAAGGGAGTCTGCCTCGCCGCGAAAGTCAAACCAGACCCCGGCGCAAAGGACTGAGTCGGGGTAATGATAACTACCCACCTTCTTCCCTTCGCCAATCGATTCCAGGATTGCTTGCGAAAGACGGGGATTCATACAATCAACCGGGAAACCGTTCAGCTCGTTTCTAACCCTTAAAACTTCCTGATACGTCTCTTCAAATGACAACTCTGATTGGTCGACAAGTTGGAGAAAACGATTCATGTCGAAGGATTCAGGATGGGTAAAGGAATCCGGAATGAGTTCACTCTTCAAGTCCTGAGAATCGCCACGGCATGCTTCGTACAACCCGACCATCTCTTGCAACCAATAATCGTCGTTTGTTTCTTTATACAGCTGGGCATATCGCTTGATCAACTGATGAAGCAGACTGTCTACTTGATTCAACTCGTAATTGTCGGCGCTTTCGTACAATTCGAGTTCGGTCCGCAAGGCGACAGGATCAAACTGTTCGACACGATGGGACCCTTCAATTTTAGAGATATAATTGCGGGCACCATCATAATCCGCAAAAATCTCATATAGTACCATGCGGTATGGAACCATCTTTCCCCCGTTCTTCCCATCTTCACATTGCCGGAATAAGTCATGGGCCTCGGAAAGGAACCTTACATCTTCCGATTCTTGGAACGCTCGTATCTTCTCGAAGGCAAGAGAGGGCGTATTATCCGATGACCTGCCGCAGGAGACCAGCAAACAAAGGCATAGGATGCAAATGGAGACGGATCGCATAACGGTAATGTTAAATTCGCGGAAAAAACGCTGCAATAATCGCACCCATCAACGCGAATCATGTGATTCGAAGGAGTATTGCTATCACATCAGGTAGGAATTCGAATCTGTTTTTCAATATTTTGTGCAAATCTCTCAACCTTCTTCAGATCCTCCAAAAGGTTCGAAATCCTACCTGTGTAGTCTACATAGCAAGCCAGCCTTTCGGGACTGGTTTATTTATTTGATTATCAGATAAATTGCGACTCTATTGGAAGTTCGAGATTATGAAAAACCAAATCTTATCAAGCATTCTTGGTATGCACTTCCACATGATGCAACTCAAACGCCTGAATTAAGTCCGACCTTAAAACTTTTGGCCACAAAAGCGGATCAAACCGAATTATCACGTTTCCATGATGAAGTGAAACCACCCTCCTACCTTTGTCATCTTCAATAAATGTATCTTCATAAAGGTACTCTTTTTTAGATTTCCAAAAGAGGAAACGCTCTTCAATCTCAAATTTGGAATCATAAAAAATCACTCTAATGGGCATTTTCGCACCTCGTAAAAGACAGAAGCTAATAAAATAAAATCCGATGGAACACAAAGCAATCGTAATGGGATGATAGCTGCCCTTTCCATAAGATCTGCCAAACTCATTTAAACACAAAGGAATGCTGATTGCCCCAAAAAACAATACAACAATAAGAATCTGGGTCCAGAAATATTTCCACTCTGATACTTTAATCGCGCTCATCGCCCGTAACCAGTTCGTTTTCTATAATTGGAATCTTATAACAATACTAAATCGATCTAAATATAGCGATTATCTACCAATACCCAAACTGCTTGATCACTTCCCCATTAGCCTTTTTCACAGTTCCTGACGCTTATTTCTCTGACACCTCATCATCTGACACATCCGCACTTTATTGATTTTCAATATTTTACAATAATGTTTCAATCTTTCGGAAATCCTCCAGAAGGTTCGAGATTTTACCGGTGTAGTCTACTACAGCAAGCCAGCCTTTCGGGGCTGGCTTTTCTGTTTATATTCACAAATTGTGAACTTCCCATCTTTTTTCGTAAATTTGCGAGGTATGTCGAGGCAGGAATGCATACAGGGCTTTTCGGACGGCATCTTCTGGGATGTCGACCGGGACCATATCGACCTTTCCCTCCATGCGCCCTATGTCGTTCAGCGGGTGTTGGAATATGGGCAGATTGGTGATTGGAAACTTCTTTTGGCCTATTATGGGCTGGATGAAATCGTGAGCATTTCCAAGAACCTCCGTTCCCTGGATCCCCGCGCCCTTTCCTTCATCAGTACCATCTCCCGGACCCCTCAAGAGCAGTTCCGATGCTACAATACCAGACAATCGAACCCGGAACACTGCAACTTCTGAAGTCGCTGCAGTCCATGTCGATGTTCCAAGGTCTCCGTCTTGTCGGCGGAACGGCCCTGGCGCTTCAGTTAGGGCATAGGAAGTCCATCGACCTGGACCTCTTCGGAACGATTGAGGCTGACCAGTTGGAAATCCGGGAAGCCCTGGAGGACTCCCACCGGGTCAGTGTCGTCAAAGAATCCAAGAACATCCACATCTATTTGGTCGACGGAGTCAAGGTCGATTTCGTCAACTACCGGTATCCCTGGATCGATGAGCCGGTCATTGATTCCGATATTACCCTTGCTAGCATCAAGGATATCGCAGCAATGAAGATTGCGGCGGTCATCGGCAGAGGTACGAAAAAGGATTTCATTGATATCGACATATTACTCCGCTCGTTCACTTTGCAAGAGCTTTTGGAACTCTACATGCAGAAGTATCCGGACGGCACTCTCTTCATCGCTATGAAAAGCCTCACCTACTTCGAAGACGCCGAATCCGACCCCATGCCCTTCATGTTCGAGGAGACGGATTGGGAAGACGTAAAAACGCGGATTCGCGAGGCTGTAATCGGTCTTTAAAAGTGTAGTTATTTTCACATTTTGGAGGATTTCTTTTGTGAGCCCTCCATTTCTGTCATATTCTCACTTCCCTGGTTTTCAATATTTTGCGTAAATCTTTCGACTTTCCGAAGATCCTCCAGAAGGTTCGAGATTTTACCGGTGTAGTCTACTAAACCGGAAAAATCGAAAGATTTTCCGGTTTTTTCTTTATCTGCTTTTTCATAACTGCTTGATACACAGCGCATATAGAGAAGCACTTCGTTTTCAACTAAGACTACCAGTGGTCCATAGATTTTTCCTAAGAGTTTGTTCATAATGTGTTGTGTTTAAAATGGTTAATAAATGTTTCGTCTTACTAATAAGGCTTTGATTTGGGTTGGAAAGGGGTAAAAAGAGAAAGCCCATCATCATCACGACGTGGGCTGTATGGGAGAGTTATGGTACCAGGGATGTCCGCCAAGAATCGGCAGACCAAGCAAGTCAGAATGGTACCAAGGCAGAGTTTCTCCTACAAGATTAAGGGTTTCAGCTATTCTTGAAACCCTAAAAAGAAAGCCCTGTCATCCTCTCGGGGAACAGGGCATAAAGAGCTGAAATCCCCACCCGACATCAGACTAATGCCGGCGAAAGCAAAGAAACCTGGGGATAGCGGTTAGAATGGGCTCTTATACAAGGATAAGGGTTTGATTGTTTGTGGAAAATGCCTATCTTTGTTCCTAAGGATAACCGGACTGTCCAAAGGTCCGGGAGCATGCGGAGGGGGTGACATTCGGGAGTAGCGCTTATCCACGTTCACGACCCGGATTGTCAGAGAGGAAAGGCCGGGAAAGAATGGTGCAAGGACGGGGAATGGAAAGCACGCTGTATTACGCTGGATAGGGATATTCAGGCAAGTCAGTGCGGCTGTCGTCCGGAGATAGGCACATAAAGGCAGTTCTTTCCGAAGGGGCTGGTTTCCTTATCCCCATTTCCCATGTCTCCCAAGCCGGATAGTCCATAAAGAGAACACAGGATTATATGCACTGAGACAAAACCCTACTCTGAATCCTGAATATCTTCAAATCCCTGACCGCTTCTCTCCTGGTGGCCTTCTTCCTCGTGTCCTGTGGTGGGAAAGAGCCTGTCGATCCAACTCCTACTCCCGGTCCTGGTCCCGATCCAAAACCTCCCGTCGAAACCAAGGATACCAAAGCCCCTACCATCACCGTCAAGATAACCGAAAAGAATGTCATCGCTTGAGTGGTCGTATCTGTGAAGGACAATCAACTCATCTTCGACCAGACCGTTGCCGCCACCTGGACCGATGACATCTCGAAATCTTGCAAGTTAGAATTATCCCTTCTCCCTTCCGGCGGCCAATCCAAGAGCATTAATTCCGGCGACAAACTCGAAGAGGCCGGGACATTACAATTGAGGGTTCTAGATGAGGCTGGGAACTCTTCATCCGCCGAAATTAAACTCACCTTATCCGATACCAAGGCTCCGGAGATTGAGGTTAAGATTGCCGAGAAAAATGTGGTAGCCGGCGTCAAAATCTCGGTCCAAGACAATCAGCTCTTCTTTGACCAGGAAATTGCGGCTTCCTGGAAAGATGATTATTCCGAGACATTTACCGTCGAACTCTATCTTTTCGTCGACGGCTGTGAACCTGAGGCCATCAATTCCGGCGACGTAATCACAAAGGCGGGGGTCCTTAAGATTCATGTCGCTGACGAATTCGGGAACAAGTCCATCGCCGAGATAACCTTAACGGCCGTTGCGATAACTGGCCTGGAGAATCTCCAGGGCAAGACTCTCCAGATTGACCAGGAAGTCAATATCCTCGAAGGAATTACGTTTGCGGAGGGATTGACGTTGGTGAAAGTGGAAGTCGAAGAAAATGGCGTCCGAACTGAAATCACCAATCCAAATGCCTATATTCCTCAGGTCTCAGGGCAGGTCAACATCATCTTTACCTTGGCGAGAACCGATGGAAGTACAATCGAAGTCAAGGTTGATGGAATTACGGTTATGGGAATTACCTATCATGCCTTGGAGATAATAGACGTCTTTGGTAAAGATTATCTTCCTCAGGTTGAGATTGGAGACAAAGAAGTCTATGATCATATCGACCATATCAGAGTTGGGGAAGCCAAGAGGGTCGTTGAAATGATGTGGCAATACGGCGCTGGGAGTCACAATAAAGAACAATATCAGAGCCTTATGATGAGACTGAATACGGGGATGCTTAGTGAGAATCCCACAGGATACGATAATTACGAGATTGTTGGATGAGGTCTCGATGATGCACCATCCGGTCATGCTCACATTGAGTGGTATATATTGACAAGCCTCATCGACCACGCACATTTCAAAATAATAGGTAATTCGAATAAATGGAGATTGTTATATGAGTTATGTAGGAGTAATTCTCTACAAATCAATATATTTGGACTATCGATGTGATCGTTTGTTGACCGAGAAGGATATGAATTATGGTATGGCGTATGACCAGATACTATCTACAAAGAATATGATAAAGAGAAGAATTACTTGGTATTTCTTGCCGCGGGGAATGTAGGAGTGTGGGATTGATGGTTTGTAAACAAGATATGTCAGGAAGATTATGATCTCTTTGACGGCCATACTTCATATGGAGAACAGTCCCGTACACACAGCAGGAATGACGTCGTTCTCGATAGGCATCTTATGATTACGGTCTCTACCGATAATGATGGGGATATCGACCAGACTAACGAGAGAGGCGAATCCGCTGTCTTTCCCATCGGATTCCATGATAAAGTCTTGTTCTCCGGGCGTATACTCCCATATAAAAAGAACCTGGATGATAAAGTGAGGGCTCCTGACGGAAAGTATAACACTTCATTCCCGAATTATGTCAATGTTGCTCTTGCCGACCTCTGTTTCCAATTATATGCGGAGGTGGCCGATGTTGATGAATTGCTGGAAATGATTCGTTCCACGGCCTTCACGGATCATATCAGATTTGACCTGAACGGAGATGGGGACACGAATGATATCGTCGATGGACAGCGAGAAACACAGCCCCTCCAATTGATTAACCCTGGCGGCCTCTATAAAAAGTATCTAATACCCAAGTCTATCCCTTCATCGTTATCATTGGGAGAGACTCTCGAGCTTGAGAAGGGCTATTACAAGGGCGTGGTATTTAATATCCCGGGTGCAGAGGTTAAGATTGGTGACGAGTGGATTCCCTTTACCGCCGAAAATGCAAGTCAAATCAAGGCCGCCAATCCAATGAATCTCGAATGGAGACTAAACGGAGCTCTCCTCAGGAAATATGGCTACACTCCCGGTCAAACTCTCCAAGGTCAGATAATAACAGTAGATGACCAGTGGAATGGATTGAGACTGGAGAAGGATATCACAATTCAAATCAACTAAGTCATGCATAGATTCTTCCCCTCCCGACTTTTGGCCTGATTCCTGGTGCTCTCTGTCCTTGTTTCCTGTGGTGGAGACGAGCCGATAGATCCAACACCCGTCACGCCCGTTACCCCAGTCAATCCCCCTACCCCGGAGAAGGATACCACGGCGCCGACCATAACCGTGGCAAAGGCTTCCGTAAACGTCATTTCAGGGCCTTCTATTACAATCTCGGGGAATGAACTCAAGATTGGGAATGATGTCGTCGCCTCCTGGAAAGACGACAAATCCACAGCCTGCACTGTCTCTATCACATTCGTTGCAGCGGAGGGGACCTCTAAGACGGTCAATTCTGGAGATAAGTTGAGTGAAGAAGGCAAACTCACAGTCAAGGTCTCCGATGAAGCCGGTAATTCTTCGGAGGCTGAAATAACGTTGACCAAGACCGATTCCCAAGCGCCGGAGATTGAAGTGAAGATTACCGAAAAGAATGTCATCGCCTGAGTGAAGATTAAGATCGAAGGGAATCAGCTCTTCTTTGATGATCAGGTAGCAGCGGTATGGAAAGATGACTATACTGAGAACTGTAAAGTTGAGTTGACCTTGGAGGGAAAAACCATCAACTCCGGGGATGTTCTTCTGGAGGCTGGAAAACTCGTTATTGCCGTCACCGATGATTTCCAAAACAAGGCTACAGCAGAAATTACCCTTCTTGCCGATGCGATCTATGGACTCGAGGGGCTTCAGGATCTCTCCCTCCAGGTCGACAAGGAAGTGAATCTGCTCCAGGGAATCACTTATGCCGACGGTGTGAGCCTGGAGAAGGTGGAAATCGAAGCCTCTGGAAATCGAATTGTGGTCACCGACCCCGTCCATTATGTTCCTGACCAAACCGGAACCGTTGCCATCATCATAACGGTCAAGGCGGGTGAAAGGTCCTTGGAATTCATGGTGGAAGGTTTGGTAGTCATGGGCTTGGATTATCATGCTCCCAAGATGACCACGGCCAACTTGATAGACGAGCAGTATTCATGGTATTATGCTTTGTACCAGCAGAAGGATAAAGATTTCATTTATCCGCATATATTGGCTTCCTATGCAGCGTGTAATTGGTCTAAACAGTCTAATAGAGTACACATTATTATGTGAGAATCTACGGATGCAAATGGAGTAGAGAATATATGACAATTTGTTGATACATCAAATACTCATGCAAAAGAGTGATCACATCGTATAAGGATAATGTGTCCAGATGCTTCTATAAAGTGATGTCATGATTATTGTGCCAATTTAGAAAAATATGTAAAAGAACATCCAGATAAATTTTTTGTAATTAGTATTGCTGCTGGTGGTTTTTGATGAAGATCTTGGCAGGAATTGAAGGATAATCCTGAAACAGCTCCTCTGGAAAGGTTATTAGAAAACGAAAATGTAATAATCGTTTGTGGTACTGGTAATTGGGCACAGGCGTGATGGAAAATGTATAATGAAAACGAGAAGAACTGAAATAGATATAATGCAGGCTCTACAAACAGTAAGTTAAATAATAAGATTACCGTTATCTGATATAGTGCATGAGCATCAGATAGTTATTTTTCTCCTAATTATAGTTTATACTGATGACTAAGGAGTGCAATGCCAATATGATATGAAAAGGATAAATGAAATCTGCTAATGCCAATGATTCCATTGGTAAGATCAGATGGATGATATGATACTAACACTACGTCTTCTATGCCTACCGCTGTTACTAGCGGGGTGATCTGAAATATTGCGTCGATTATTATGTCTAATAATCCAGGTATTTCACCAGAGGATGCCATGACAATCATGTATAACAATTATCTTACGAAAAAGACGTTTCAGTATAAAGACGAGACAACCAACTGGGAATTAGTGGATGGAGATTACTGGTATTTCATCGATATCTGGAAGCTCCTCAAAAATGAATTGTTGCAGGCTGATAAACTCAACGACATTCAGTTCGATAAAGACAGTGTTGAACTGCCTGACGGGAAGGGCATCTGCTACACGGGCAAAGGTGTCCAGTTCACCATCGACGGCCAGACCTTCGACATAACTGAAGAGACACGTGCGACCCTTGAAAACGCGGTAATATCCGGAAAGGAAATCACCTGGACATACAACGCAGAACAGGCCAAGAAATATGGCGTCACCTGCGAGAATTCTATAACGGTCAAGGTCATGGACACAAAGGCCAGGATAATCCCGGATTTATCAATGACGATTCAGGTCAGATAAAAGCAAAGGTCCGGCGATGATGCCGGACTTTTTATTTCTGCTTATCCAGAAGATGTTGCCGCTTCCTGGCGCTCATGGGCTGGGCCTCTTTGGCGGCTTTGGCGGCAGCTCTGGCATTGCTCTCGGTCCTTCTCCTCTTTGCCTCTGCCTGTGTTGCTCTTCGTTTTGCATCCCTGGCTTTCGCAATTTCGGCCCGCTCTTCTTCCTTCTTGGCCCGGAGTGCTTCCTTGGCGGCGTCTCTTTCAGCAATTTCAGCCTCTCTCTGTGCCTTTTCTTCCTCCATGCGGGCTTGTACTCTTGCCTGATAGTCCGGATTGGAGAGTAGTGCTTTCCGACCAGGTGTAGCCAGGAGATTCAGGGCCATCTTGGAAACCTTCGTCCGGGCATATCTCCAACTCTTGCTGCAGGCTTCACAGAGAACGGTCCCATCAGAAAGTACAGCTTTGGCCCTATGTCTTCCATCCTCGAGAACCTCCATTTCCAGAGATAGACGCCTGCCATCAATCTGCCGGGTAATCTCATCGGCCTGGGAAATGATGTCCTTGTTCCTTTTCCGATGGGTGAACAGGTGCTTGACGTCATCGGCCAGGATATATTTGGATATAAACCAGCCTCTGAGGTCTTCGGAAAGGGTCGACACATATCCGAAAATGGCATAGACGAAGATGTGTTTATGGCTGAGGATATCAAAGTTTTCTCCCGCCCTCACGAATTGGCCCAGTTTCCAGTCGTCATACATCCTTTCCAGTCTCTCCTTCCCGAAAAGATTGCCGAGGATATGTTGCAGCCGAGTTCCATCGCCGGAGAAATACTGATAAAGAACATCTGCCACCTGTCCTTTGAAAACCAACATTCCGGCGAAGACGTAGCGGCTGTTTCCCTTTCCCTCCTTCTCATAAAAAGAACTGTGTGTGAGGACTGACCGGAGCTGCGACCGAGAGAATATCTTTCGAAGGTCGGAATACAGCGGATCTTCCCAGGCTTTGTAATTATCCCGGGGACGAGGCTGCTGTATCCGTTTTTCATCCATCTCGAGCGGGTGACCGGAATCGAACCGGCTCTTGCGTACTGGATATACGCCGGCCAAGATCTGAAGTCTTGTGTGCTGCCATTACACTACACCCGCAATGGATACAAAGATAATGAAAATACGACGAAGTGTTCTCCCATGTACTCTCCTTTGGCTCATCTCGCTCCGAACTTCACCGCCGATATGACCACCTACTACTGCCATACCCTTGAAGAAGCTTTGAGACGAGCCAAAGCCGCCGGGAAGAGACCTGGTTGCTGGTTTGGTGGGATAGTCTTGAAGTCCGGGAGGAGAGGGTTTGCAATCTATCGGGAAGGGAAAGTGCTTGAGCAGTATTCGGTTATTGGGAGATAATCGCTATATTTAAGTCGACAAATCGGAGTTTGTATGATGGTTATGAAAAGAATAATGGTTTTCCTTTTCACGACGCTCTGTTCGGTCGCCCTTTATGCCCAGGACAATAAGGAAGCCATTATATACTTGAACGGAGGCTCTTATTTTGGATCGCACAATAATATGGGAGCCTACATGGGCTTGGAGTATGACCGCCAGCTTAACGGAAACTGGTATTGGGGAGCAAGATTGAGCGGAACGTACTTCCTTGGACATCCTGTCCAATACGACTGGGACGGCTCGGGAAAAAGTCCATACAGAAACACGATCGACCAGAATATCTATAAGGCCGATGCCATGATGTATTATCGGCTTCCTGTCATCAAAGATATCGTCTTGCTCAGACCAGGCGCCGGCTTCGGTCTTGGGTATCACGACATCTTTGACCGGAGCTTCGCCGGCAAAGATAAAGTTGTTCCCTATTTAAACGCAAGTCTGAACTGGATAATCAAATGCGGTAAGCATCTGGAATTTGTCTTCAGCCCGACAATCGCACTCTGCCCTTCCGAGTTCGACTATTCGTTCGTGCAGCTGGGTGGGTCCACAGACATCAACCCCTGGCTCACCAACTACTTTGTCTCCCTCGGTATCGGTTATCGCTTTTAACTACATTCGATTATATCACTCTCATGAAAATCGAAGAAGCCATAGTCTTTGTCCTGGCATCCTCTAACCACGGGATGAAGATAGACCAGATTGCAAAAGAGATCAATGAGAAGGGCCTGTTCACGAGATGGGATAAGCAGCCGGTAGATGGAAGGATGATCTATGCCGTCGTTATGTCCCACCCTGAAACCTTTGTGAAATCTGATGGTCTTATACGGCTGATGATCTGAGTTGGATTTCTCGGCTGTATGATGTACCTTTGACGAACACAAAACACTTATTCACTAATAACCGACTAAACTCTGAGAAACTTGGCAGGACGAACGATGAAGTGAGTCCTGCTTTTGTTTTATGTCAGGAGGGATACAAAAAAAAGGGGCGAAGACCACACTGGATCTCCGCCCCTTTCCACAAGTTTTACTCCTCGGAACCTTCTTCCTTGAGCTTTTTGACCTTCCGCTCGATTGTCTTGGAACTGCAACCAATTTCCTTTGCGATTGCCTCATAGTCCAGTTCTTCACCAGATTCTATGAGCGCTTTCAGTTTCTCGGTATCCTCGGACGTCCAGATATGCCCCTGTCCGTTTTCCTTCGGCTGGGGCTTCTGGGATTCATCCTCTTCAGGCTCTTCCTCATCCACAACCTCCTGACCGAAGCGTTTCCGATTGGTCTTGGTACTAATGACATCGGCCTCAGAAGCAGTACCGACAATCTCGAAGTGGGTGTACTCCTCCTCACAAATCCGGACCTCGAGGACCTCATCCGGTAACGCTCCCTTCCGCTGCTTTTGGAACTTCAGAAAACGGCACTCAGAGCCTCGAGCACTAAACTCCACGATGATGATGTTGTGAACGAATCGAGCGACATTGGCAGAACCGGCGATATTGGAATCATCAAGAATCGACCCCATCTGAATCTTGCTGATATGGTCAGCAATGATGAAGGTGACCGGATGTTGAGCTTCACGCTGGAGCTTTTTGATGTCGCGGAAGAACTGGTTCACAATCTTTCCGGTCAGGTTTTCCAGGGTCAAGGCCGCCAGGTTGTCCACGATAATGACCACTGGAGCCAGAAGACCATCGACCACCTGCTTCAGGTACTCCGACAATTGTTTCAAGGTGCTGAAGTCGCAATCAGAAATCCGGGTGATATTAGCAGGGATTTCCATATCTTCCAATCCGAAACGACGCTTGTAGTCATCATCGTCCATCTCTCCATCGACAATGATAACGTTCTGTGGTTGGACACCCTCCCCTACTAGTTCTCCATAACCTCGAGCAATTTCGATGGCCATCTGCTGTGCAAGGAGTGTCTTACCAGCATTGGTACGACCTGCAAGAAGAGAGATTCCTCCTTCGTAAACCATGTCTGGAATCAGCGGTGCTTTCGGGTTCCCAGCATTGTTGACACAGTTCACGACGGATTGAACTTTGGGAGGTTCTGGTGGCTGAGGTGGATCCTGGCTCTGATTCGGCGAAGGTTCCTTTCCCTTGAAGAGTTTGTGGAACCCTTCTTTGGCGAGGGAATACACACTAACAACAGTACCGATAGCAAGGACCGCAGCACCAAGGTTCTTTCGGTTACACTTGATACCAGGGATAAGACCACCTCCTATCTCGATATAATCCGGATGACGAGAATAGGTTCGTGTGACAGATCGAACCCGCTTTGTCGTCTTCAGAGTAATCGGACATGGAGTAGAAGACTGGGAAGGTTTTGAAACACTTCCCACAAGAGCGCGCTTAGGCGCAGGCAGATTTGAATTTGCCATAATGCTAAATAATTAAAAATGAATAATTTAGATATATATATAGTGTGAATGGATTGTCAGTTCGAGGAGACACGCGAAGCCGATTCCAGAGGGCATTATCCCCTAGAATCTAAATGTCTCTATATCAATGTGATAGGTTTTTGAGCAGAGAAACAAAAAAGCCACCCTTCTCAAGGTGACTTTCGCGCAGTTTTTCGACTGTTTTTGGGAAGATCCAGCGCTCCCCTATTCTTCAGGCTTCAAATTAAGTAGTTCATTTTCAACACTTTCCGAAAACCTATCCAGCTTTTCAAGGTCATCAAAAAAGTTCGAGTTTTTACCTGTGTAGTCTACACAACAAGCCAGCCTTTCGGGGCTGGCTTTTCGTATCTGCCACCATATGCATACCCGGGCCGTGGCTGTCGAATGTATTAACCTAATTATCAGCCGTTTCCATCATTTTGTCCGGGCAAATAAGCCCAGTTAATAATTCGTAATCGATTAATATTTCGTGAGTTACATTCGACGCCCTAATGCCTGGAATTTGCATCCAGGGCCTTGGAGACATGGCAGAATATGGCTATAGCTCCTCATCGAATTGTTTTTAGAAATTCGCAGCCATCAACTCCTGTCCCAACTGATGGATATGGGCAAGGATGGCTTTTTCTCGTTCAACCGATGGTTTTTTGAATCCATTGATATAGTTCCGCAGGAGCGTGGCATTCATGCCGATGGAACGGGCGAACTCGGCAATGTTGATCTCTTTGTGGGTCAGGAAGAACTTCTGCATCGACGTCGGCTGGGCGTCTTCATAAACGAAGCTCTCGAAACTGATGTCTTCGTCGATATTACGCCAATGGATGCCGTCGAAACCGAAGGTATACTTCTCCCGCTCCTCGGCACTGGCAGCCCG
>ODAJ012076938.1_pt1 | contig 13678 bp, 16 predicted proteins | sample 1539241 | NCBI WGS metagenome assembly ODAJ01 (sample SAMN02144231, study PRJEB22623) | gut metagenome | biome: sheep rumen | host: Ovis aries | place: New Zealand | reverse complement strand
TCCACGATCGAACCGTCACGGTTAACCACGAACTGGCAGATTACACGACCCTGGATACCGTTCTCCTGTGCGATAACCGGATACTTCACGTTCTCACTCAGGTACTTGAAGAGGGCTTGCTGGCCACCCGGGAACTCAGGCATCTTCTCTACAACGACGAAGACAACCTCTTCTTCCTCTTCCTCAACAGGAGCCTCAACCGGCGCTGCGATAACGACTTCCTCTGCCTTGTCATCCTCGGCGTTCACCTCGATTGACTCGGTCTCGACGTTATCCTCTACGACGTTCAGCACCTCAACCTCTTGAACAGCAGGGGGTGGGGGAGGGGGAGGAGTCTCTTGACTCGTCTGCTGGATCTCTACTTCTTCCTCAAACAGGAACTCTGTGTCGGTCACCTCATACTTCGTGACCTCTCTCTCCGTCCACTCAAGCGCTACATAAACGAGGCTGAGTACGAAAACCAAACCCATCAATACATAGACGAGTTTGTCCTTCTCGAGACTGGCATTTTCAGATTTCTTGACTTGCATATACTGTGTTTTTTAGGTCGTGATTTTTGAAATCGGCTACAAAGGTACAACTTTTTGGCGAATTATGCAAATTTTTTATGCAATTTTTTATAAAAAGCATATAGGAAAGGGCATTTTAATCCAATTAGCTTTAGTTTCTGCTTCCAAGAACGCGGTTTATATGCGTGAAGTAACTCCGGCGAAACAAAGCTGAAGTCATCAAATTGGTAGGTCAAGTTCAGTTTGGTACGGAATAGAAAGTCTTGCGCTTCTTTTTCTGAGTATCCTACTTTCCCAGGGTATAGTGTGTCAAGCCATTTCCACATGCGGCATTTTTCTGTCTTGAGCCGTAGTATCGCCTCCGGAGTCAGGGGCTGTGAAACGGAGAGGTGGTCTCTCCATACGGCTGTTTTTTGCGGCAAGTACGCCCACTTGGTATGTTGATAGAAGACGCCATATAACGGATAGTCCAACCATGGAAAATGCTGTGCCTGGATGTTATTCAGCAACTCTGCCGATAGCAGTTCCGTACGGAATAGAACGGTGCAGTTGGCAAAGCCCGGCGAATCCAACCCATATACGCCCTCGCGTTGCCCGAAGGTCCACTTGTTACTACCGGAAAAAGTGCTCCCGTTAGTGTGTACGAACCCGCATTCGGGGTGAGTATGAAGGTAGTTGATTTGTAATTGTAGTTTTGACGGGTCTGTCCAGAAGTCGTCTCCGTCCAGCATTGCGATGAACTCGCAGCCATCCTCCATAATCCGGCGATAGAGGGCTATCGTGTTGTCCGCAAGCCCTAAATTCTTTTCCCGCCGGACATAGACGATTCGTTTGTCTTCGGCTGCATACCGCTCGCAAACAGACTGTGTCCCGTCCGTAGAGGCATCATCGCCGATATAGATGCGAAACGCTTCTTCGCATTGCTGCATGCGTACGCTATCTATGGCTTGCCCGATAAATGCCTTTTGATTATATGTTACTATGCAAACAGCTATCATAAAGTGCTTTGAGTTGTTTGCCGACGGTTTCGGCTTTGAATGATTCCTGGCAGAGGGTGGACCGGCGATGTGAAGGAGGTTGCCACAAGATCGTTTCCATGAACTCGGCGAACTTGCCGGGTTTGTATTGAGCTATCTCTTGCGGGACGATGAGGTCCGCTACTTCCTCCGCAATGCCGACGGGTGTGGAGAGGATGGGTAATCCCGCTGCAGCCGCTTCGGCGAGCACTACTCCGTATGTCTCGTACCGGCTGGAGAGAACCAGGGCATCGGCATTGTGCATCTCTTCCGCCACCTCCCGCGGTGTCAGTTCTCCCGTCCAGCGAAGAAGACCTTCCGAAAACTCCAACGACTCCGCGTACGCGCGTGTTTCCTTATAGTCTATGCCGGTTCCGATGAGGACTAATTGCCAGTCCCGGCGTTTCTCGCTCAGCATCTTGGCGGCTCGCAAAAGCCCTTTCACGTTCTTCGCCCGTTCGTCGAAGCACGAGACGTGAAGGAGGGTCTTGATTGGTGATTGGTGATCGGTGATTGGTGATTGGAAGAAGAAATCGTCCACCACGTTGTATATCTTTAGCCACCGACTATTACGGATGCCGCATTGCTGCATGGCCTGTGCCAGCTTGTCGCTGACTGGTAAAACCGCCGAGGCTTCTGCGGCGATACGTTCGCATAGTGTTCTTTTGCAAATATTCTGGCGCATATACTGTCCGTTCTCCGGCAGATAACCGCTCCAATGCTCTATGATGACATACGGAATGCCGTAGCGGTGTTTGAGCCAGAGGGCGAGGAGTCCTTGTTTCTGTATGACATTCAGTTGGACGATGTCCGGCATCCACCCTTCGCGGCGGAGGGCATTCCATTGGTGCCAAGTGTCGCGCCAAGTCTGCGCAAAGATAACCCGTACCTCACATCCCTGCGCACGAACCGCCTCCGCGTGTTTTTGTACGAAGAGTCCGCTCATAGCATCCTTTTCGGAGGGATACCAAGGAGTGAGGAAAAGTACTTTCATTTTCAATGCATGCCGATCTCCCGCAGTTTCTGCGCCCAGATAGCGAGCCGGAAAATCGGTTTGTAGTATTTCTCCACGCTATAGTAGGTGGTAGGGGTGGAACCGAATTGCTTGTAGTGCTTGGCAGTGCCGCGCTCCATGGAGCCTTCGAAATCAAAGCGGACTTGTTTCTCACGGGCGAGTTTTATCGCCTCGAGGGCCAAGAGCGCGCCGGCTCCGGAGTCTCCAAAGGCAGGGTCGTACGCCGGGATAAGGTAGTACATGTAATGTTTGTCCCAGACGAGGAAGGCGGCGGCATAGACCTGTCCGTCGGCATTGCAGACACTCAGGATCTCGCATTGCCCGAGCCGCTTGGCCTTGCGCTCCAGAACCAATAGGAACTCCCGGCTGTAGCTGATCTTGCGTTTTCGGGAAGCCAGACAATGGCTATGGAAACGATAGAAATCCTCAATCTCCATTCCGCGCTCGATATGGAGAGAAAGCGCTTTTTGCAGCTGGCGTTTTTTGTTCTTGCTGAATGAAGCAAGAAGCGCATCAAGGTCACTCAGATCCTCTACGCGGTAAGTCACCCGCTCTTTGGTCTTGAACCCCAAGCCGCGCATGGCATCCACGCACAGGCTTCCGGGCAGGTACTGCTGGTAATAATATGCCAGCCCCATTTGGTCCATTTGTTCCTTGATAATCCGGCACACCTCAGCAGTCTTCCATTTGTCTGCTGTCGCTTCGGAGGTGACCCAAATACCCCCGATCTGGGTCTGTTGCGGCATCACAATGTATTTGAACCACGCGCGCTTGCGCAACAGGTATGGCATAGCGCCGATGATCTCTCCTGTTTCGTCCTCGGCAAGCAGTACATCCCATTGTTTTCCTGCACACACGGCATCCATCCACCATGGTTGCATGAACAGTGGAACATACTCCTGCTTTGCGACCCACTCCGTATAGCGCTCTTTATTCGTCATGGATTAAAAATTAAGGATTACGGATTATCAGTTTCTAAACAACCCGTTGAAGAAACCGCCTTGCTCTTGTGTCTCGGGAGCCGCTTGTGCTTCGTCATTAGGCGATTCTACAGCTTCCTCTGACTGCTGACTGCTGACTGCTGACTGCTGGTTCCGGTAGATATCCGGACGGTAGAGAATCTGTATGTTCTCCGCGATAACCTCCGTTTTGCGGCGGATTTGTCCGTCTTTCTCCCATGAACGCGTCTTTAGTTTGCCTTCCACATAGACCTTCATGCTTTTCTTGAGGTTCTGCTGTGCCCACTCCGCTAAATTGCGCCATAAAACGATGGAGTGCCACTCCGTTACATCGGGCACCTGGGTGCCGTTTTGCATTACATAACCGCGTTCAGTAGTTGCCAAATTGAATGTTGCAATTGCTACGCCTCTGTCCAAGTAACGTACTTCGGGATCTGCACCTACGTTACCAATAAGAATAACTTTGTTTACGCTTGACATAAATATTATATATAATTAGATTTTGTGTTTGTAGTCGTGTAAAAAACTCGAGTATAAAACCTTTGCGGGTGCAAAGGTACTGTTTTTTTTTGAATTGTGCAAGAAAAAAGGAAAAAATTTGCATATATCAGAAAAAAGTTGTACCTTTGCAGCCAAATTGCAGATAAACTGAAAAATACATATACAATGAAACGCACAATGATTTTGGTGGCGGCGTTGATGCTGACACTGACCGGCGCGGTAAAAGCGCAGGAGAAAGCACAGGCAGAAGGGCAGTTTGTCCGCTGTATAGCGTTCTACAATCTGGAGAACCTCTTCGATACCATCCACGACGAGGGGAAGAATGACTACGAGTATCTTCCAGACGGAGGCATGAAATGGAACTCGATGAAGTATGAGAACAAGATAAAAAACATGGCGTATGCCGTTTCGCAACTGGGCACCGATTATGACCCGCGGGGAGCAGCGTGCATCGGTGTGGCGGAAGTGGAGAATATAGGTTGTCTGTACGATCTGTGCGCAGAGGCGAACAGCAAGTACGGCCGCCGGTTGAAACCGATTTTGATAGAGGGCCCGGACCGCCGCGGCGTGGATGTGGGTTTTCTGTATGACACCGTGCTCTTCAGACCGTCCAAGGTCAATGGCTTTGAGCTCAAAGCGCATTATGCGGACGGAGGAGAGATCAAGACGCGTTTGCAGTTGTGTGTGTCGGGTTATCTCATGGGCGATGGCAAACCGGAGAAGATTCACGTGATTGTCAACCACTGGCCGAGCCGTTACGGAGGAGAGTTGTCGAGCCGTCCGGGCCGTGACACCGCCGCGATGCTGTGCAAGTCCATCTGCGACTCCATCTACCTCAAGGAGCCGAGAGCGAAGATTGTGATCATGGGTGACCTGAATGACGATCCGTACAACCACTCGTGCAAGGATGTGCTCAAGGCGCGCAAACATCGTGAGGACGTGGAGAATATGGGTTTCTTCAACACCATGTGGCAGATGCTGGACCGCGGGATAGGTTCGCTCGCTTACAACGGTTCCTGGAACCTCTTCGACCAGATCATCATCAACGAGCCGCTGATGAACGAGAAAATAGAAAGCGGGAAATGGACGTACTGGAAGGCGCAGATATTCAACAAACCCTTCCTCACCGTGCAGGAGGGCAAGGACAAGGGAACTCCGCTGCGTACAACCAAAGCCGGTGTGTGGCAGAACGGTTACGGAGACCACTATCCGACGATGATTTATCTCATCCGCAAAAAATAAAATGGTAAATGATTAAATGACCAAATGACATGACATTACAACTGAATAGAAATACAAGCCCGATAAGAATGCGTAACTACGGCCGCATAGTACAGGATATGATTGCGTATGCTTCTACTCTGCCGGCCGGGCAGGAACGCGACTCACTGGAGATATACATTGCTCAATGTATGCGCCAGCGTAATCTTGTCTGGAACAGGGATCAAGAGGCAGGAATCGGCCGCGTGAAGGAGGATATAATCCGGATGTCAAACGGCAAACTGCTTTGCGACTCGCCCGCTTTCGAGCAAATATTGATGCAGTCGGGTAGTCAGGCTGCAGGCAAGAAAAAGAAAAAATAACAATGGAAAAAAACAATCAGTTCAAGATCTTTGCAGGGTCGAAAGGACAGTCACTGGCGCAGGGTATTTGCGCAGAGTTGGGCTGCCAGGTCGGCAACGTGCATGTAGATCGTTTTTCAGATGGTGAGTTCTGCACCTATTTTGAAGAGTCCGTTCGCGGACAGTCTGTTTATTTAGTTCAGTCCACTTGTCCCACCAGCGACAATCTGATGGAGTTGCTCCTGATGATTGATGCCGCCAAGCGAGCCAGTGCCTACAAGGTTGTAGCCGTAATCCCTTATTTCGGCTGGGCGCGTCAGGACAGAAAAGACAAACCGCGTGTTTCTATCGGTGCCAAACTGGTAGCAAACATGATCCAAACCGCCGGTGCAGACCGGGTGATCACCGTTGATCTGCATGCCGACCAAATCCAAGGGTTCTTCGACATCCCCGTTGATCATATCTTTGGTTCCAATGTGCTGGCTCCTTACATCGCCGGCCTTAATCTCAAGAAACTGATTGTCGCCTCCCCGGATGTGGGAGGTTCCAAACGAGCTTCTAATTTCGCGAAGAAACTGCATCTGCTGACCGACCGCGAGGTGCCGATGGTAATCTGCTACAAGAACCGCCCGGAATTCAACAAGGTGTCCGAGATCCGTGTTCTGGGAGACATATACGGCAAGGATGTAGTCATCGTGGATGACATAGCCGATACTGCCGGTACGCTGTGCAAGGCAGCGGAGGTGATGAAAGAAGGCGGAGCCAAGTCCGTACGCGCAGTCGTAACACACGCAGTGCTTTCCGGAAGTGCTTGCCAGCGCATCGAGGAATCGGCTCTGGAGGAACTGGTTTGCACCGATTCTATTCCGGTTGATTCGTCGCGTTGCTCCAAGATGCATGTAGCGAGCCTCGCCAAGCCTATCGCCGATACGATTATGGCGATCCAGAACCACACCTCTGTCAGCGAAGCTAATTCGTGGTAAGGACTTTTTATAAAATGAGAAATTTTACAAACACATTGATTATAGGACTGGTGGCAGGCGTTGCCTGCCTCCTGTCTGCTTGTAGCCAAAAGAAGCCGCAAGCGTTCGTCCGTCCGTCGTTCTCCGCCGATAGTGCTTATGCCTATATTGAGAAACAAATGGCTTTCGGACCGCGTGTGCCGAATGGCGCGGCACATATGCAGTGTGCGGTGTGGCTGGTGCAGCAGTTGCGTGCTTTCGGAGCCACGGTGGAACTGCAGAAAGGATTCATGCCCGATTATAAAGGGGACAACCAGCAGATCTATAACATCATCGGACATTTCGATACGCCGGAAACGGCTTCCCGGCCTCGTATCCTGCTGGGAGCGCACTATGACACGCGTCCGTGGTGTGACGAGGAGGATGATTATGCCGACCGGTTCTATAATGTCCCGGGAGCCAACGATGGTGCTTCCGGCGTGGGAGTGCTGTTGGAGGTGGCGCGGCAGATAGGCAAACGGATGGCGGACTCGACACTCACGACTCCTGTGGATATCATCTTCTTTGATTGCGAAGATATGGGTACACCGCGTGTCTATACCGGCGCTGAGCGCGAAGATACATGGTGCCTCGGTTCGCAACTATGGGCAACCAACTATGCCAAAATCTCAAATATCAAATATCAAATCTCAAATCCGCAATACCGGTTTGGTATTGTGTTAGACATGGTAGGTGCGCCTGACGCATCTTTCCCCAGAGAAATGTATTCGACCCAGTATGCAGCCAATTATCAGCAGCAGATATGGCACTCGGCGGAGCAGTTGGGCTACGGAGCCATGTTCACCAACCAACAGTCGTACCCCATCACAGATGACCATTATTACGTCAATTACATAGCCGGAATACCCTGCGTGGATATTATCCATTATGACATCCGCAACGCTACCGGCTTCCCGCACTGGTGGCACACACGCAATGATAACATGGATAACATATCCAAAGCGACCCTCCAGGCTGTCGGTGAAGTGGTGATGAGCCAGTTGTAAAAGTTATTATTTTTTAAGGTTCGGGCTTATCGGACTCTTATCGGACTCAAGTCGGACTTAAGTGCTGTGCAAACACCACCAAAAATGGGTCCAAAAATGTACTATTATTAAGAAATGAGCAAGACATTATTAGAAATAAAAGATCTCCATGCCTCTATCGGTGGCAAAGAGATATTAAAAGGTGTGAACCTGACTATCAACGAAGGCGAGGTGCACGCGATTATGGGGCCCAACGGAGCCGGAAAGTCCACGCTCTCTGCGGTGCTCACAGGTAATCCGGCGTACGAAGTCACTTCCGGCGAAGTGTATTTGAAAGGACAAGACCTCTTATCAATGCCCGCGGAGGTGCGCGCACGCGCAGGCGTGTTCCTTTCTTTCCAGTATCCCGTCGAGATCCCCGGTGTAAGTATGACCAATTTCATGCGCGCCGCCCTCAATGCCAAACGCGAGTACGAAGGCAAGGACCCCATCTCCCCGAAAGAGTTTCTGACACTCATGCGGGAGAAGAAAAAACTCCTCGAGTTGCCGGACAAACTCAATAACCGCTCCGTCAACGAAGGCTTCTCCGGTGGTGAGAAGAAGAAAAACGAGATCTTCCAGATGGCGATGCTGGAGCCGTGCCTGTCTATTCTGGACGAGACCGACTCAGGCTTGGATATAGATGCGTTGCGTATCGTGGCGGAAGGCGTCAACCGCCTCAAGACACCGCAGAACGCCTCCATCGTCATCACCCACTACCAGCGTCTGCTGGACTATATCGTGCCGGATTTCGTACACGTCCTCGCAGACGGCAGGATTGTCAAGACAGGCGACAAGACGCTCGCACTCGAACTCGAAGAAAAAGGCTACGAAGGGATGAACCTCTAAATGTCAAAATGACCAAATAAATGGTAAATGACCAAATGGTAAATATTAAGTCCGGCGAGACATTCGAGCGCGTTTTCCTCAACGAGCCGGAGGTGAGCCTCCATATCGTTCAGGAGGCGGGTTCGCACGTAAAAATTCACGTACTCAATATATCAGGATTATCTGGAAACTTCGGAGTTTCCGGAACTAATAACATCGTTGTAGAGCAAGCCGGAGAAGGCTGTAAGACGGAGATTTACGGCTTGGCGTTCCTGCACGGCGAAGAATCCGTGACTACCGAGACACATGTGACCCACGCCATAGGCGGAGGAACATCCGACCAGTTGGTCAAATTCGTGCTGGACGATCGTTCCCGCGGGCATTTCATCGGAGATCTGAAGATCGCACCTGACGCGCAAAAGACTGAGGCGCACCAGACGAACCGTAATCTGGTTCTTACCGAGGAGGCGGAGATGCGCACTCAGCCGCAGTTGGAGATCTACGCCGATGATGTCAAAGCCACCCACGGCGCTTCCACCGGACAACTCGACGAGTCAGCGCTTTTCTACATGCAGCAGCGCGGTATTGACAAACAAAAAGCGCGTCAACTGCTCGTCGGCGCGTTTATGAAAGATGTCCTCGCTACTATCAGCGATGAGACTTTGCGGGAGCAACTACTGAACGCGGTTGATGGCGAAATCGAGTAGCGCTAACAAACTGCTTTTTTCTGCTGAGTCGCGGAATACCGAAAGGGCTTCCGTGGCTTTCTTTTTATAGGCAAGCATCTGTTGTACGGCGTACTCGTCGCCTTTGAACCGAAGAACGAAAGACTTGATTTCCTCTAATATCCGACTCTCTTCTTCCTTCGCCAGCTCACTATTGCAAATCCTCTCTCCCTTGAGGCGTATCTCATCCGCCTCAGGTTGCGGCGCACGTTTGAGGGCGATGATGAGAGGAAGGGTTACCTTGCCGTCCCGTAGGTCACTCATGGTCGGTTTGCCTATTTCCTCCAGATCGCTGTAGTCGAAAATATCATCTTTGATCTGGAAACAGAGGCCCAGCAATCGGCCGTATTCGCGTAATGCTGCTCTTTGCCGCGGCGTACACCCGGCGCTCTCGGCTCCGGCTTCCGCACAGGATTGGAAAAGACGTGCGGTCTTTTGGTCAATGACCTTCAGATACCGATCCTCGTCTATCCACATGGATTGTCCGGCGTGGAGTTGCAGCATCTCTCCGCTGCTGAGGCTTTTGCCCAAATCGGAGACAATCTCCAGAATACGGATATTACGTACCTCGGCAATCAGACTGATCACTTTAGCCAGCATATAGTCGCCCGTGAGTACCGCTACTTTGTTGCTCCACTGGGTATGCACAGCGGCTTGCCCTCTGCGCGTGTCGGAGTTATCCACCACATCGTCGTGTACCAGACTCGCGTTGTGCAGCATCTCCAATGCGACGGCAGCCCGGAGCGTCTTGTCAGTAATGGGATTGCATAATTGGGCACATAGCAAAACAATCAGCGGCCGGAGTTGTTTCCCACTCCGCGCCGCGATGTAATTCAAAACGGCTTGCTGCAAACGCTCGTCGGCATCCATGCTTTCCCGCATCAGCCGCTCATATCGTTTCCAGTCCGTCTCGACGGGTTTCCGTATGTCTGCTATTGTTGCCATCGCACGAAGGAAAGGCTCTGCCTTCTCCTTTTAACGAACGCGCTCGCAGTAGCTTCCGTCGCGGGTGTCGATACGGATGATCTCGCCCTCGTTGATGAAGAGAGGAACACGTACCTCTGCACCGGTCTCTACAGTAGCCGGTTTGAGCGTGTTGGTGGCGGTGTCACCCTTCAGGCCCGGCTCGGTGTAAGTAACCTGCAGCTCAACCTTGGTCGGCAACTCAGCGAAAAGAACAGTGTCGGAAGAAGCATCGGAAACAACATCTACGTTCATGCCTTCTTTGAGGAAGTCAACACCGGTGATCAAATCATGTGCGATGGGCACCTGCTCGAAAGTCTCGTTATTCATGAAGATGTAGTCCTCGCCCTCTTTGTAGAGGAATTGATACGGACGGCGCTCTACGCGTACATCCTCCAGCTTCTCACCGATATTGAAACGGCGCTCGAGAACACGACCATCCACTACATCTTTGAATTTAACACGCATAATTGTGTTTCCTTTACCCGGTTTTACGTGCAAGAACTCAATTACGAAATACAGACGGCCGTCCATGCGGATGCATACGCCGTTCTTAATGTCTTGAGAGTTAATCATAAAGAGATTACAATTTTAATATTTACTAATTTATCAATAATATCAGAAAAACGCTGCAAAATTAGTAAAAAATTTGCATATATGCAAGAATTTTTGTAATTTTGTGGCCTAATTCGGTAAAATGCTATGAATACATTGCAAGAATTCTTTGGTCCATTTGATATATGGCAGGTGTTGTCCTCTTTTATTTTCATGATTGCCATCATTGACCCGCTGGGCAATATCCCTATTACCATTGCGTTGCAGAAGAAGGGAGTGAAGATAGATGCAAACAAGGTATGTATCGCCAGTTTGATTATTCTGATGGCCTTCTTGTTCCTGGGCGAATGGATTCTCAAGTTCTTCGGTGTGCAGATTGAGTACTTCGCGATTGCCGGAGGTTTTGTTATCTTCCTGATGGCGATGGAGATGGTGTTGGATATCACGATCTTCCAGAACGATAAGCTGGAGGGCGAAATGGCGGGAGGCGGTTCGATCGTGCCGCTGGCGTTCCCGATGTATGCCGGTCCCGGTGCGTTTACTGCGCTGTTGGCTATTACGGCGGAGTATTCCACGGGAAACCTGTGCATCGCGCTGCTGCTGTGTATGATTGTGCTCTATTTGGTGCTTATCGGGACTAACTGGCTCACCAAATACTTGGGACCGACGTCGCTTTATATCTGCCGTAAGTTCTTCGGAATCATTGTGCTGGCGATTGCCTGCAAACTGATGTTCGGGAATCTGGCGGCTATCTTCTAAATTGCAAAACATCAATCATAAATCAATAATATGAAAAGCTTTAGTGAAATGAGTATCGCGCTGGCTTCGGACCATGCAGGCTTTGCGCTCAAAGAGAAGGTGCAGTTATTCCTGGAGGATAATGGCGCACGTGTTAAGGATTTCGGTTGCTTCACTACCGAGAGTTGCGATTATCCCGACTACGCACACCCGCTGGCTGAGGCGGTGGAGAAAGGGGAATATGAGTTCGGTATCGTTATTTGCCACACCGGTAATGGTGTTGCCATGACCGCGAACAAGCATCAGGGCGTTCGTGCTGCTTTGTGCTGGGATACCAAGTTGGCGGAATTGGCGCGTGCGCATAACAACGCAAACGTATTGGCTCTCCCCGCAGGTTTTATCTCTGCGCCGAAGGCATTGGATATCGTTCGTACCTTCTTCCAGACGGATTTTGAAGGCGAGCGGCACGAGCGTCGTATCAACAAGATTGCGCTCCATTAAGTATATATGTACGCGCGTGCGCAACGTATCGCGTTGCTATGCAAGTTATGCACTGGGTCTCTTGGGCTCGGTGCATATCGTACATAGACCGGTGTTCCTTTCGGTTGAACCTGCCGCTGTGTGCCAACTCCATTGCCCCGAATGTCCGGTGGGACGGGGAAAAAACCGGCAATTCCCGGAAAATCCTTTCATGTCTCGCGAAGTGTGGCAACGGGTGTTGGCGGAAGCCAAGCCGTTTGTGCACACCATCCAGTTCTACTTTCAAGGTGAACCGCTGCTGAACAAAGACCTGCCTTTGATGATCCGCGAGGCGCATGAAGCAGGCATTTATACCATTGTTTCTACCAATGCGCAGGCGCTGACCCGGGAAATAGCGGAAGAGTTAGTGAGTGCCGGACTGAATAGGATCATCGTCTCCATGGATGGTCTGACGCAGGATAGTTATAGCGCGTACCGCGTCGGCGGTAATGTGGAGCGATGCAAAGAGGCGTTGCGGTGGCTCAGAGACGCAAAAGGTACCCTGATTATCGAACTGCAGGTGCTCCGCCTCCGGACAAACGAGCAGGAGTGGAGCGCTTTCCGGCGCGAGTATAAAAAGATGGGCGCAGACCGTCTGGTTTTCAAAACCGCACAACTATACGATTATGCGGACGGGCATCTGCTCATGCCGTCTGACCCGCGCTACAGCCGTTATGTCAAAGGCACGGACGGACGCTATCATCGCCGGCCGCTCTCAAAAGGCTGTTTCCGTGTCTGGAGCGGAGCGGTCATCACCTCCACCGGCGAAGTGCTGCCTTGCTGTTACGACAAGTCGCACGCCCATTCGTTCGGAAACATCATGGAGGCACCGCTCGCGGAACTCTATAACAACGAGAAAGCGGTTGCTTTCCGCAGGGAAGCCCTTCGTCACAAACCCCAAATATGCCATGAGTGCTGGAAATAACCGGTTCAGAACTGACGCCGAATAATTATGCAAATCAAGACTTTTACATTCAGTGCCTTTGGCACCAATACGTATGTGATTACCTTTCCGGAGGTTGTCCTGTTGGTCGATCCGGCTTGTTCCGATGAATACGAGCGGCAAGTGTTGCTCAATTATATCCGGCCGCTGACGGATGGCTCGCAGAAGCGGGAGTTGGTGATCATCGCCACCCATGGTCATCTGGATCATCTCTGGGGCGCAGCGTGGGCAACGAAACAATGGGATACTTCTGTCTGGATGCACGAAGCCGATATCCCGTACGCGGAAGCGATGCAACGCCAATATGACCTCTTCGGTATCCCGGCTACCCCGCAGCCCTTCCCGATAGAGGAGATACACGCTGCCCTCGCTCAGCATCAGCCATGCATGGCTGATCTTCAGATCCTCCATACACCCGGGCACACGCCCGGCTCCATCTGTCTCTACTGGCCGGCAGAAAAAATACTTCTCTCCGGTGACACGCTTTTCTGTCGCGGCTACGGGCGGACCGATCTTCCCGGAGGTGACCCGCGGCAGATGTTGGACTCGCTCCGAAAACTCACTCGCCTGCCCGAAGATGTCCTTGTTTACCCGGGACACGGAGATACAACGACAATCGGAGACGAAAAGTGGTGATGTGTAATTTTTGCGTCAATTTTTCCACATACGGTTGCAGAATTTTTAGTAATTTTGCAGCCGTTAATTTATGCGTAGGCATAAAGACGTGAGAAACAACATCATTTAACACAATAAAATCTAACAATTATGATCAAGCCTTTCATGGACAAAGACTTCCTGCTGCAGACAGAGACCGCACAG
>ODAJ012148718.1_pt1 | contig 13688 bp, 11 predicted proteins | sample 1539241 | NCBI WGS metagenome assembly ODAJ01 (sample SAMN02144231, study PRJEB22623) | gut metagenome | biome: sheep rumen | host: Ovis aries | place: New Zealand | reverse complement strand
GATCTTCTGATTCAAAACAGCATGGACGCTCTGGGAGAACTCATCGATGCCTCCAATCTGCCTTTCTTTAATTCCGACCAGATGCTGAAAGCCGGCTATCAGCCTCCGGACAGGGTGGCGCTGCCCATCACCGATCCGGAAGCCCATGCCACCTACTGGATCGCCTGCCTGACCTCTGAGCAGCAAAAATACCGTTCTGTCTTCAGCGCAGTCCGCGGAAACATTCTGAGAAGGCAGTCCTGATATTTAAACCCGAAGATACAGAAAGAGAAGGCTCACCACCGAAAATTGATGAGCCTTCTCCTATCTTACTTAAATTATATATTTGCGCAACTAATTATACCTTATCAAAGTCCCTACAGGCTTTCACTACTGTTTTGTATTTTCAGACTGTTATAATATCCGGATCATTTTCAGATAATTTTCCGCCACTTCCTCCGGCGGCATCTTCATTCCTTCCCCGATCCACCACTTCACCGCTTCGGCAAGGCTTCCCACAAGGTGGTTTAAGGCGAAATCCCTGGGGACATCCCTTTTTAAACACTCAGGATACTGTTCAAACATCGTATTCAGGTATTCCTTGAAGTACCGCATGAACAGCTCTCCGCTATCCCCGGACAGAATACCCAGCACATTTCCTTTATTGTCCTTCAGATGATACAGCAGATGTGTGATCTTCTCCTGCAGTCCATGATCCGATAGAGAGAAATCATGTGACGTCTCCGAACACAGCTCATGGGAGAAGATATGATTGAAAATATCCGTACACATCGCCTTCAATAATTCATCCTTGGTCTCAAAGTGGGAATAAAATGTGCTTCTCCCGATATTTGCCTCATCCAGTATCTCCTGAACGGTAATATTATTGAAATGCTTTTCTTCCAGCAGCCTGTTAAAAGCCCGGAAGATCGCAGCCCGTGTTTTCTGCTGTCTTCGATCCATGTCAACCTCCGAACAAAATGCCGTTTTTGTTCAGTAACGAACAACCGCACACATCTGGTTATTGTTACCCGACAGACTTTCCTCTATGATTATATCAAACACTTTGTTCGTTATCAAATATTTTATTCAGGAGTTACCCTAGTGAAGCCGGACATCAGACACGGCATATTCCTTGCAATACTTGCAGCCGGATTATATGCCTTAAACTCACCGTTCTCAAAACTGCTTCTGCGGTTTATGCCTTCCACACTTATGGCGGGCTTTCTGTATATCGGAGCCGGTCTCGGCATGATCATGATCTTCATTTTCCGAAGAATTTCCGGGCGCCAGGGAAATGAAGCCCCCCTGACCGGAAAAGAACTCCCCTACGTCATTGCAATGATCGTACTTGATATTGCAGCCCCCATCTGCCTGCTCCTTGGGCTCAGCATGACAACAGCGGCAAATGTATCCCTGCTCAATAATTTTGAAATTGTTGCCACAGCTGTCATTGCGCTGGCAACCTTCAGGGAAGCGATTTCTCCGAGGCTATGGCTTGGGATCCTGTTTGTAACGGCATCCTGCGCACTTCTGTCCATTGATGATATTTCAAGCCTTCAGTTCAATTCAGGCTCACTCTTTGTACTGCTGGCCTGCATCTGCTGGGGAATTGAAAACAACTGCACCAGAAAGCTTTCCTCAAAAGATCCCCTTCAGATCGTCATGATCAAAGGAATCTTTTCAGGCGCCGGATCCGTTGTAATCGGCCTCATATGCGGAGAACGAACAGTCCATCTTGAAATAATCCCTGTCGTCCTTTTGCTTGGCTTCGTCGCATACGGGCTGAGCATCTATTTCTATGTCTATGCACAGAGGATCCTCGGCGCTGCAAGGACAAGCGCTTATTATGCCGTCGCTCCGTTTATCGGCGTTTTCCTGTCGCTTCTGATCTTCCGTGAGATTCCCGGGATTCTGTTTGTCGCCGCGCTGTTCTTAATGATCATAGGGGCCTGGCTTTCCTCCGGGGATACGTGATCTGCCGCAGCAAGGGGACTGTAAGTCATCATAGCTTCTCTTATCACTGATCAGCCGTCCGCTCAGAGTATCTGACCCTTATTGCAGGCCTTACCCCTACAGACAGATCAGCCTCGCATCCCATCAGATTTGCCGATCTTCCAAGGATATATACCGCCCTGTCCTGCCTCTTTCCCGGCGACCGCAGCCACCATTCGATACCGCATTCTCTTACATCATCGCTGACGGTCTTTGACTCGGTGTATGTGAACAGATATACTTTGTCGTCTGTATCATTTCCGCAATCCATTTCATAAGGAGAATCATCTTCAGTAAATGTGTTGTGTGTGGTTACGATCGCAGCTTTCTCTCCCTCTGAGAATTTGCTGTTATAGAAATCCTCATTGAGCCATCTGCGCAGAGAACAGTTTTCCCATGTGATATCCGTTCTCTTGTCATTATATGCCTTATTGGCAGCCATTCCCTGACAAAGCAGTGTGCAGATACCGTCCGTTTTGTCTGTTACATACCAGGTATATCTGCCGAACGCCACGACATCGCCCACCTCGGACTCGGCAATCGCCGTAAGCTCCTTCTCCTCCTCCGCGGGAGTTCTGTTTATACCTTCCGAAACAATACCATCCTCAAAATGAATGTTCAAAGCAGGACGGACGGCACCGTAGTAATTACTCCCGACATCTCCGTAGGAATCGATCCGGTTTTTTCCGTCACTGTTGTTGCCCACATATGCCGCGTAGCTGTCATTCACCCCCGGCGACCTCAGCCACCACCACTGGTTATCCATATCATACCAGTAGCCGCATCTCAGCACCTTGTTGTCGAGGGCATTCGCCTCATCCACACTCAGCAGAAAGATGTAATCATCGGTATCATCTCCGCCGGGAGTGCCGTATTCCTTATTGTCGGAATTGATATTGTGTGTCTTTTCTATCAGTGCCTTTTCTTCTTCCGTAAATGTGTTATAGAACTTTTCGTTGAGCCATTCCCTCAGAGTGGATTTATCCCATGTGTCGATTGTCTGATACCCTGCTTCGTTAAACGGCATCTTTATTACAGGCTTTTCGCTAAGAAGCGTGCAGCCTGTCTCTGTCTTTGCAATCACGTACCACCTGATATCACCGAATACAACGATGTCTCCCAAAGACGCCTTCGTCAGTTCTACTGCCTCCTTAGGGGATTCGTGAGACCCGGCACTGCAGCCGGGTATTAAAAATGAAAGGCAAAGCACAGCAGCCGTCGATACAGCAAGCAGTATTTTTCTCATCTTCATTCTCCTCATCAGTTCGTGATTTCCTTACAGGTCAAATATACTCATCTGTGAATACTTCTCCGGCAGCTCATTCATAAACCTGAAGCACTCCTCCGGTGTTGACAGGATCCCGTTTGCCCTGCAGGTCCTCTGAAATAATTCCTCCAGCTCCCGTGCCTTCGGGCTCGGCAGTTCATAGGCATTCCCATAGCGTCTTATGTAGCGTTCCTTCATTCCCGGAAAATGCCTGTCAAGCGCAGCGTAATAATACTCCCGGTCGCCCTCTCTCAGCGTCAGCCCCATGCCGAAATCAATGATTCCTTTAACACCGACCCGGACGCATTCATTCAGGATAGCGGTAATATTTTCTTCCGTATCATTGATAAACGGGAGGATCGGCGTGATCCAGACAACCGTCGGAATACCTCTCTTCTGCATCTCCTCCAGCACCTTGATCCGCCGCTTTGTATTGCAGACATTCGGCTCGAGTATACCGCACAAGTCGTCATCATAGGTCGTAAGCGTCATCTGCACGACACATTTTGCTGAGCGGTTTATCGCATCCAGAAGATCTGTGTCCCGAAGGATCCGGTCCGATTTCGTCTGTATCGCGGCGCCGAACCCATATTTCAGGATGATCTCAAGGCACTTTCTCGTGAGCTGCAGCTCTTCCTCGCAGTGCATATACGGGTCCGACATCGCGCCGGTTCCGATCATGCACTTTTGTCTTTTCGATTTCAGCGCCGCTTCAAGGAGCTCCGGGGCGTTTCTCTTTACTTCTATGTCCTCGAATGGGTGCGTGAAGCGGTAGCACCGGCTCCTGCTGTCGCAGTAGATACACCCGTGACTGCACCCTCGGTAGATGTTCATCCCGAAACGGCCGCCGCTGCCGGTCAGTATTCCCTTGGCATTAACGAAATGCATATCATGCGCTTCCCTTCATTTTGCTCATGCTTCTTGCAAATCGGAATCATTCCAGATGCAGTAAAGTTTCATCATAGGTTACATCCGTTATCCTTATGCTGTCAGCCTCCACCCGGCATCCGTATGAGGCGACCCGCACACCGGCCTTCGCGGCGCGCACCAGAGCCTCCCCTAACGCCGGCTGCGTGTCATCATTCGGCAGGACCGTACGGATCCCGTTCATCTGGATGACAAAGGCGATCTCACAGTGATAGCCTTCCGCTGCCGCGGCCGCCAGCTCATTGAGATGCTTTACACCGCGCTCTGTCGGGGCATCAGGGAACAGCCCGATGCCGCGGTTCAGGTCCGCTGCCAGCGTGCAGCCCTTCACTTCCGTCAGGAATTTTTCTCCCTGCCTCTCCATGTAAAAATCAACTCTCGAATCGCCGTAGGTATACTCGGGCTTCACCGCATCGTAGTCCAGGCTCAAAAGATACCGCTTCATCAGTTCATTCGGTGCGAGGCTGTCGATGTTGACCCATCCAAGGCCCGTTTTATAGACGGAAATGAGATCATAGGCGGTCTTCCGCTTTGGGTCCGACGCTTTCTCGAGGGTTATCTTCGCCTCCGGCATCAGCAGCTCCCTGAGGCGACCTGTATTTTTGACGTGGACCCGCTCGTTTTTTCCATCGATCAGCACCTCTGCGACAAAACGGTTCACCCTGCGCACAAATATGCCCGGAGCTGTATGTGCATATCGAATCATCGGTTTTGTTCCGCTTTCAGGCATACTCTCATTCCTCTTTTAAAATGCAAACCTCTCACCTGCAGAAATCCGCTACGACCTTCAGAAAATCAGGAGCCTCCTCATAGAGTCCATGCCCCAGGCCTTCATACATGAGGAGCCTGCAGCCCGGAATCCTCTCTGCCATCTCGATTGACGCCTGCCCCGTCACGATCCTGTCCTTCTTGCCGCCGATGACCAGCGTGGGGCAGGAAATATGGTCCAGCAGATCATACGTGTCGTGGGTCACGCAGGAGGCCGCCTGTATGCGAAAACGCTCAAAGGATTTCGGTTTTCCGACACTTCCGAGCAGCCCGTATTCCGCGCGTGCCATCTTGAGCCTCTTTTCGGAATAGGAGCGTTCGGCCGTGTCCACCATGATCCCTTTATAGTCATCGTGATCGGCCATCTCGAGCCACCCTGCAACCACTTCCCGCACCACGGCATTCGGACGGCTGAGAGTCACGGTCAGCACCAGCTTTTCAACTTTTTCCGGGTGATCGAGTGCCAGCCACTGGGCAATCATGCCTCCCTGGGAGACGCCGACCACCGCTGCCCAGGACAATCCCAGCATATCCATGGCGAGACTTACATCATCCGCCATGTCCCTTGTTGTCATTTCCGCTGACAAAATCCGGCGTCTGCTGAACACATACACCGTGAATTCCGCCGCAAGGCTTCGATACAATAGTGCAAACGGCAGCGCCATTCCCTTTACGGTCTTGAGCCCGTCTCCCACGCCGGGAAGCATGATCAGCGTTCTCTCGCCGCTGCCGAAGCGGATATAGTCAACCGTTCCGGTCGGCAGTTCCAGTGTACAGTTCCTTGCCTGCAGCATAATGACAACCTCCCTTTCACACTTTCTCTCAAAATCGATTGTTCAGCCCTTCATTTCCTCAGCGCCGCACTTAAAGAATTCGGGATGCCCCGCGGTCCCCGGACGGCATAGATTCCATACTCTTCCTTAAGAGTTTCAAATGTAAACCTGTCGGGCGCATACCGCTTCTGCAGTCTGATCCTCATGAGCGCCTTGATCGTGATGTATTTATTTTCATGCTCGTACGGAATATCCGTTTCGAGCACCCTGCACTTGTATAAAACCGCCGATATGGGTGCGGCGACATACATAAACACGGTGTCGCCCTTTTTGATCCCGGCTCCCTGCTTCCAGTCGATCGTATCCGCCTCGTCAAAGGCCTTCACGATATCAAAGTACTTCGGATTCGCCGGGATGATCCATTCTTTCGGAGGACGGAACTTCTCCTTCTTCTTTGCCGACGCGGTGGCCAGGTAGCTCATGTCGATGAGATCAAAGACTCTCTTCTCCGGCACGGTCCCGTCCAGCCGTACGGAGATCCAGTGCAGCTTATTCATGTGAAAGGCCGGCATGATCCCTTCTTCCCGAATGATCATGTCCCGGAAGAACCTGTCAGCCACTTTAAGGTTGATCACGTCCACGTACTCCGCATCAGGTGCGCCGACTTTATCGCCGGAAATGCCCGCCTCGAGAGCGAACCATTTGCTGTTATCCTTATGGCGAAACACTGCATGGTCAGGGTTCTTTCGCCAGGGGTACTCCGGCTCTGTCCCGTATTTCCTTTTTATATAATCGAAAACCGTCTGTCGGTCCATCTTCGTGCCTTCCCTCATTATCTGGTCTGCTTGTTACCCGAGCGCCACGTCCAGGATCATCATCAGCACGAACCCGAGCGAAAACGCAATCGTCCCGAGGAACGGAATCAGAATCCCCGTAAAAACCTGTATATTCATCTGAACCTCCATCGATTCTCTTAATAACCTGCCATCTCTATAATAACATAAGAGAGCCGTTTTTCAACGGTTCTCGCAAGTCTTAGATCAGCTGTCCGTAAATCACAATTTTTCCCCTCTGTCATTGTTATTTTTTGTATATTGCGCTAAAATAAAAGCTGATTATATTATTAGGAGGTATGCTCCGTGTCACTTACCATCGTCTACACCTTTACCGCAGCGCTTTTCCTTGCCCTTGTCTTCTCGCTCGGGCTCCAGTCCAAAACCATCGCCCGTCTGAACGGAGTACTGCTCTTTATTGTCGGCATCAGCGGCATTTTATTCTACGGGTACGGCTACTCAGCCCTATTCCCTGTTCTTCTGCAGGCGGTCATGCGGACCCTCTTTGCGGTTTTCGGCATGTTCCTCGGCCGTTCCGAAGTCAGTGCGATCAGCTCCGTACCCGGTCTTGACACCCCGTTCATGCAGCTCATCATGTACCTGACCCATCTCCTTGCGCTCTACTGCACCGCCAGCGCCGTCATCGCGGCCATCGGCAAGCGGCTTCTCCGCACGATCCGTCTGTTTCTCTTCCGCACAAGGGATCTCAACGTGATCTACGGAGTCAATGACGCTTCCATCAATTTTGCCGAGCAGATGCGGAGAGAACACAGGGGCAACACCATTTTCATCGGAAATGATCCCGGCGGCAAGTACGAGAGCAGCATCGACCGGATGGGCTGCCTGCTCTTTGACGACTCGGAGGCCAAGACGCCCTCTGCTGCCTTTTTCAGGCGCATCGGCATGAAGAGCGGCGGCCGGCACCTTTCCGTCTACTGCCTTGACCTCTCCCCTTCGGCGAACCTTCGCTTCTCCCAGAATTTGAATGCACTCCTTAAGGAGACCGGCTGCTCACCCGAGCAGGCTTCGCTCACCGCGGTCCTCAGCATGGAAAATGCAGGAGCCGAACTCCTCTCCCAGACAAACTCCTCCACCGACAGATCCGGTGCCTTCGGCTCCGTGTTCGCCGTCGTAAAGCCCGACATGCTCTCCCGCATGATGATCAAGGTGCGCGCGCCGTATACGACTATGAAGTTCGATGAGAACGGGCGGGCTCTTACCAATTTCGAAGCCCTTGTCATCGGATTCGGGCAGACAGGCCAGGCGGTCCTCCGCAGCCTGTATGCCAACGGCCAGTTCGAGGGCAGTACATTTCACGCCTCGATCGTCTCCGCGAAGTTCAACAAGGAGGCCGGCAGCTTCTTCTACCGCTATCCGGGCATGAAAGCCCACGAATGCTTCACGGTCCTTGAGTGCAACGCGCAGAGCGTCGAGTTCTACACGTATCTGGAAAAGCAAACCGCAAATCTCAAATATGTCGCCATCTGCACCGGGAATGAAGCCGAAAATGCAGAGATCGCCTATGAACTCAGAGAATTCCTGAACCGCTTCGGGTCTCACCCCGTTATCATGCTGATCGGCAAGACCGGCGTACAGCGTCTCACGGAGCATAAAGGGCTTTCGCCGCAGACGCCGTTCTACTCGACGGATGTCCTCATGAGCGACCGCATCGATGCGATGGCAAAGGTCATCAATCACCAGTATCACCTGAACGAGGGACATACTGCCGAGGAAGACTGGAAGACCTGCGATTATTTCAGCCGCTTAAGCTGCCGTGCAAGCGCCGATTATCTCGATGCCTTCCTTAAGATGGGCAGAACCGACCGGCAGACGGTCATAAAGAACGGCTGGAATCTCTCCGGCGAGCTTCTGGAGAACCTGGGCAAGACGGAGCATCTCCGGTGGTGTGCTTTCCATGAGACGATGGGCTTTCGCCGGATGCCCCCGGAAATCTACGCCTCACGCAAGGCGCAGTATGAAAAGGAGAAGGCCGAAACCGGCAGAGGAAAGATCCGTATCGGCAAGGACCTCGATCATCGCCTTCATGCCTGCCTGATCCCCTGGGATGATCTCGATGAGCTCTCGGCGTCCGAGAATGCGATCACCGGCAAATCCATCGACTATAAAGAGATGGACCGCGACAACGTGCGCATGATTCCCGCCATGCTCCAAAGTCTGAAGACCCTTTAAGAAAGGAGCATCTCCTTGAAACGCAGATATATCAGCCTCGCCTTCCTTGCCGTATTCATCTACATACTGCTCATAGCGCTGCTGGTCCGCTTTGAATCCGCATCGCCCGATGCCTCGATCACAGGACCCGGAGGAGCCGTCTGGTACACGCTCACGACGCTGACGACCGTCGGCTACGGAGACACCTACCCGATCACGCCGGGCGGCCGCGTGATCGGTGCCCTTTTCCAGCTCATGAGCATCGGCGTGCTGGTCACTTTGATCAGCACCGTCCTCTCCCTCCTGAGGAGCCGGCTGCTCCCGCTTCTTATGCTTTCCTTTAAGAAGAATCAGCACTGGTATATATTCTCGGAGGTAAATCCCCGCACGCGCCTCATGGCGGAAGCGCTGGCAAAGGATCCCGCTGCTCCGAAAAAACACATGATCATCTTTTTCGACAGCGGGACGGGTGACGACGGCATCCTGCCGGCAGGCGTACGAACCGCTTTCCCGCCGGAAAAGCTCCTTGCCTTTAAAAACGGAAAAGGTTCCGCCGATGTCTTTGCCATGGGCGATGATCAGGCTGAAAATGACCGCCTCGCCTGGACCCTGAAAGACCTTCCCTGCAGGGTCTTTTCGATGAGTTCCTTCGAGCCTGACCGCCTTTCCGACAGGCTGTTTCTCTTCGATCCTCACGATGTCTGCGCCCGCCTCTACTGGCATTTATATCCGGTCACATCGCCCTTTGAGACGATCGTCCTCATCGGTTCGGGCCGCTATGCGGATGCTCTCCTTGAGCAGGCAGCTCTCATAAATGTTCTCGCTCCGGACCAGCGGATCAGCTACCATGTCTTCGGTGATTTCACGGATTTCCGAAACCTTCACCCCTCACTGGGGCAGATTTTTGACGGTTCAGGGGACACGGCCGATGTTCTCATTTTCCATGATGAGCCCTGGAACAGCGATCTGTCCATTCTTAAAAATGCAGACCGCATCCTCTTTTGCGGCGACTCCGCGGACGAGTCGATCGGCCGGGCTGCCGCCCTTCGCCGTGCCTGCCCATTGAAGGGCCGCGTATTTGTGCGGGGAGCTGCACCGCTTGAAGGGTTTGTCACCTTCGGGACACCGGACCAGCTTATCACACCGGATCACATCATACAAAGAAGACTCAATGAGACCGCGATAAAGCTCCACAACCTCTATCATGATCAGGTAGCCGGCTCTCCGGCCTGGGAAGAACTAAGCGGGTTCCTCCGCCGCTCCAATATCGCCTCGGCTGACCACCTGCCGGTAAAGGCAAGGATCCTGCTCGGTGAGGACGTCCCGTTCACGCCGGATACCATCGCCCGCGCCGCCTCTGTCTACGAGCACGCGGACGAGGAGCTCCTTGAGCGCTGCCGCCGCATCGAGCATGAGCGGTGGATGCGCTTCCACCTGATGAACAACTGGCAGTATGCTCCGGTCCGGGACAATGCCGCCCGCCTCCATCCGCTACTGCTCCCCTATGATAAGCTTTCACGGGCCGACCAGCTGAAAGATGACTATTCCTGGAAGCTGCTCGGTGAACTCGCAAATAAAGGCAAAGAAGGATAAGACAATGAGTACAGAGAGATCCTACATCGCATTTATCAGCTATCGCCATAAACCTCTCGACAAACAGGCTGCCGAGATGATCCAGCGCCGCATCGAACGCTACATCGTCCCGAAGGAATACCGCGATCAGGTCGGAGGAAAACGCCTGGGCATGGTCTTCAGGGATGAGGACGAGCTGCCGGCTTCCTCCTCCCTCTCGAACAGCATCACCGAGGCGCTGGACCACAGCAAATATCTTCTGGTGATCTGCACGCCGGACCTGCCCCTCTCAAAATGGTGCGAGCAGGAGATCCGCTATTTCCTGAAGACCCATGACCGCGACCATGTTCTGGCGGTTCTGGTTGACGGTGAGCCGGAGAAATCATTTTCTCCCTATCTGCTCCACACATACGATGAGGAGGGAAATATCACCGGCGATACCGAACCTCTCGCCGCCAACATTGCCGGTCCCGACCACACGATCTCGAAAAAGGCTTTCAAGAAGGAGATCGTCCGCATCTACTCGGCACTGATCGGCTGCCCGTTCGATGCGCTCTGGCAGAGAGACCGCCGCGCAAAGACCAACCGCCTCATCGCTCTCCTCGGCGTGATCATGGCGGTCATGGCGGTCTTCATGGGGGTTGTCCTCTCCAAGAACGCCCAGATCACCGAGCAGAACCGCCAGATCACGGAGCAGAACACACAGATCCTTGAGCAGAGCCAGAAGATCAGTGAGCAGAACGACGACCTGCAGGCCCAGATGTCCACGATCATGGTGGATGCCGGCCGCGGCCAGCTCGAAAGCTTCAACGTAAAAGGCGCCGTGACAAACGGCATCGACGCCCTCCTCGGTGATCCTTCGAGTCCTCTGGTCGATCCGCGTGCCCAGAAGCTGCTTGCTGACAGCCTCGGCGCCTACCGCACGGATGAATTCAAGAGCTCTCTCATCTACGAGCAGTCGACCGATATCAACAATATGATCCTGACAGAGGACGGAGCTGTCGCTGTTCTCGCCGACCAGGCCGGAACGGTCAGAGCGATTGACAGCAAATCCGGGACCCTGCTCTGGGAGGTGTCCGACCCGAATGCTGCCGGCGACAGCATGGATGACTCTCCGATCGACCTCTTCTCCGTATCGGACCTTATCCTCTGCAAATCCACGAACTCCGTGAGCGCCCACTCTGTCTCGGACGGCTCGGAGATCTGGCGCTATGATTATTCCCTGAACGGAGGCAACCATTTCCGGGGTATATCCGGGGACGGCTCAAGGCTTCTCATTTTAGACAACACAAAGGATGCTGACGCTGTCTTATCCCTGCTCATTCTGAACACCGCCGACGGCTCGATTATCGGGCAGGCCCCGATCCTCTCGGAGGGGGAAGAAAAGGCCTTCGCAAGCTGGGATCCCTGGTACAATTACGCGGGCGGTTTTTCGGCCTCCGGCAAATACGCCGCAGCCGCCGTCTATATCACGGGCACATCCGGTGAAACCGACGCCGAAGAGAAAGAATATCTGAAAATCATGCTCTTCGACACGGAGAATATGCAGCAGCTCTCAAACTTCTTTGTCGAAGAGAAAGGGCTGAACACGAACCAGCTCATTGGCATCACGGTCACGGACGCCGGAGACATCTTCCTGCCCCGCTACTGCTCCACCTACGGCGGCATTGTCTGCTCCCTCATCCGAAACGGAAGTGAAAACGGTGAGCAGACGCTGACCAACCACACGATCAAGGATAAAACCGGCATGGTTATCGAGATCATTGAGACGCTGAACGTGATCCCGATGCTGGCCAGCGATCACCTGGCACTCGTCCCCTGCGAGAACATGCTCTACCTCTATGAGATAGCCGAGGGGATTCCGCACCTCAAAAGCTACGGCTTTACCGGCAACATCCTTTCTGCCCGCTGGGTCAACCGGGAGGAGGAAATCGCGGAAATAATGACATCTGACGGCTGCGTGGGCCGCTATGATTTCACTCATGAGGGGGACGGACTTCTGGAGAGCTATTCCGCCTGGTCCTATGACCAGAGTTCCATCCGGAACCTGAGCCCCTTCTACAAGGACGGTGAGATACTCTTCTGCCTGACCGTACCTGCGGACTCTCCTTCCCGGGTGCTCAGAGCCGAATCCGTGAGCGACCCGGCAGGCGAACTCTTCCCCGAAACGCCGGATTTCCAGGCCTACAGCCTGCGGGTTCTCCCGTCTCCGTCGGGAGATAGGATCTTTGTATTCTGCTTCACAGACAGCCTGACCGTTGCTGTATATGACGCCTCAACATTCAGCGAGATCACACGGCAGGTCTACACGGACACGGATTCAAAGCAGCTGAGCGTTATTGACGACACGCATTTTCTCTGCGGAAAGAAGCTGTACGATCTTGACGGCACCTCCGAATACATTGAAAAGATCACCGACGAGAACAGCGGTGATTTCTGGGATTATGCCATGAGCATGGTCAGGCTCTCCGACGGGCGCACACTGACCGCCGCCCATATAAGCTCCACCTTTAAGCTGGTCACCGATCCCTGCTGGATCGACGGAAAGCTGGTGACTGCCTCGAACGATGCAAAGACGGGTCTCTGCTTCGGCACCTCATCCTTCTTTGCGCCCGGGAAAAACGGCCTGATCGTCGGCCTTGGAAAATGCGCCTACGCCGACGAGAACGGAAATGAGGTCAAAAATGACTCCGAAACTTTCAACGTCTTCGACGCGGTAAATGAAAAGCGGACCATCCTTGAAGACCGCCATCCCGAGACGACGGAACGCCTTATCGCGATCGGCACCGAAAAGCCCGTTTTCCTGTGCGCGGACGACACCGGAACCCTCTGCCTCTACGATGCGGAGAAAGGTACCGGCACGGACCTCTCCTTCCGCTACGCGCCGAAAGAGATCCGCTACCTGGCTTTCGCCCCGGGCGACGAGTATCTGGTGGTCCTCACGAGGTCCTCGAGGCTTGAGGTTCTGGACATCGCATCCGGTGAGCTTGTCTACTCCGACACTCCGGGGATACTCAACAACAGCCGGTCCCAGTATATCTCCTCGTCCGAGATCACGGCCGACAGGGAAACCGGCCGCATCTATATCAACTTCAGGAGAAATATGGAGGCTCGCGGCTCTCTGATCGAGCTGGATACCGCCTCCTGGACGGTTCTCTCGGAGAGTGAAGACACCTACGCTGCACTTCCTGCTGCGAACTGCATTGTCGCCTACCGCAAAAATGACCTCATGCACTATCCGATCTATGATCTTAAGCGCCTGTCAGTGTGGGCAAAAGAATACCTGAACTCATAAAGAAATCGCCCGGCGCAAAGCCCAATGTCATTAAGTTAAGAGATACCTATAAAGATCTCTGCATCAGAAATGGTGCAGGGGTCTTTTTTTTCTGCAAAAAGAGGTTGACA
>ODAJ012129191.1_pt1 | contig 13691 bp, 6 predicted proteins | sample 1539241 | NCBI WGS metagenome assembly ODAJ01 (sample SAMN02144231, study PRJEB22623) | gut metagenome | biome: sheep rumen | host: Ovis aries | place: New Zealand | reverse complement strand
CGAAATAATAATGGAAGTCATCAGAATCACAGAGCAATGCTCACCCATGTATTACGACTTCCATGACCGCTTCATCCTCTCCAACTACTATTGCGTTGAAGCCAGCCACCAGTTGGCAGCATTCAACAAGAACGTTGCCACCGCGAGGCAAACCATCACCCCCTGGGCATTGTTCACAGAGAGCAGCCTCAACGGCACATCCACGCCCCCATTAGAAGCCATCACACAATCCGCCTCTACCCTCCGCACCTTCTCCAAGTCCCTCCCCCACCTCACCGACCACTCCATCTACAGCTACGCCGTCAATGGAAAGGTTATGGAGAAATGTTTGGGAGTGAGGAATAGAATGATAAAGTAATTCATGATGCAGATTAAAAAATCTCAATTCTCCTATGGCAATACAATTTATTATTATTATTTTTGTAGCACCTAAACACTTAAATCTATACAACCATGTTCAAGATAATCATTTTAGAATAATTAATTTATCGAGAACGATATATTAATGAGAAAAAAAAGAATTTGGTTAAACATCCTTGTTTATTAAAACTACCGAGTTTTCCAGAAAAAACACATAACAGAGACTGTCTTATGGAAGATATTTGAAAAAAGTAATAATTTAATAACTATTATGGCAACAACAAAATATTCACATGCATTCCTTGTTGGAAATTTCAACGGAGATTTGAAACTCGAACAACTTGAAAACGACAAAGATTGGACAAGGGAAGTAATATCACTTGACGGGGAAAAACCAAGGTATGAAAAAGATAAGGGATATAATGGATTATGTACCTTGTATTATAAGGCTCATCTTGATGCTATGTTAGAAGCGGAAAATGTCAAACGGCCTGAATTCCTTTGCACAGTACATCACTACATTCATGATTTGGGAAAAACAGGAATAGTCTCGACCTCCAATAACGAGGTGGTGTTGCATTTAAAGAAAGGGCAGTATCCAAATCTTATTCCTTTTGATTATTCTTTTAGATTATGCAAATTACATTTATTCTTTTTCCCATTAGATATTTTATTATTCGCTATTGAGATTGATGATACAGGAACAGAATTGGATAATTTGACTGCTGCCCATTTTTCTTTGATGGGATACTGGGATGCAGATTCTTTCACAAGTAAAGAACTTTCTGAGTTAATGAAACCGCTAACACAATATCTTAACACGGACAACGGTAAAACATTAACAAAAGATGGCAACAAATTAAAATTGTTCCAAGCTGTAAAAATTTCGGCATCTTCCATTGAAGATGATTTGCTTTACGAATTAGGAACATCAAGTCCTGTCGGATGTGTTAAACATGGGACTAGGCCTGACATGAAACCTTCAGATTCCTATTTCAACGCAATTATTAATGAAAACAAAGTGTCCACTTTCGATAATTGGAAAGGTCTTGCCCTTATGGATAGTTTTACGATGTTGGGAAAAGAGGATAGTTTTAGCGAAAACGATTGTAACTATTTGTATTTCCCTATCATCTACTTACGGTGCATTTTTGAAAAGACATTCTGCTTCAGTCGGAACAATGCTTACAGAGAAGACGACAAAGAAAAAAACAAAACACTTCCTGAGGAAATCGAACTGATGGAAAGATTTTATTTTTACGATAACATCTCTTATAATTTCCAACCTAACCTTTTGTATCAGGCCATGTCAAAAGGGCTGGGAATAAAGGAGGAGCGTGTTGAATTGTCCAAACAAATTAAAGATAGGACGAAACAGGAGAAAGATAAGAAAAAAGAAGAAGAAGAACATAGGCGAGACCTTATCACGTTAGGGCTTTCAATATTTGCGGTGTTTTCTGTGGCTTGGGACCTATGTTCAATAATCAAGGATGCATGTACAGATAAAGACAATAGTCTGCCAGCGCAAATTATCTTTCCAACAGCAATCGTTATTATAATAATGTTAGCCATTTATATCTTCATCATAAAGAAACATGAAAAGAAATAATCCTCATATTACAATCTCACAGGAGGTCCGCTCACATCTTGCTACTCACTTCCAGCAAGACCTGCCTGGCTCGAAGTTCTACAGCGAATCTCCGGAGGATTTGTTGGAAGAAGCAATGAGACTCTTTCCTGAAACATTCTGTGAGACAAAGCCTGATGATGATGGGCGCATTCGCATCTCGCTGATATTCCCAAGGGAGATTGGTGTTAGTAATGTGGTGAGCATAGAAGAATTGACAGATGAAGAGAAAGGAAGAATTGAAAATGTCAATCGTCAGGGGTACACGGTTCGGTCTCTCAAGACAGACAGGACCATACCGACCCATGAGTGCCAAATCATTCTTTCTGAAGATTGGCACCTCATCACGATGTTCCCAGGCGAACTGGCACCTCCATTACCAGCCTCGCCTGATATTCCTGATGAATATTGGAATCATCATGTATTTATAGAACCATTCCGATAATTACTCACCTTATTTCGTATATAGATATTAATATGAATGAGCAAATTGTTTCAAAACAGATGGGAAAAGAAAAAGAAGCTGCCACACCCCAAATTATATTGGAGGAGATAAAAAAATTTGTGACAAAAGTTCCCGTGGCAAAATACATAGCACCGTGTGAGGAAAAAGGAAATCAGTCTAAACTGGATTTTGATCAGAAAGATGGGACGGATTGTTTGTTTCGTTTAGATTATTCTTCGTTACTGACAAAAAACGGCAGGTCTGGTTATGAGTTGTTACGTTTAATAAAGGAATTTAGTAGACGTGTGTTTGACAGAAGTAACAGGGATTTCTGGAAAATCTTTAGTACGAATCTTCCTGAGGAAAATCTCTCATCAAAAGAGGACGAACACATGAATTATGAAGAGTGTTATAAAGCTTACAAAGATGCAGTTATTGTTTGTATGACGTTTCCTGAAGACATAGCAAAAACAGTAACTCAATTATTATTGACAAGAGAATTTCATGGCAAATTCTTATATGAATTTTTGCAGGACTATCTTTACAAACCTTTTCGTAATCAAACGAGCCCGAAAGCGGAAGATTATTTAGTTCCGCAAGATTCATACAGTCAACATTTTTTTCAAAGTGTACGCCTCTTTAGAAATAAAGGACAACACTTGGTTGGCGATGAGGTAAATGGTGATAAGAATAAGTTGTTTGAGGCTCCAGTTGGCAGTGCTGACCCAAAGGTGCAACTTGAGTATTACCGTGATCGACACCTGAGCATAGGGTTGTATATACTACTCATTTTTGACCGCTTCTATGATGAATTGTGGGAAATCTTAGGAATGAAGCCAGAGCCGAAGGATGTTTCTGAAGAACGAAAATTATATTTGTTGGAAAAAAGTAAAGAAATTGTCAACAACAATTATATTAGAAAGGTTCATGAGAAATCTGCCCATGCCATGCAACAGTTGTTTCTTGGCACAGGAATCCACAACCACCCAAAATTGCTATATGATATTCCAGAACTTTACATTAAGGGGGAGGATTTAGCACATGAAATGGTGACTGGTGTTGGAAGTGACCTGCTGTCAGACAATGATAGTCCACTTAGGCAGTTGGTAGTTGGCGAAATGGGTACAGGTAAAACTGTTATGTTTCTACGTATGATACAGCGTGACCAGCCTCGATTAACTCCTTTCTACATATCATTAGATAAGATGGAGATAGGGGATCCAGATACTTTTATGGAATATTTGGAACATCAGGTCATCGGTTTGGATTATCTGACATTAAAGGTTGACGAACTGACAGCAGTAATCTTTCGGCTCCATCAGCAATTAAAAGAAGGTAAAGTGGTGTTTTTCTTCGACTCCTTGGATGCAGAACCATCCCAAGTGAATAGCATATTGCAGTGGATTAATAGATACCCTAAATGTCGGTATATTGTAGGTAGCCAGCCAGACTCTGAGGAAAATCGTTTCCTGAAGCCATTGAAAGAAAATGGCTTTAGGACCTTTGAAGTTCTTCCATTTAAAAATGAACAGGTGAAACAGATAATGCGTTTTACTTCGATGTATGTGAGCGGAATCGACCACACGAAGCAACTTACAGAGCAAATCAGTAAAGCAACGCAAGACACAGACATGATTCGCCATCCATTTTCATTGATGCAGTTGGTTGGATTGTTTGAAGAAAGTCAAGATAAAGAAATTCTAGCTAATAATCAGTCAAGGTTGTACCAATCTCTGAGAGAACGTATCCTTACGAATAGGCATTTGGATCAGGAGGAGTGCGAAAGACTTCTGGCACAACCTTTCCTGGTTAGATACAAAGAGCAGATACAACAAGTCAGTTCATTATTCGAGGAAGTAATGAAACGTTTCAAAGACCCAACACAAGGCGACTGGCGGGCAGCTATAATGAAGTCACCACTAATTATGACTGGTACGGTTAGTTCTCTCCGTTCGCTCTTTGAATTAATGGAGCTCATTCCTACAAATAATCAGCATCAACAGAGAGAACTGACTACTTTCCAATGTTTGGTTACCAGCGAGTTACTGAAAAAAGGTTTACTGCGAGCCACGGAAAGCGGCATGAATATCAGCATTGATCATGAAGGACATATAAACATTTGTGGTGATAAGTTGGCGGAGATCACTCCAATGTTGTCATTGTTGGCAGAGGCCACCGTGACCCTAAGCTACAAACGTCCTAATGAGAATGACTATAAGAAACAGGAGAATTTATACGGAAGGGTGATTTTTGGTCTTTGCCCTCGATATATGATAGAACAGTACCTGTTAACTGTATTACATGTATATCGTTTAGCTGGTGTGATGGTCAATCGTCACAAGGTTGAACTGAAGGAACTCTTTAGCGGCATAGCCCGATCTGGCAGCAGGGAGTTATATCGAGAGTTGTTCAATCCCTATTGGATGAACCAATGGCTCATACATGAGAAGGACGTCCTTCCTGGTTTCGATACCAGCGGCATGGTTGCAGATGACAACAAAGCATTACTGACTATCCTACAGGAGCATTGTACCCGTCACGATTTACTGCTTCCCCTGCTGATGGAGCAATACATATGGATTAGAATGTGGAAACTTGAAAACACCATGCGATTGTGGGGTGGTCTAATGCGTTCGGCCATCATCTATCATATGAACGATAGGCTACGCGAATCCTTGTATTACAGTTTAAATACGATGGATAACAACCAGAGTCACGAGATTATTGGTTATTTCAAGAATCTGGCAATATCAACTATGGAAAGCCTATCACTTATAGATCAATATGATACGAATATAGACGACATTCCAGGACTTGCTGTCCAGCAGAAGTTGATGAATATGCAAAGCCGTAAAGATGCCCTTAGACTATTGATTAAATGGTTATATCCACTTTACCGTGGAGATGATCGCAAATATCACAAACAGATGTACCTAATTTGCGAACATCTAATTAACTATAATGCACCTTCTATACAGCAGGTTTCCGAGGAGTTTTGGGCCTTCTTATCTATGTTGTCAGAAGACAACAGCTACCGTCAACAATTGGCCAATTTATTAGATAAAATACCTATTGAGGATATTCCATCACAGATCGCTTTACGCCTGTATGACGAGCATATTTATGAGTATGTGCTGAAAGAACGTGAGATTGAGCGCAAAAAGGAAATCTCCCTTAAGTCTTTCCCATCCATATATCAACGTTATCAGCAAATGTTTCGTCCTGTGACTAAGGTCAATGGTAATTTCAGGTTTAGTATCCAATATACCTTTTACTGCCAGCCAGACAAGTGGACTTTTGAGGTAGCTACAGAGTGTATTAGTGAGATGCCTGAAGGAAAGTTCTGCCAGATAAAGACAAACAAATTTGATCAATGGTTCTATGTAGAGGACGTTATCGTACAGGAGACCGAACGTCCGCTAAACAATGGTATAGCAGAAGTGTCGTTGGTGCTACCTCAGGGTGCTCCACGACTTCGAACCGGTAAACTCAAAATTATGGGTGTATCTGAAGATGCTGCGATACCTTATATCCATCTTTTTGAGCGCGAGGGGCATCATGAAGTGGTTGTTAGAATTGAAGAACAGCACTGGGTTGGGGTACTGGCCATGTCAGAAACGCAGATGATGTTGAAAAAAGAACGCCGAGTAACATGGAATGGTTACGAAGCCTTGCTGACGGGTGTTGACGTACGTAAACTGCCCGAGGAGATGCGGATTATAAGGCTTAGAGCTATCACGCCTTTTGAGGGGGGAGGGAGTCCCAAGGGCATAGAACGTATGGAGTTGGACGACATTCCCCATCAAGGGTCACTATCTTTCTATAATACAAAAGATTTATCAATGAAATACAATAAGTTGAACCTATCTCAAATATGGCGTGGAAACATTGCTGAAGCAACCACACTGACCAATGTCCTGTATATAGACAGTAGAGATGACAAATACTACCTAGCAACTTATAAGCAGGTGAACGTTGGTAACATTCTGCACTGGGGAGGGGTTTTTATGAGTGTGGATGCCATCTATTTAACAGCGAAGGAGTGTTCTGTTGAACAAAAGGCACCTCCATCTATATGTGTAACCTTCGATCAGTATATGGGTTGGCAATTTAAGGCCTATAATGAAGAAAGAAAAAAGAAAAACAAAGGGGCTAAGCGCCCCCTTGTCTACCCATATATCATTGAAGTAAGGAAAGTGATGTCTCTATCCAAAATTGCCATTACAAAGCAAACGATTATAAACGATAAGGTAGACGTTGTTTTCTACCACCCAATCACAGATCCTGTGCCTACAAGCTGGCAACAGCAAAGCAATGATATTGTATTCAGTAAGGTATATGCGAAACGAGTTAAAATTGCCGACCAAATATTATTGTCCATGCAAGATGGAACTTATCCCAAGGAAATCGCTTATTATTACGATCCTCACGATCGTTGCAGGAGACCAGTAAAATGGTTTGAAACACCATTTTATCAGGAGGATTGTGAACCTCAGTCTAAGCGTTATATGCTTTTGGATGAAGATTTGACAGCAACATGGCAGAAACCTGCCGTCATAAGTTTCTACTCGTCAGAAAGGAACAAAAACGAGCAGCCTATAGGAATACATTTTAGCAATCTGACAGATTTAGTAGAATTGAACCGCTTTACGAAGTATCATGCCAGTGTAGTACCCTTGCTTCTCAAAGAGTGGGGCAAACAACGCTCTATCAGTAACGAACAAGCGTTGTTTTGCCAGGCAAAACGGCTGTTACCTTTGCTTATTAGGACTTGTATAAAGCATGGTATATCTTTGGAAAATATCTTAAACATAGAAGTAGCCTATGTACTAGATATCGGAGATGATGGTAATGTTACACTCTTTACACCGTCACTTCTCAACAAGCATATGGATAAGAATACTTGGCAAAGCACTATAAAACTTTATATATGCAAGTTTAATGGAGTAAGACCACCGAGGCTGAAGGCTAATATGTTAGTTCTTAAGACTCCTACAGAGTTAATTACACTAGATGAGCGTTTGATAAGAATGATGAGCAATCAGGCTCAATGGGGCTTTTTATGTGGAACAGTTTGTGAGACAAGGGATAATAAGGGTGCCAGGGGTATATACATCCAAAGAGATAATTCTGACATAGTGTTTAACGTTGATGCAAAAGAGACTGGTCGTAAGTTAGTTAACAATACAAAAGTTCGCTTCTTCCCCAAAGTCAACAATGAGAAGAGGAAGGTATTAGAGGCCGCCTATATTATGGTTTATAATTAAAAGGACGAGTAGCAATGAAAAACAAAAAAACATTACGTATGCTTGTGCAGCAGACAGCAGAAGGAGAAATCTTTTGGGGTGTAACGCATAGTAGTTTGGTAGATAAAGAATTGCTTGACGGTTGTCCAGATGCAGAAAAAAGATCGGCAGCCTATGCTTTTAAAGAGGTGATCTTGCAACCACATCCAACAGTTTTTGAACAAATTTTCCTTCAAGAAAAAAAGAAGTTGCTAAATCAAAAACTACTTTTGGAGGATCGTGTAACATCTCATCTCATGTTAGTAGGACGTCACGTAAAAGGGAAGGGCGTTGAGCTAATACCTAACGAGAAATTGTTGGAAGGTCGTCGTTACTGGTTAAGTTGGGAATATTACAATGCTCAGGATTACGACTGGAAGCCATTATATGGAGGTAACAAAGTCATGATAACCTTTGATGAAAGTACCCCAACAGATACTTATTGCCATGTGCATAGTATTGTTGAGGGCGTAGAAGAAAATAGGGCGAAGGCTCAAAGAAAGCGACTGACAGAAGACCTTGTATGCATGGCAGGACATGTGAGTGTTGTTGCAGAGATTAGTGAGTATAGAGAAGCCACTACAGAGACGAGGACTTTTAGAAACCTATTTTTCTCGCTGAATGGCATAAGTCTAGTTAATAATTTAGAATTAAGTCGTTTTCCCGAAGATATTTTGGGCTGTGACTTCTCTCAGGGAAAAGAACTCAATGTATGGATTAATCCACAAAACAAAGAAGATGGAGACGAACCCTATATTATTTCGTGTAGCGGTGTGAACACGGACAAATTGGAAAAGTCTCCTAGGGAGGCTCCCGAGCAGAATTACACCTCAGTTGTCGGAATCATAACGAGTCTTGATAAAAAGAAATATTTGATGTGGGTTTCGATGGATGACTATGCGTGGAGTTCACCTGTATATCGCGGAAAAATAGACATGTCAGTCTGGGGATCAGCTATCAGAGATTATCTTCCTTTAGGCTTCCCCGCAACTTTTACCCTAGATTACAATAATAAAAATGGTCAGAACCGTCTTTTTCTTAGAGGGCTTTCACCTGGTAAATTAAAAGGGCGTGTAAGTTGCAAAAGAGAAGCTGACGATTTGAGTAAGAGACTGCTTTGTAGACAAGTAGAGGTCACTCCATATAGTCGAAAAAAGAATGAGAATGGCTTTTATGTTACTTCGGCGGGCTATGCAGGTTTTATTGCAGATAAAGATGCGCCAAAGGCACTTGTAGAGTACAGTAAGGAGAAAGTCTTCAGCACAGAAATGAGAGTACCCGCTCGAGTGGCTATGTACAATTCGATGGTTGTGTTCAATATTTCCGCTGTTTTAAAAAATGAACTGGCTAGACTTCATAATAGACTTGGACAGGAAGAACCCATGAAGATTTGCAGCATCTGCCTGGGTACTGTCTACTTGACAACCGAGGGAGGTTATCCTGTGAGCTACAAGTGTAATGATGATAAGGAAGAAAAAAAGATGCGTAAGAACATGTTTAGCGTCCAAAAATTTCTTATCCATAGCATTGACAATGACAAAGTTGTTGTTAAGATGACTACTAATTTCTCTGCTAACATAGAAAAAATGCGACTCTCTGTAGGTTCACTATTTAATGCAGTTAACTCGAAACGCAGTGATGATGGCAGATGGTGTTGCTTCTATAGCGATATTGAATGTCGGATTATTCCTGAAAGTCTGCAAGACGGTGAGTCACTACAAGATGGGGACACGTTGGCTTTAGTTGCTATAGATTTAAAGCAACAATGTCTTGTAGCCATTGCCCATCACGACCGTTTCCTTAATGGAATAGAACAGCCGCGACAACTTCAGACTATCAGGGAGATCTGTGAGGATGTATGGCTTTGTATGGATGAAGAATGTGTCGCGCTCATGAAGACGAACAAACGAGAGACCCTTCTGTTAAGATATTTGCAGGTTATTTATGGGCAGGAGTTACCTGTGGTTGTCAAGAAGTTAAATAGTAACAAGGGAACTGCTGCTCGTTGTCAGTTCAGCGGTATTGCTTGTGGAGGTGACTATCGTCGCTTACTATCTGGAAATAGTTTCCCCTTACAAGTACCTCTATCGGAGAAAACCCCTCGAGTGCTGTACTACGACGCTGTTATGACAGCTTCTGCTGACACGCTGAAAGAGGGCCCTTTTCAATGGGTTATCCCTACCGACAGAACAGACGAAAAAGGTGCCTTTATCTGCGAGCGTGGACAGATACCACAGGGACATAAAGGCGGCAAGAAGGTATTACATGGAGATAATAGTTCGCAACTAATTAGTGCTTTCGTGTCGAATGTTAGTTCATTCATGGTAACTTTTGACATTAACGGAAGATGTGTGCCCATGAGCCATCAGAATCAACTCCATATTCCCCTTAATGAGTGTGCCCCACTAACAGACATCTTTACTGTTGGTTCTAAATGGGTTCTAAAGAAAACTGACGAGCAATATGAGGTTTATAACGAATGCCCCAACGAAATCATGGCTTATACGTTAGTCAAAATGAATACGCGTGCAAAAAAAATGAGACGGCACTTGCGCGATTGGCTTGTTAGAAATGATGAGGGAGCAGTTGCCGTAGCACAAGTTGAAGACGGAGAGGAAGGGGATACCTTGTTAATGCTTTTCGACGAAACAATAGACGATGTCAGCTACGTCTGTGAAACTGATATGGAGAAGGGATATGAGATTGCTGTGCGAATTGTTGCACAGACGGAGCAAAAAGGCGTTATCTGTAATCCCATAAACAAACTGACGTTAGGTAAAACTTATGAGATTCCTTTTATATGGTGGAACTGGAGTCATCAGCGACTAGGAATCAAAAATTTTGAACCATTCATTGATGCCGTATGCATGACTAAGCTAACTGATGAAGACAATAATGAATCTGATTGCGTATTTTTGGATAGGCGATGTCTAATTCCTCAATGCGAGTTGTTAAAGGGTATGGATGCAGATGGAGAGTATCAGATGCAAATAGCTGGTATTCAGGAAGACGGATACTTGTTACAACAGAACAATTTTACAGCTATACTGCCCTTTGGAGAAGCCTCATTAATGCATTTGTCAAATAACATCATTTTAAGAACTGAATATTTTAAAGAGCATACATTATTAATGGTATCTATTACAATGTCGGAGGACAAAGATATACCACAGGCGCGATGGAAGAGTCTACAAAACAAAACCATTGAGAGATGGAAAAACTATGCCATGCGAGGTGAAAGCCAAATGATGAAGATTCACCATATTGGTACTAGAAATCTTTTTCTAGAGTTTGAGGGGGCTTACCTCTATATTAATAGCAGATTATTAGGAATGTGGGAAGGGCAAAATCTTTCAGATTATTACAAACCGAACCAAATCATCAGTAACTTGATACTGAAATATTATGAAAATAAGCAAGTCTTTGGTACTGCCTTTGTACCAGGGAAAGAACCTATTCATACACTTCCTCCAGAAATCAATAGTGAACATGAGGCTATCGTACTAAAATATCATCCTAAGATGGACTTTTGTTATGTCAGCTTCGGGCAAGGACGTTGGGCAGCCAAGGTTCCTGCGGAAGAGTTTAGCTGGGAACCACAACCCATTAACCAGCTGCCTTATGTAATTGGTTCGACAGTGCCTATTAAAGTTACAGAAATTGACATAAAAAATTTGGTCATTACTGCTAGCATCAGAGATAGATTGCCTAGACCGCTTACAGGGCCTGGTGCAGAAGATGCTGCAATACACCCTGAGTACAGATGGTTCAGCATGAAAGAACAAACTAATGAGGGACTAATCCTATTGGACAAAAAACATGTGCCTGGCATTCTCCCCCTCAAAGATTTACAAACGCCACTAGAGTCATTGCTCCCTGCGATTAAAAACGAAGGAGGACTTTGGCTTGGAGTTATAGGCATCATAGGACGAAACCTACATTGCTCACAACGAATCATGGGCGAAGCTCTAAAAGCTGAAGACTTCCAATATTACAAGCCCGATGGTAAGCAAACTGTTTTTGTGAAAGGAAATGCTATTCTAGTTGCAACTATAATAGCCGTAAAAAAGAACAAGTTAATCGTCTCATCTGGTGCTTCGATGGGGTACATTCCACGTAAAGAATGTACAGGGCAAATCATCATTCCATTGGATAACACTTTCCAAGTAGGTCAACAGGTAAAATGCGTTAAAACCAAGCAGACCTCTTTACAATTTGAAGGAAGTATTGTTCAGGCTTATCCCTCTGGAATGAGAGACTTACTAAATATAGATATAGGTAGTAAAGTATTAGTTAAAGTTGAGTCTGTATTTGAGGGACGAGTTATTGCACGGCTATGTCACAAAGATAAAGGAAAAATAGTTGTCCAAAACTATATGGTTTACATTGATTCAGAGGATATAGAATTTGAAAGAGAGAAAGATATACAGGAATGGGTTGACAAGTGGAAAGGTGATTATGTCAATGTGGAATGTACAGAAATCCTTTACGATACGGGGTACATATTCTGTAGTCAAAAAAAACTGCGTCAAAAAGGCATCTGATTTTACATCTTCATCTATAGAGTATACCCCAGATCGGGATAAGTAATTATTGCTGTCTGCCAAAAATCAAATTAAAAGCCTTCCGCAATACCGATAAACAGACGTTGTTTTTCCTCCTATACCTTATCCTTAATATTAAAGAAATGTAATTTTAGAGGCTTGATGATTTAGAATAAGTAAATATGAGTATTTTTGCGAACAATTAAAAACATTGTTTAACTATGGAGAACCTAAAGAAGAAAATACTTCTTGACGTACATACACATACTGTGGCATCAGGTCATGCCTACAGCAGTCTGCAAGAGATGGCGAGGGCTGCAGCAGACAAGGGACTGGAGGTGCTGGGGATTACTGAGCACGGACCGAGTGTGCCTGGTACTTGTCCGCTGGTTTACTTCAGGAATATGTTTGTGATACCCAGACAGATGTATGGGGTCAGGCTGTTGATGGGATGTGAGGTGAACATCCTTGATAATCATGGTGGACTGGACCTGAATGACTACCATCTCGACTTGCTGGATATTGCTATCGCAGGTATTCACGGCAACTGCTGGCAAGGTGGAACGAAGGAGGAGAATACCAATGGTATGATACAGATCATACGCAATCCTAAGATTCACATCATCAGCCATCCTGGGGATGGTACTGCGGAACTTGATTTCGAGCCATTGGTATTAGCAGCAAAGGAATCGCATACGTTGTTGGAAATCAACAACCACTCGCTGGCGCCAGAACGGAAAAAGGCTGTGGCACGGGATAACAATTTGGAGATTCTGCGCCTATGTAAGAAATATGAAGTTCCGACTATCCTCGGCAGCGATGCCCATATTTCCTTCCAGATTGCCGACTATGAAAGGATATATCCTCTCTTGGAGGAAACCGATTTCCCAGATGAACTGATTATGAACTACTCGCCGCAACGTTTCTTCGATTATTTGGGACTGCAACACAAGCTGTAGGAGAGGCACTATTCGATTTTATTTTGTATGTCATCAAACTATATTTGGAATTATTCCGATAAAAAAAGCATGGTCAACAGTATTTCTGCTGCTGACCATGCTTGTAAGTGAGAAAGGAGAAATTATTAAAATCCTATTTTCGTTCTCTGGCGGGGAATCTCAATGGACAAGATGTCTTCAGGAGTTAGTTTTAACAAATCGTACTTGTCTTTAGGCTGCTGCTTGATACAGCGAGTAGCATGCTGGATATAAATCCGCTCTATTTGATTAGCAACGAAACGGGCATTCCCCCATGTTTCCGGATCACGCATCTGATACGCCTGAGCCAATAATGTGCTGTATTTTTCCCACGCTTTAGCGGTAAATTTGTATTGGTAGTCATTCACTCTTCGTCGGGTTATCTCCAGCAATTCTTCGACAGTAAAATCTGCAAATTCAAACCTGTTAGGAAATCGAGACAACAAACCCGGG
>ODAJ014764761.1_pt1 | contig 13697 bp, 6 predicted proteins | sample 1539241 | NCBI WGS metagenome assembly ODAJ01 (sample SAMN02144231, study PRJEB22623) | gut metagenome | biome: sheep rumen | host: Ovis aries | place: New Zealand | reverse complement strand
AAACTTAATTTTATATGTTTAACTAAAAGTAAAAGAGTATTCTATGAGAAAGAGAATTGCACTTTTCTTGGCTTGCTTCATGATAGCAAGCTTGGCCATCGCCCAAACGCGCGTTACGGGTACCGTAGTGAGCGTGGAGGACGGTGAACCCATCCCTGGTGCCCAAGTACTGATTGAAGGCACTAAGACGGGTGTTGTCACCAATGCGGACGGCAAGTTCTCCCTGACAGTCCCCGCCTCGGCTAAGCGCCTGGCAGTGTCCTGCTCGGGTATGGTTCCGCAGTTGGTACGTGTGAAGCCCGTTGTGAATGTAGAACTGCAGGTCGACAACAAGGCTCTGGACGAAGTGATGGTTGTTGCCTACGGTACCAGTACCAAGGCCGCTTTCACGGGTTCGGCCACCGTTGTAGGCACCGAAAAAATCGAGGCCCTGCAGAGTTCCAATGCCCTGGACGCTCTGACGGGTCACGTGGCTGGTGTCGAGCTGTACAACGCCACGGGTGATCCTACCAACAACACTCCCAGCATCCGTATTCGCGGTATCAGTTCTCTGACTGCTGGAACGGCACCCCTGATTGTTGTCGATGGTACCCCCTATGGCAGTGACATGAACAACATCAACACTGCCGACGTGGAGAGCATGACTGTCCTGAAGGATGCAGCTGCTACCTCTCTGTATGGTGCGCGTGGTGCCAATGGTGTTATTCTGATAACCACCAAGGGTGGGGGACAGCGTGGTGAGACTAAGGTTACCCTCGATGCCAAGTGGGGTTCTAATAGTCGCGCCCGTCGTGAGTACAAGACCGTGGACAATCCCGCCCAGTACTATGAAATGTACTATGGCGCACTGAATAACTATGCTCAGAACCGTGGTATGGATCCCCTGAGAGCAAACCTCTGGGCCAATAATAACCTGACCGCTGCCAATGATTATGGTCTCTACTACAACGTTTACAACGTGCCCACGGGTCAGTTGATGATTGGCCAGAACGGTAAGTTGAATCCCAATGCTACATTAGGTCGTACGGTAGGTGACTATCTGCTCATGCCCGACAACTGGCTTGATGCTGCCTACAGTCATGGTCTGCGTCAGGAGTACAACGTCAGCGTCAGCAATGCCAACGAAAAAAGCAACTTCTATGCAAGTTTTGGTTATACAAACAACGAAGGTATCACCTTCAACAGCAACCTGGAGAATATCAGCGGCCGTTTGAAGGCTGACTTGCAGGCCAAGAAGTGGCTGAAAGTGGGTGCCAACGTTTCTTTTAACCACTACAATGCCAAGTCGATGCAGGAGGATGGAACGAGCAATTCGTCTACCAATATCTTCGCTGCTGCCACTCAGGTGGCTCCCATCTATCCCCTCTACCTGCGAAATGCCGATGGAAGCATCATGATTGACCCTCGCAATGGTTTCCGCATGTACGACTGGGGCGATCGTGGCAATGCCAATCTGGAGCGCCCTGTATTCACAGGCTCCAATGCCTTGCAACAGCAACAGGTTGATGCCAGACAGTGGGAGGGTAATGCCTTCACGGCTACAGGCTTTGCTGAGATTCGTTTCCTGAAGGACTTTAAACTGACTTCGCTCAACACCATGAATCTGGACGAGAGTCGCAGCACCAGTCTGACAAATCCCTATTACGGCAACTATGCTGGTCAGAATGGTATCCTCTACAAGTATCACTCCCGTACGTTGGACTATACATTCCAGCAGCGCTTGGAGTGGAACCACGACTTTAACAGGCACGATGTTGGCGTCATGGTTGGTCACGAGTGGTATCGCGACAATTACTATCGTCTGGGCGCCAGCAAGTATAATATGTTCGATCCCAATAATCTCGAATTGAACGGTGCCGTAAACGACAACTCCAGCGCATCGTCCTATACGACCATGTACAATAACGAGGCCTACTTTGCACGTGCTCAGTACAACTACGCTCTGAAATATTTCCTCTCTGCACAGTATCGTCGAGAGGCCAGCAGCCGTTTCACCAAAGAAGACGGACGCTGGTGGGGTAACTTCTACAGCATCGGTGCCTCTTGGGTTGTGTCTCAGGAGAAGTTCATGCAGAATGTCAAGTGGGTAGACTTCCTGAAAATGAAGGTAAGTTATGGTGAACAGGGTAACGACCGCATCAGCAACTTCCTCTATACTAACCGCTATACGGTGGTGAATGCCGGTGGCAATCCTGCCGTTTCACCCAGTGCTCTGAAGGGCAATCCCGATTTGACATGGGAAACCACAGGCGAATTGAATGCCGGTATCGAATTTGGTCTCTTCAAGAATCGTTTGAATGGTAGCATCGAATACTTCTGGCGTAAGACCAGCGACATGATTTACCAGTTCACCCTGCCTCGTTCTTCCGGTTTTGGTGGTTACTACGATAACATCGGTGACATGGTTAACCGTGGTATTGAGGTAGAACTGAACGCCGACATTTTCCGCACGAAGAACTTCAAGTGGAACGTTGGTGCCAACCTGACTCACTATAAGAATAAGATTAAGACCATGCCTGAGGAGAAACTGACCTCCACCGTCAAGGACTTCGACGGCAAGGAATATCGTGGTTACGCCAATGGTAATATGTTCATCGGTGAAGGTCTGAGCATCGGTAGTTACTACATGCCCGTTTATGCCGGTATTTACAATGAGAACACATGGCAGCAGACTGGTGACGATGCATACGATCCTTCATTGGCAGGTAGCAGCATGTGGTACCGCGACGTGACTAAATATCGCGATGGCGACCCCATCGTCGATGATAACGGAGATCCAGTGCTTGACGCTGCTGGCAATCCTACCTACGAGCAGGTTGCTTATAAGGAGCATATTACGACTACGGACTACAGTGCTTCTGATGACTACGTTCAGAGTGGTAGCCTGCTGCCCAAGGTCTATGGCGGTTTCAACACAAACTTCGAGCTTTACGGCTTCGAACTGGGTGTAGACTTTGCCTATCAGATTGGTGGTAAGGTTTACGACTCAGACTATGCAAGTTTCATGAGTTCGCCCACAAGCCGCAGCAAGGGTTCAAACTTCCATGCTGACCTGCTCAACGCTTGGTCGACGAACAACGCCACCAGCAATGTTCCTCGCTTTATGTTTGGCGACCAGTACAGCAGTGCCATGAGCACACGCTTCCTGACCAAGGCCAGTTACTTGAGTCTGCAGAACCTGACCTTCGCCTACAACCTGCCCAGCAATTTGCTGCGCAAGGCTAAGATTGAAGCTGTCAAACTGTACATGAATGCCAGCAACGTTTGGTTGTGGAGCAAGCGTCAGGGTCTCGACCCACGCACTGCTGCCACCGACCTCAGTTACGGTGAGTCCAATGCCGCCTACTATTCTACTATCCGTACCATCAGTGCAGGTGTGAAAGTAACCTTCTAAAAACGTATGAAGATGAAAAATATATATAAGATATTTGCAATAGCAGCCTTGGGCAGCACCTTCACGCTGACCAGCTGCATCGAGGAGCCCATTCCCACCAATACGGTGACTGACGAAGTTCTGGCATCCTCGAGTAAGGCTTCGGAAGCCTTGGTGTGGGCCATGCCTGCCTTCCTCAATAAGTTTGCCGTCTATGCCGACGACCAAGCTTACGATTGGGGCTATGGCTCACTGATGCACATTCGCGACGTCATGACAGCCGACATGGCCGTAGTCAGCAGTGGCTACAACTGGTATAGCAGCTGGGCAGCCAACCAGTACCAGGGGCGTCGCTACGCTCGTACGGCCTTTGCATGGTACTACTACTATGGTGCCATCAACACCGCCAACAATGCCATCGGCGCCCTGGCCGGAACTACCGAAGGCATCAGTGCTGGCTATCTGGGTGCAGCATATGCCTATCGTGCGCTCTTCTATCTGGATGCAGCACGCATCTACGAGTTCTTGCCCAACGATGTCTATGGTGCTGACTACAAGACCGAGGCTGAGGCTGGTGAAACAGTTACCGACTCTACAACCTATGGTCACAGTATCAACTATTTGACTATCCCCATTGTAACGGACGAAACCCCCGAGGATAAGGTTCAGAACAATCCGCGTGCCAGTCACGAGGACATGTACGCCTTCATTCTTTCCGACCTTGACAAGGCTGAGGCCCTTATCACAAACTACAGCCGTAGCAGCAAGACTACGCCCGACCTTGCCTGTGTCTATGGTCTGAAGGCTCGTCTCTATATGTGGAATGCCGGCTACTTGGAGGAAACAGGTAAAGGCGATGCTCAGGCAGAATATGCCAAGGCAGAGCAGGCCGCACGCAATGCCATCAACACTGGCGGCAACCAGCCCCTTACGAAGGACGAATGGTTGAGCACCACAGATGGTTTCAACAAGATGTCGGTAAGTTCGTGGATGTGGGCTGCCAATGCATCGGCTGACGACGATGTCGTTCAGACAGGTATTCTGAACTGGACCAGTTGGATGTCCAATGAGGCTGTCTTCGGCTATGCCGCAGCTGGTCCCTTCACGATGATTGCCTCGGCTCTATACGACGCTATCAACGACACCGACTTCCGCAAACTCAGTTTCAAAGCTCCTGAGGGCAGTCCTCTGTCAGGCAAGGAACCCATTCTGATTCAGGACGAAAACAGTCCAGAATACATGTGGGCTACTTTCCCTGCGTACACAAGCATTAAGTTCCGTCCCGCCGGTGGTACCGTCAGCGATGCAACTGTAGGTGCTGCCACAGACTTCCCCATCATGCGTGTGGAAGAAATGTACCTCATTGAGGCCGAGGCTGCTGCCCATCAGGATGCCGGTCGTGGCGTCGAACTGCTGAAGAATTTTGTCACCACCTATCGCGACCCCGGATATATCTGCAAGGCCAGTTCCGTGGAAGATGCTGTGGAGGCCGTGTTCCTGCAGAAGCGTATCGAACTGTGGGGTGAGGGCCAGACCTTCTTCGACTACAAACGTCTCAACCACTCTGTAGACCGTACCACCAGCACCAACTGGGCTGCAACGGAGAACCTGAAGACCGAAGGTCGTCCCGCATGGATGACGTTCCCCATCATCATCAGTGAGGAGAACAACAATCAGGGAATCAAGGGAAAGAATAACCCCGACCCAAGTGACAAATACAAGCCTGTTGAAGAGTAATCACTAAAAACAATGAGAACTATGAAGATATTCAATAAACTTTCTGCAGCGATGTTGGTTCTGCCTCTCATGGCAGGCCTCACCGCTTGCCAAGACGAGCATGCAGAATATAATGCTGCTCAGGCCTTAAGCAATGCTCAGGTGTTCTTTAGTGAGCAAACGCTTAATACCACTACACGCGAACTGGACATGAATGCTGCCAGTTTCGTTATCCCCATTCAGCGTGTGGACACGGTAGGTGAACTGACTGTCAATCTGGAGAACCGTCAGGATGCTGCCAGCACCACGAAACTCAACGTGCCCGAATCTGTAACTTTTGAAAACGGAAAAGCCACGGCTGAGATTATCATCACTTACGATCCCGCAACCATCGATTTCGAAGATATCAACCGTGACACACTTGTCATTGCTGATGCACAATACACGACACCATACGGTGGCACGGAGTATCGTTTCGGTGCCCTCATTCCTTTGCCTTGGACTGATTGGGTATACACGGCTACGGCATTTGCAGCTGAAGGTGGTCAGGGTGACTTCCCTCTTGGAACGTCTGGTGACGGTAAGGGCGACTATCTCTATGGTGGTATGTACTTTGATGGCGATGATCCCGGTCTGCCCATTTCTTTCCGTCAAAACAAGCTGAACCCTCAGCAGGGTGAGTTCAAGATTGAGCATTGGGGTCGCGACGTAGACTTTGTAATGCCTGCAGAATGGGATGAAGACCGTGGCATTTGGCGCATTTTTGTGCCTCTCACTCCAATTGGCGCAGATTATCAGGACTTAGGCCCCATCTATGTATGCGACTACATAGCATTGTATGACCTGATGGGACGCGACCCGTTGACATGGGAGATTTTGGAGCGCAATGGTCTCGAATGTTCCTATGACCCCAAGACCGGTAAGTTCTCGCTGTATGTTCTTTACGTCATCGGTGACGGCCGTGGATTTGGTGAAGGTGAAGAAAGTTTCCAGGTACATGGTTTCTATATCCCCGACTATTCAGCCGTTCCCAGTTTCCTGGGCATTCTTACCGACAAGGAATCAGTGCCCTATGCTCAAGTGGACGTAACCTTCGGTGCTGACGTGCAGAAGGCGCTGGCCTATGTGGTAGAGAATGGCGACGACACTGGTGCCGTGGCCGATGCCTTGGCTGCTGGTGACATTGAGGGTATAGAACTGGTATCTGGTATTAACAACATACCCCTTGGCGACCAGGTTGGTGCTCTGAAGGTTGTTGTGGCGTCTATTGTTGACGATGAGGTTGTCTACAGCAATGCTGTTAATTTCGAGTACTACGGCGGTGGAAAGAATCCTTGGCAGTCACTGGGTATGGGTATCTGGACAGAGCCTCTGGTGTCCGACTGGTATGAAGCGGCTGAGGTTCAGGATGTCGAGGTGGAGATTCGTGAGAGCGAGGATGCTCCAGGCCTGTATCGAATCATGGACCCCTATGGAGCAAACTGGTATCTTGCAAGTGCAAATGCAATGACTCCCTGTGAGTATGTCGAGGTGAATGCCGAAGACCCTCAGGGCGTTTATGTACTGCCTCAGATGTTGGGCGTCGACGTAGAGGGCAGTGGCAACGAACTTGGCTTGGCCTCACTTGGTGGCTACTTTTACAGCAATGGCAATACACTTGAGGAACTGAAAGGTGCAGGCTATCTGGGTGTCAATAATGCTGGCGTGATTACGCTTCCCACTTTTGCAAGTGGTGACGATCCTTCAGCCGAAAACTACTACACCTATCAGGGCATCTTCATTTATGGCACCAAGGCTTACTATGGCATGAATAATTTCCGCGTCGTCCTGCCCGAGGCTGTAACGAACTCGGCACGCGCCAAGGCTAAGGCTGCAGGCTTTGCCAGACGTATGAAGATGAACCAAAAATTTGGTAAGCCACAGCTTCACAAGACCGATGTACGGCGTAGAATGCCCAACATCCTGCATCGCCTTAACGAGACCGTTTTGAAGTAAACAGGGTGTGTAATTTGTAAATCATTGGCAAAACAGAGCGCATCCATTACTGGTGCGCTCTGTTTGTCCAGAAACTAAACTGATTTTTTCTATGAAAAGACTTTTACTCGCACTCCTTGCAATTACGCTTTACTATACGGCATGGGCCATTCCGGCCTTGCCCGTTCGGCGCACAGTGACACTGTCAGACGGCACCAGACAAGTAGTTACATTGCAGGGCGACGAGCACTTCAGTTTCTACCGTCTGGACGATGGCCGTAAAGGCCTGCTGTCAGACGGTGGTCGCTTTGAGCTGCTGTCGGAAGATAAGTTCCAAGCCCGAATTCGCCAGGCTCAATCCATGCACAAGGTGGCAGATGCCCGTCGCTCTGTCCGTTCGGCCATGCTTTGTAAATCTGCACAGCGCCGTATCGTCACGGTAGGTCAGCGTCGCGGGCTGGTTATCTTGGTGTCGTTTGAGGATCTCGATTTTTCCATAGACGACCCAAATGGCACCTACCAGCACTTCTTTAACGAGGAAGGCTATTCCGACGATGGAATGTCAGGTTCCGTCCACGACTACTTCCGCAATCAGAGTTACGGCCAGTTCGACCTTTCCTTCGATGTATATGGCCCTGTGAAGTTGAGCCGTAGTTATACCTTCTATGGGCGAAACGACAAAGACAGCAAGGACGTGAATGTACACAGCATGATTACAGAGGCGCTGCGCACGATGGACGGCGAGATTGACTACGGCAAGTATGACTGGGACGAAGACGGTGCCGTGGACCAGGTATTCTTCATCTATGCCGGATACTGCGAGGCGCAGGGAGCCGAAGAAAATACCATCTGGCCTCACGAATCCAGTATTGAGTCGGCAGGATTGGTGCTCGACGGCAAACGTCTGGGCACATACGGATGCAGTGGCGAACTGATGGGCACCACGGGCACCCATCTGGATGGCATAGGCACGGCCTGTCACGAGTTCACTCATTGCCTGGGCCTGCCAGACTTCTATGATACGGGATATACGGGAGGCTATGGCATGGCTTCGTGGGATTTGATGTCTGCAGGCAGCTACAACAACAATAGCCGCACGCCGGCGGGCTACACCTCGTATGAGCGTTGGGTGGCAGGTTGGATGGAACCCACCGAACTGACGGGTGCCGGGCCCATACGCATCGAAGGCATGAACCCCATACAGACGGCGCCCGAGGCTTATGTCCTGTATAACGACAAGACCCATGATGAATTTTATCTGATAGAGAACAGACAACCCGTTGGCTGGGACGGCGCCCTGCCTGGTCATGGTCTGCTCGTCCTTCATGTCGATTACGATGAAGCTTCGTGGAGAGGAAATACACTCAATTGTAATCCCAAGCATCAACGGCTGACCGTGGTGCCGGCCGACAATAACACCCTGGAGAACGTCAAAGGCATGGCTGGCGACCCTTATCCGGGAACATCCGAAAACCACAATCTGACCAACTATACCACTCCGGCTGCCACGCTGTTCAATAAGAACAAAGACCGTACGTTCTTCCTGAACAAGCCGCTGAATAACATACAGGAGAGCACCGACGGACTGATCAGTTTCGTAGCCTTGCATCCCGAGTTGGAAATCCCCGATGCCAAGGCCGAAAAGGAGAGCACGACGTCCTTCCTCATTCGCTGGCAGCCGGTGGAATATGCCACAGCGTACGAACTGGAACTGACCGAGACTCCTGCCTCGAAGCACGACCTCACGGAGTGCCTGCTCATGAAGGAGGACTTCCCAAAGTGCGTAACTGCCAGTGCGGGCTTCTCCGACGTCTCAGGCAAACTGAGCAATTATCTCTCCAACCAGGGTTGGACGGGCAGCAAGTTGTACACTTCGCCCAAGGGATTGCGCTTCGGCACCAGCAGTGAGGCCGGCTATCTGCGAACTGCAGGCTATCAAATCCCCGAAAGTGGAGAGGTGACCTTGGTCCTTGACTTAGCCCCCTTCGCCGAGGGCACGGCCGCAACGGGTGAGGTGCGATTTGTCTACAATTCCCGCTGGGATACTTACCAGTCGGTCACCTTCTCTGTCGACAAGGCCGGACGCTACTTGCTCCATTGCTCTGGACTGGAAGGCGTGGGGGCCATTGACATCCGCCCCGAATCGCGTCTCTACATCACCTACCTGGCACTCTACGAAGGCCATTGGACCGACGAAGAACTGTCCGCCACCAGCGTCAAGGCAGAATGCACGGAGCTGGTGCAGCCTGTGATGCAGGCTCCGCGCCGCATCTCCACCCAGAAGGTCAGCACCTCGGAGACCACGTTCCGCGTGGCAGAGGCCAACCCCACGAGCACCTACACCTTCAGCATCCGCGCACTGACGGACGAGGGAATCGTATCGCTGTGGAGCGAGAAGCAATCGTTCCGTCTCGACGATACGGGCATATCCTCTCCCTCTGTAGGCAGACAGCCAGACAGCGGACAGTGGTTCGACCTTTCGGGTAGGCGCATAGCGGTACCTACCCAGCCAGGCATATACGTGCGTGGCGGGCGGAAAACTGCGGTGCGGTAATCCGATATACCCTTCAACCCCTCAACATCTTTTGTATCGTAAATAGCATTTTATTGAGAGGGTGCCCCCTTGCTTCTGCGCGATGCAGCGGCAAGGGGCTTTTTGTGTCTCCTCAGAGGTCCTGCAAGATATTGTAGTTGGCCTCGTCGATGCGGTTGCTGAGTATTTGTGAGAGATATATTTGTGTGGTCTTTTCCGACTCGTGCCCCATGGCCTGGCAGATGACGGCCAGCGGCACGTCGCGCTGGTGGGCAATGCTGGCCCAGGAGTGTCGTGCCACGTACATGCTCAGCGACGGTGGCAGTCCGACGATGCGGGCCAGTTTCTTCAGTTTGCGGTTGACATAGAGCAGGCGGCTCAGGTATTGCTGGCGTTCGGTACCGTCCTCATACTGGATGATGGGCAGCAGATATTGCGTGCGGTTGGGCGGATACTTGCGCAGGATTTTCTGCATGATGTCCTCCCAGCGGATGATGAGCTGCTGACCCGTCTTGCGGCGGCAGTAGGTGATGTACCCATTGCGCAGGTCGCGCTTACGCAGGTATGCCATGTCGACGAACGACATGCCGCGCAGGCAGAAACTGAGCATGAACATGTCGCGCGCATAGTCCACCGGACTGCCAGGCGGCAGGTGGGCACGGTATATCGAGCTTATGTCTCCCTGCGTTACGGCCCGTTTAGGTGTGCGGTCCACGCCTGTGTACACATGGCTGAAGGGTTGCCGCTGGCTGGCGAAGCCGTCGGCTACGGCCATGTTGTAGATGCGTCTCAAGGCACGCAGATAGAACGACGACGTATTGCGGCATACCCCCCTGTTGATGAGGTACGCCTCGTAGGCATCGATGAAGGGCGTGTCAATCTCGGAGAATGTTACTTCAGGATTACGACAAAACTCGATGAACCGCTTCGCTGTGATGGCGTAGATTTCACCGGTTCGTGTGCGCCCCATGGCCTTCAGCCGTTCGGCCTGCCGGATGGCATAGTTGTAGAATGTAGTCATGTTGCTTTAATGATAAAAAAGGGTATAACAAAAAATCCCCAAGACCAGTTTGTCCGGTCTTGGGGAATTGCGAATTCCGTCTATTGGGGAGGGGACTTAGCCTTTCAGCGACTTCAGCGTTTCTTGCAGTGCGGCAATCTTGCTCTGTGCATCGGACAGCTTCTTACGCTCCAGCTCCACCACCTGCGCAGGTGCGTTCTGCACGAAGCGCTCGTTCTGGAGTTTCTTCTCGATGCCTGCCATGAAGCCTTGCAGTCGCTTGATTTCCGCTTCGGCCTTGGCGGCTTCGGCCTCGGCGTCGATGAGGTTGCCCAGGGGCACGGCGTATTCCTGAGTGCCCACGAGGAAGTTCTGGCTGCCTTCGCCCTTCTTCTCCACGGTGCTCATCCCGGAGAGACCGGCCATCTTGCTGATGGTGGACTGGTAGCAGGCTATTGCCGAATCGGACTGTCCGACGACCTCCAGGGTGAGCGGTTCGCGAGGCGATATGTTCTTGCTCTGGCGTATGGCGCGCACGCCGCTGATTATCTGCTTGGCATGCTCGAACTGGGCAATCATGCGGGCATCCTCCTCGCTGGGAGCATCCAGGGTGAGCGTGGCCGTCATGATGCTTTCGCCCTCCTGGCGCTCGGCGATGTGCTGGTACAGCTCTTCGGTGATGAAGGGCATGAAGGGGTGGATGACCTTCATCAGCGACTCGAAGATGCCGAGCGTCTCGCGCAGCGTCTCGCTGTCGATGGGAGCCTGGTAGGCAGGCTTAATCATCTCCAGGTACCAGCCCGAGAACTCGTCAGTGAAGAGTTTAAAGATGGACATCAATGCTTCGTTGAGGCGATACTGACTGTACTGGCGGTTGATTTCGGCCACCTCGGTACGCAGCACGGCCTTCATCCAGGCGATGGCCTTCCGGTTGTCCTCCGGCTGCTCGATGTCGGCGACCTCCCAACCCTTCACCAGGCGGAAGGCATTCCATATCTTGTTGCAGAAGGCAGCACCCTGCTGGCACAGGTCCTCCTTGAAGAGGATGTCGTTGCCTGCGGGGGCGGCCAGCAGCATGCCCATGCGCACGCCGTCGGCGCCATACTTCTCGATGAGGCCGATGGGGTCGGGACTGTTGCCCAGCGACTTCGACATCTTGCGCCCCAGTTCGTCGCGCACGATGCCGGTGAAATACACGCTGCGGAAGGGCACGTCCCCGAGGTACTCCTCGCCGGCCATGATCATGCGGGCCACCCAGAAGAAGATGATGTCCGGGCCCGTCACCAGGACGCTGGTGGGGTAGTAGTAGCGGATTTCCTCGTTGCCGGGATGGTTGATGCCGTCGAACAGCGAGATGGGCCACAACCATGACGAGAACCACGTGTCGAGGGCGTCCTCGTCGCGGGTCAGCTCTTCGGGCGTGATGTTTTCGTAACCCTCAATCTGGCGAGCCTTCTCCAGGGCCTCCTCGGGAGTGAGTGCTACGACGAACTTCTCTTCCTCGTCCTCAGCCGTCGGCAGGAAGTAGGCCGGTATGCGGTGTCCCCACCAGAGCTGGCGGCTGATGCACCAGTCCTGGATGTTCTCCAGCCAGTTGCGGTATGTGGTGACGTACTTGGTGGGGTAGAACTTAATCTTGCCCTCCAACACGGGCGGCAGTGCAATCTCTGCAAAGTGCTTCATGTTGAGGAACCACTGCTTGCACAGGCGCGGCTCCACGGCCGTGTCTTGGTTGCGCTCCGAGTAGCCCACCTTGTTGTCGTAGTCCTCGATTTTCTCTATCAGGCCCGCCTCCTTCAGGTCGACGACAATCTGCTTGCGCACGTCCATGCGGTCCATGCCCACGTAGAGCGGGCTCTGGTCGGAGATGGTGCCGTCGGGGTTGAAGATGTCGATGGTCTCCAGGTTGTGCGCCTTGCCCAGGGCATAGTCGTTGACGTCGTGGGCAGGAGTCACCTTCAGACAGCCCGTACCGAACTCGATGTCGACGTAGCGGTCCTCGATGACAGGGATGACGCGGCCTACCAGAGGCACGATGACCTTGTGTCCCCGCAGCCACTGGTTCTTGGGGTCTTTCGGGTTGATGCACATGGCCGTGTCGCCCATGATGGTCTCGGGGCGCGTGGTGGCCACTACGGCATAGTAGCCCTTTTCATCCTTGTGGATGATGTTGCCGGCCTCCTCCAGGGCTTTAAGGTCTTTAAGGGCGTTAAGGTCCTTAGGGTCTTGAAGGTAATATTTCAGGTGGAAGAGGTGACTCTTCTCGTCGCGGTAGATGACCTCCTCGGTGGAGAGCACGGTCTGGGCCTTGGGGTCCCAGTTCACCATGCGCAGGCCGCGGTAGATGAGGCCCTTGTTGTAGAGGTCTACGAACACCTTCAGCACGCTCTCCGAGCGCAGTTCGTCCATGGTGAAGGCCGTGCGGTCCCAGTCGCACGAGGCGCCCAGTCGGCGCAGTTGCTTCAGGATGATGCCTCCGTGTTCCTCGGTCCATGCCCAGGCGTGCTTCAGGAACTCCTCACGAGTGAGGTCGCGCTTCTTGATGCCCTGTTCGGCCAGTCGGTTCACCACCTTGGCCTCCGTGGCGATGGAGGCATGGTCGGTGCCGGGCACCCAGCAAGCATTCTTGCCGTCCAGTCGTGCCTTGCGCACCAGTATGTCCTGGATGGTATTGTTGAGCATGTGTCCCATGTGCAGCACACCGGTCACGTTAGGTGGCGGTATGACGATGGTGTAGGGTTCTCTGTCGTCGGGTTTACTGCTGAAGAGTTTGTGGTCCAGCCAGTACTGGTACCACTTGCTTTCAACCTCTTTAGGGCTGTATTTGGTTGCTAATTCCATAGATATATATTAAATTTTCGTGCAAAAATACGCAATAATGTTGACGTGGCAAAACGATTTTCGCCATTTTACACTTTTATCGGCCAAATGCGTCGGATTTCCAAATCTTTTTGTATCTTTGCAGCCGACATAACACTTTAATACATATTTATTATGGTATCAGTAGCATACAAGAACCGCACGCGCGACGAGATTATCGCCGCCTTCCGCGAGTCCATCCGCAAGAAGCGCGAGTGGCAGGAGAGGGCAGAGGAAGAAAT
>ODAJ014768831.1_pt1 | contig 13700 bp, 15 predicted proteins | sample 1539241 | NCBI WGS metagenome assembly ODAJ01 (sample SAMN02144231, study PRJEB22623) | gut metagenome | biome: sheep rumen | host: Ovis aries | place: New Zealand | reverse complement strand
TTGTCTTCGTCAAGACATCGTACTACATTCAGTTCAAAATAGCTATTTACCATCATATCATTTTGTTTTGATAGTGCAAAGATACAAGATAATCAAATTCGACCGATTAATTTTACACGTGTTATTATACCAATCACTATAGGTAATATCTATTAATTCATAAATTCGAATGGAAGTTATTTCGTTTGTGCGTGCATGTGTTGTTCTATGGCTGTAACCTCTACTAACCAGATGGTATGTCGCTGATTATAAATTATTTATGCACTATTTTGTATCTATTTATCTTCTACTAAACCTCTACTAATCCTCTACTTATCTTCTACCTATCCTCTACGGTATTTCTATACGTTGAGTGGACGAGGCATCGTTTCTATGAAGGAGAAGAAATGTTCCCACGTTGGGAACATGGCATTCCCACGTTGGGAACGTAACATTCCCACGCTGGGAATAAATGCTGAGCCTTAGGCTTATGTGGCCAGTGTTGATTGATTAATATGATGCCTCCTTTGCAGAATAAGATGCACTTATTGCGGAATAAAATGTACTTATTGTGCGATAAGGGATGCTTAATTCAGATGGAAAGGGGTGTAGTAGAGGATTAGTAGAGGATTAGTAGAGGTTTAGTAGAGGTAAAAATACAAGTATATGTTTGATAAAGTAGCTTATATTCAGCAGTTTAAGCGGTCAATGCTCCTTATTTAGTAGATGTAGAGGTAAAAAGTATGAAGTTACAGTTGTTATTGTCGTCTTTATGAGGTTGGAGGCATGCTGATGGTTAAAATTTTACTCGTTTATTTGGCGCATTGGCAATTAATGCTTATCTTTGTCCCGATATGATGCAGATGCTCCAGATCATACCGATCATGTGGCGTGCCGTCCGTCCGAGTAGGGTGGTGGACATGCCTGCCGTCAGGAACGCCTTCTGGCTCCGCAAGGGCTACGAGGGGCTGACCTTCTTCGGCACTATCCTCACGCCCACGCAGCAGGATGCCGACGACTTCAACGGCGCCTATTCGGCGATGAAGAACCACGAGATGATCCATCTGCGTCAGGCTCAGGCCTGCGGCGACTCCTGGCTGCGCTTCTACCTTCTGTATATATGGTATTGGCTGAAGGGCCTCCGCATGAGCCGGCGGATGAGGCATGCGCCCTATCTGCTCAACCCCTTCGAGATGGAGGCTTACAGTCGGATGAACGACCTGCACTATCTCGACCGTTGCAAGGGCGGGGCACAGGAGTGGCGCCGCTACGCGAAGATGTCACTCGAAGAGCGCCTCGCTTGCTATCAGAAGAAATCATCAAAAGTATAGGAATGGAAAATAAGAAACTACAGGCGCACAGCGCCATCTTTCTCGCCAACACGATCTTCGGACTGGGTGTCCCAGTCACCAAACTCTTGCTCGACTCCTGGGTCACGCCGATGGGCTATATGGCCTCGCGCTCGCTGGGAGCCTGTCTGGTGTTCTGGCTCATTGCTGCCTTCATGCCGAAGGAGCATGTGGAGAAGCGCGATCTCGTCACCATCCTCTTTGGCGGCTTGCTGGGCTTCGTCATCTCTCAGACGCTGACGGCCTGGGCGCTCGACTTCACCAGTCCCATCTATTTCTCGCTGATAGCTACGCTGACGCCCGTTGCCGTGATGCTCTGTGCGGCTCTGACGATTGGTGAGCGGATCACGCCGATGAAGTTGCTGGGCGTGCTGCTGGGCATCGCCGGTGCCGTGCTGATGGTGCTGATGAGTCAGTCGATGGGTTCTGGCAAGAACGACCTGATAGGCATTGCGCTGGCATTGCTCAGTGTGCTGACGTGGGCTATCTACCTTATTATCACGCGTAAGGTGGCAGAGAAGTATTCGCCTGTCACGCAGATGAAGTATGTGTTCTTAATTTCCGCTGTCGTCACTGTTCCCATCGCCCTGCCTGAACTCTCCCAGAACGCTCTCTATACGGCTGCCTGGGGTTGGGACGGCGTGCTCGAGATGGCTTTCATCGTACTGGGTGCTACGGCTCTCGGCTATTTCCTCATCCCCTTCGCGATGAAGTATCTGCAGGCCACGACGGTCTCCATCTATACCAATCTGCAGCCCGTCGTCGCCTCCGTGATTGCTATCATCCTCGGACAGGACATCCTCACTTGGGACAAGCCCGTTGCGGGCATTCTCGTTCTCCTCAGCGCCTACATCGTCACCGTCGTCACCGCAAAGGAAAAATAGTATCACCCCGATGAGCGAAAAAAAGATGAAATATCTTCTGGCGTTGCTGCTGGCTATGTTTATTGCTCCGATGGCGCATGCGCAGGAGGATGATGAGGATATAGCCTATTCGCTCAATCTGACGGAGGTAACGGTGCTGGCCGACGGTATGACCTTCGAGGAATACCTGCTGAAACAGGTGCTTGCCAATGCCAAACCGCTCAAGAAGCGGGTCAAGACGCTGAAGTATAGTGTAACATGCCAGTTGGAGAAGGATATGGACCTGACGAAGTTTCCGCATCGTCGCACCATCACCTTCGCCGCCCGTCTGGCTGGCTACGGGCCCATCGTGTCTGCCCTCAGGGAACATAAGCACTTCGGCATCACGATGGCGGAAGATGTCGTCTATCACAACGGCAATACAAAAGCCTCGAATGCCCGGATGGTGGAGATGAAGCAGGAACTCACCGAGAAGCAGATAGCCTCGTTCCTAAAGCATGACGGCATGATGAGTGCAAACATTTACGACAAGTTCTACGAGAAGGTGCGCGAAAAGGCAAAGGAGCTGCAGAAGAAGCGCAGGAAGAAGGAAGAGACGGGGATGGAGTATGTAGGCAGCTATATCGTTGGCGACAGGACTTTCTATGTGGTGAAGTTGGATAACATGAGGGTACACATCGCCGATGGCTGTTGGCAGATATCACGCCTGAGCTATCATGAAGGGCAGAACGACATGAACTATGTGTTCAAGGAGATAAGGCCCGACCTCTTTGTTGCCAGTCGCGGAACGGCAAAGTTTTTCCTCGACAAAGCGAAATGGCCTAAGGGCTATATCTCGATGAAGATGGACTATAAATATTAAAATAGCGGTGGAGACGGGAAGTCACCACCGCTATTGTTATGAGGTATGAAATCAGTTGGCTGCTTCGAATTCCTCGAGGAAACGGGTATCGTTCTCTGAGAACATACGGAGGTCGCTGACGCGATATTTCAGGTTCGTGATGCGCTCGACACCCATGCCGAAGGCATAGCCAGAATACTCCTTGGAGTCGATGCCGCAGAGTTCGAGCACGTTGGGATCGACCATACCGCACCCCAGGATCTCCACCCAGCCTGTGTGCTTGCAGAAGCCGCAGCCTTCGCCGCCGCAGATGAAGCAGGAGATATCCATCTCGGCAGAGGGCTCCGTGAACGGGAAGTATGAGGGGCGCAGACGGATCTTCGTGTCTGGGCCGAACATCTCGCGGGCAAAGGAGAGGAGCACCTGCTTGAGGTCGGTGAACGATACGTTTTTGTCGATATACAGACCTTCCACCTGATGGAAGAAACAGTGGGCACGGGCGGTGATGGCCTCGTTGCGAAAGACGCGGCCCGGGCAGATGACGCGGATGGGAGCCGTGAGTTTGCCGTCTGCGGTGTGCATCTGTTCCATCACACGGGCCTGGACGCTGGAGGTGTGTGAACGCAGCAGGATATTCTTCGTGACATCGTTGGGATGCTGACTGACGAAGAAGGTGTCCTGCATGTCACGGGCAGGATGGTCGGCAGCGAAGTTCATCTTCGTGAAGATATGGTTGTCGTCCTCCACCTCAGGACCGTCGGCAAGAACGAATCCCATGCGGGAGAAGATGTCGATAATCTCGTTGGTGACGATAGTGAGCGGATGGCGAGTGCCGAGCTTTATGGGGTAGGGGGTGCGCGTCAGGTCGATGGCCTCTTCGCCCGTCTCCTGCGTGTCGCACTCCTCGCGCAGCTGGTTGATGCGCTCGGTAGCGAGTGTCTTCAGTTCGTTGATCTTCATGCCGACGGTCTTTTTCTGGTCGGCAGCCACGTTGCGGAAGTCGTTCATCAGGGCCGTGATCTCACCCTTCTTGCTGAGGTATTTCAGTCGGAGCTGTTCTACTTCGTCAGCGTTCTTCGCACTCAAATCCTGCACTTCTTTCAGAAGTTGATCAATCTTATCAAGTATCATATTTGTGTTAAAATTGCAATTTTGCGTGCAAAGGTACAAAAAAAATCGGTAATTAAGAATGAAGAATGAAGAATTCTTTGTAACTTTGCCGAAATTTTGAGAGAATAGTGGAGTAAAAGTTACAACTTCAGCTGATGAGAAGGTGTTTTTTTGCGCTTAGCGCAGTAATGCTGCTGATGTTCTCGTGTACGGGAAAGAAGGCAGGCCAGGCGGACGAGATGCCCACAGATACAGTGGCAGACTCGTCGGAGGTGACGGCTACAGACACGATGGAGCTGCTGATCACCGAGACACCGATGCCTCGTGCGGCTGACGCAATGTTCGACGACTTTATCTTCAATTTCGTGGCCAACAAGAAGTTGCAGAAGGAACGCATCGTGTTCCCGTTGCGCACGACTGAGGGCGGCAAGACCACAACGACAGAGAAGGCAAAGTGGAAGATGGAGCGTCTCTTCATGCGGCAAGGCTATTACACGCTGCTCTTCGACGATGAGGAGCAGATGTCGCACGTGAAGGACACTGCCGTCAGCGAAGCCGTCGTGGAGAAGATACAGCTGAAGAAAAACCGGGTGGTGAACTACCGGTTCCTGCGCGTCAAGGGCGCCTGGATGATGACAGGCATCGACGTGACGCCTATCTCTGAGAATGCCAATGCCTCGTTTCTCCATTTCTATCAGAAATTCGTCAATGACAGCGTGTTCCAACAGGGGAGCATCAATGAGACGGTGCAGTTCGTCGGACCAGATCCTGATGACGACTTTGCCACGATGGAAGGCGTGATCACACCCGACACATGGGAGGCCTTTGCGCCTGCGTTGCCAGTAAAGGTGCTTTACAATATCGTCTATGGCAAGCCCAGAGCTGCCGGCAATGAGATGATCTTCCTGATGAAAGGCGTGGCCAACGGCCTGGAGCTGGAGCTGCGCTTCAAGAAAGTGGGCGGCAAGTGGCTGCTGATGAAAATGACAACGTGATACGAACCGATTAATTAAGGGACAGGACATTGAAGGATATTCGCAACTATAGTCTGAAAGCTCATAACACATTTGGCATCGACGCCAAGTGCGGTCGCTTCCTCGAGTATGAGACCGTCGAAGAGGCGCAGGAAGCGGCAACGATCCTGCGTGAGTCGGCAGTACCTTATATTATAATAGGTGGCGGCAGCAATCTGCTGCTGACAAAGGACTTCGAGGGCATCGTGGTGCATTCAGCCATCAAGGGCATCGCCTTTGAGGCCAACCGGATGTGCTGCGGTAGCGGCGAGACGTGGGATGACGTCGTGGATAAGAGTCTGGCGAACGGTCTCTATGGCCTGGAGAACCTCTCGCTTATTCCCGGCGATGTAGGTGCGAGTGCCGTTCAGAATATTGGCGCCTATGGTGTCGAGGTGCAGTCTTTTGTCCACAAAGTCTATGCGGTGGAGATCGCTACGGGCAAGACAACGGTCATTGGCAGCGAACAATGTGAATATGGCTATCGCGACAGTCGTTTCAAGCACGACTGGAAGAATCGCTACCTCATCACGGCTGTTGAATATGAGCTTCTCAGCACATTTGCGCCTCGCCTGGTCTATGGCAATATCTGTTCGGAACTCGAACGAAAGGGCATCAGCCAGCCGACGGCAATGCAGGTGAGAGAAACTATCATCGATATCCGAAATGCGAAGTTGCCCGATCCGAAGGTGACGGGCAATGCGGGCAGTTTCTTCATGAATCCGGTCGTGAGCCGTGAGAAGTATGAGCAACTCGCTGCCCAGTATGAGGGTATGCCTCACTACGATGTGGATGATGCGCACGTGAAGATTCCTGCAGGCTGGATGATAGACCAGTGTGGCTGGAAAGGCAAGTCGCTGGGACGTGCAGGCGTTCACGACAAGCAGGCGCTGGTGCTCGTGAACCGGGGTGGCGCAACGGGGGCTGAGATCGTGGCGCTCTGCGATGCCATCCGCAACGACGTGAAGGCAAGGTTTGGTATAGACATCTATCCGGAGGTGAATATTGTTTAGGGTTTATTGTTTACAGTTTAGAGTTTAGAGTTTAGAGTTTACAGTTTAGAGTTTACAGTTTATTGTTTAGAGTTTACAGTTTACAGTTTAGAGTTTACAGTTTACAGTTTAGAGTTTACAGTTTATAGTTTATTGTTTAGAGTTTATAGTTTATAGTGAAACTGACTTTTTTAGGAACGGGGACCTCGTGCGGCGTGCCGGTTATCGGCTGCCAGTGTGTGGTGTGCCAGAGTGCCGACCCTAAGGACAAACGTACCCGTTGTTCGGCGCTGGTGGAGACGGAGACGACGCGTCTGCTGATAGACTGCGGCCCAGATTTCCGCCAGCAGATCCTTCCACAGCCGTTCCGTAAGATAGACGGTATTCTGATTACCCATTCACATTACGACCACATGGGGGGAATGGATGATATCCGGCCCTATTGTCAGTTTGGAGAGATGAATGTCTATGCCGATCCCCTCGCACGCATGGCGATGCTCGAGATGTTGCCTTACTGTTTTGCGGAGCACCGTTATCCGGGTGTGCCGGCCATCGGCCTTCACGAGATCCATGCCCACGAGCCCTTGCATATCGGCGACCTTGACATCATGCCGATAGAGGTGATGCATGGCAAGTTGCCGATACTGGGTTATCGTATTGGCAAACTGACGTATATCACTGATATGAAAACTATCGATGAGGGTGAATTCCCCTACCTGGAGGGCACAGAACTGTTAGTTGTCAACGCCCTGCGCTTTGACAAGCCTCACCACTCTCACCAGCTTGTCGATGACGCCGTCAGGTTTGCACGCAGGGTAGGGGCTCGGCAGACGTTCCTGATACACGTCTGTCATGATATCGGTCTTCATGAAAAGGTGAATCGGATGCTTCCTGAGGATATTCAGCTCGCCTACGACGGGCAGGAAGTCATCATCTGATCCTTATTTCTTTTTCTTCTTCCCCTTGCCCAATCCGAAGAGAGAACCGTAGTTCTTCATGAGCTTTCTGACGAGCATGAAAGTGTCGAAGGCTACGATACCGTTGGTTACCAGACCTGCGATATAGTCAGTCTTGGTGTTGTTCTCACGCTTTAGGAACACTTGGTTCCAAAGGGTTGAGAACTTGGTGTTGTCCTGCTGAAGTTCATTCAGCAATTCATCTTTGCGCTGACGGATTTCATCCAGCGTACGGTATTCTCTGACAGGTTTCTTTACAGGTAGCATGGGCATGAGGGGTTATTTGCTGAGCAGCAGTGTGGCGAGGAAGTGCACGAGAGGCTTCTCAATCCAAGGCTTGCGGAAATAGGATATAACCAGGAAGAGGAGCAGATGGATAACTGCCACAATGGCAAAGGCCGTTGCTGTGCCGGTGAAGTTTGCCAGCCAATAGGCAAAGGCGAAGGAGAAGAACATCAGCACGGCGATGATGATAAAGAAAAAGAAGATTGCCAAGGCGGCCGCCGTCAGCAGGCGAACCACCTTGTCAACCACATCGAGCTTAACGTATTCCGTCTGAAGCCCGAGGTAATGTTTCAGCACCTCAATCAGTTGAGCAATCGTCTCAACGTTCTTGTCGCTTGAAAGCATTTCTGCGTTCTGTCTTTAGCGGTTATTCCTCCACGGTAGCGTCCTGGATGTCATCAACCAGGTCAACCACTTCCTTGCGGCTGAGCTTGACGTTGTGTTTCTTCAGGAAATCCTCCACTGCATCAGTAATCTTCACGCGGGTGTCCTGTCCCTTTTCTGGAGCAATGAGGATGCCCAGAGCTGCGCCGGCGATAGCACCGCCAAGGAATGCGCCAATGTAACCTAAACTCTTCATAATTCTAATTATTTTTAATTGTTCGTAACGATTTGTTTTGCAAATATACGAAATTTTTCATTCAAAGCGCAAAAAAGAGCCAATTTTTTTGTGAAAAAGTTACGTTTTCCCCGATTTAACAAACTTTATGTGCCAAATTCGCTTGTATTTCCCCGATATTTTGTAATTTCGCACCAAATTTATTGAATAACAGTTTTATTAAATACAAAGGCAAATGAAAAAGTACACCCTTTTTTGCGTAGGTTTGTGCGCAGCAATGGCTTTCACAAGCTGTAAGTCAAGTGAGAGTGCCTATAAGAAGGCATATGAGAAGGCAAAGCAGTATGACACCGCAACGGCTCAGGCCCAGGCTCCTGCTACAGACAATGCAGCTGTGGTAGCTCCTGTTGAGGCTAGACCGGCTACAGAGACTCGCGTCGTTGACAATCTGGACAATGTTTCAGTCCGTCAGGAGAGCGTCCTGCTGGTTAGCGGTACCGGTCTGAAGGCATTCAGTGTGGTGGTTGGCTCATTTGGTCTGATCTCCAATGCCGAGGGACTGCAGCAGCGTCTGAAGTCAGCTGGCTACGATGCACAGATCGTGAAGAATGAAGATAAGAATATGTATCGTGTGGTTGCCAGCACATTTGCTGGCAAGGCAGACGCTGTCTATAGCCGCGACCAGCTCCGTGCCACCTATCCCGATGCATGGTTGCTCTATAATGCTCGTTAATACTTCGGATTGGCGAGGATCTTATCAATAGATTACGGTAAGAAACGTACCGGACTGGCAGTCACCGACCCTCTGAAGATCATTGCAGGAGGGTTGGCGACTGTTTCTACATCGGAGTTGTTTGACTGGCTGAAGGGCTATCTTGCAAAGGAGCCTGTAGAGCGAATCATTATCGGGGAACCGAGACAGCCTAACGGACAGCCGAGTGAGAATCTTGGTCGCGTGCAGCAGTTTGTTGCCCGTTGGCGCAAGGCTGTGCCGGAGGTACCTATTGAGTACTATGACGAGCGCTTTACTTCCGTGCTGGCCCATCAGGCGATGCTCGACGGCGGTCTGAAGAAGAAGGCCCGGCAGGATAAGGGACTCGTCGATGAGATTTCTGCTACGATAATCTTACAGGACTATTTGGAATCGAAACGAAGATGATACTACCTATTTATATATATGGCCAGCCTGTGCTCCGCAAGGTGGCAGAAGACATCACTCCCGACTATCCGCAGCTGAAGGAGCTGATTGCGGATATGTGGGAGACACTGGCCGAATCCGACGGTATTGGCCTGGCTGCTCCGCAGATTGGCAAGGCCATCCGTCTGTCGGTCATCGACCTTGATGTGATTTCGGAAGACCTGCCCGAATATAAAGGCTTCCGCCAAGTGTTTATCAATCCCCATATCATTGAATACGACGAGTCGAAGACGGACACCTCAGAGGAAGGCTGTCTGTCGCTGCCGGCTATCCACGAGAAGGTGGTGCGCCCCACCCGTATCCATGTGGCCTGGGATGATGAACAGTTCCAGCACCACGACGAATGGATAGAGGGCTATCTGGCTCGCGTGATGCAACATGAGTTCGATCATCTTGACGGCAAGATGTTCATCGATCATATCTCTCCCCTGCGAAAGCAACTAATCAAGAGCAAGCTTCGTGCGCTGACGCTTGGGCGTTATCGTTGTGGCTACAAGACAAAGCCTGTCAGAAGATAAGAATGCGTCGCATTTTTTATCTGCTGGTCTTTTTGCCTTTTGTCGGATTTGCCCAGTTCAATACCGACCGTCTGGTGATGATAGGGCGCTCAGCGCTCTATTATGAGGACTACGTGTTGTCCATTCAGTATTTCAATCAGGCCATCAGTCAGAAGCCTTGGCTCTATGAGCCGTGGTTCTTCCGCGGTGTGGCGAAATTCTATCTTGAGGATTATCGTGGTGCAGAGAACGACTGCTCAGAGGCAATAGAGCGCAATCCCTATGTCGTTGGTGCCTATGAGCTCCGTGGCCTCTGCCGCATCAATCAGAAGAAGTATGCTGATGCAGTCAAGGACTACGACCGTGCGTTGCGCTATGATCCGGCGAATCAGAGTCTTTGGCACAACCGCATCCTCTGTCTGATACAGGAGAAGAATTTTGACCGCGCACTCGCTGAGATCGACACGATGACCACCCACTGGTCCAAATATGCGCGAGCCTATGCCATGCAGGCAGAAATCTATCTTCTGCAGAAAGACACGACGCAGGCGGTGGGGGCTCTCAGCAAGAGTCTTGAACTTGATCCCTATGATGGCGGGATATGGGCTGAGCGGGCAGTCATCAGCCTGGCCCGTCATGAATGGAAAGATGGTGAGGAGTTCCTTACCAAGAGTATTCACCTGCAGCCCAAGCATCCTGGCAATTATATAAATCGTGCCCTCGCACGCTATAATCAGAACAACCTCAGAGGCGCGATGGCGGACTATGATACAGCCCTCGACCTCGATCCGAATAACTTCCTGGGACATTACAACCGGGGACTGTTGCGAGCCCAGGTGGGTGATGACAATCGCGGTATTGAAGACTTCGACTTCGTGCTGAAGCTGGAGCCAGACAACCTGATGGCTCTGTTTAACCGCGCCTTGCTGCTGGAGCAGACGGGCAACCTCAGGGCTGCCATTCGTGACTATTCGAAGGTTATCGAGGAATATCCGAATTTCTGGTTCGGACTCCAGCACCGTGCCTCGTGCTATCGGCGGCTCGGTAACACGAAACAGGCGGAACTCGACGAGTTCCGTATCCTGAAGGCCCAGATGGACAAACGCTACGGCCACCAGCCCCGTCTCTCAAAGAAACAGATGCGAAAGCGCAGTGATGAAGACCTGGAGAAATACAACCAGATTGTCGTAGCCGACGAGCAGGAGGTGGAGCACGAGTACAAGAGTGACTACCGCGGACGCGTGCAGAACCGTAAGGCGGAACTGAACTATCAGCCAATGTATGGTCTCACCTTCAGTCGTCCGGGCAACGATGTGAAGCATGATTCTCCCTATGAGGATACCGTCGAGGATTTCAACCAGCGGTCAAGTGCACGTCCTCTCTATATTTCCTGCGACCAGACCAGACTCGGGGAGCATGTGATGAAACGGATCTTTACCTATATCGATTCTCTCAGTACGGCTATCGATGCATCGAAAAGCACTATTGACGTTAAGCCTCTGCTCTTCCTGCGAGCTGTTGCCTATAGTGCCATACAGAATTTTGAAAATGCCATAGATGATTTGGGAATCTATCTTCAGATTGACTCCACTTCATCGCTGGCCTACTGGCAGCGTGCCGTCTGTCAGGCAAAGGTCAATGAGTTCAATGCTTCGCAGGGCACTAATATAGAACTCCAGTCGGCTAACGTCTTGGGCGACCTCTCCGATGCCATTCAGCTTGCGCCGCGAAACGCATATCTCTACTATAATCGGGGAAATCTTTATGCCTTGCGTCAAGACTATCAGCGTGCCATCGATGACTATACGCATGCCATTGCACTCGAAGAGCATCTGGCCGAGGCTTATTACAATCGTGGACTCGTCCGTATCAAGGCAGGCAAGAAAGCAGATGGGATCGCAGACCTTAGCAAAGCTGGTGAACTGGGTCTCTATCAAGCATATAGTGTTATCAAGAAATATCAGAAATGATTAGTCTCCGACCGAAACTGATTGGCTTGATGATTGCCGGCAGCATGGCAGCTCAGGCAGATGACCGGCTGGCAGGAACCGTCATCGGCACGAAGGATGCCGTTGACTATTCTACCAATGCCCGCACGACGTCTGTCAACACGTGTGCCGATGCCTTTGATGGCAACCTGGACACCTTTTTCGCTTCCTATGACCGCAGTTATACTTGGGCTGGCCTTGATTTGGGCGAGCCGTATGTTATAACTCGCGTGGGGTGGTCACCGCGTAACGACGTACATGGACCAGCGCGCGTTGTACTGGGTGTCTTTGAAGGAGCAAACAGGGCCGATTTCATGGACGCGCTGCCGCTTTATATCATTGATGAGCAGGGTACTGTCGGTAAAATGTCGTATGCCGATGTCGCTTGTTCGAGAGGCTTCCGATACGTACGCTATGTGGGACCTTCCGATGCCCGCTGCAATATAGCAGAGCTGGAATTTTTTGGTCATGCGGGGGAAGGTGATGATTCGCAACTCTATCAACTTACCAATCTGCCGACGGTCAGCATCCATACGCTTAATGGAGAAATACCCTATGATAAGGTGCACCAGATAGTATCCCAGTTTACTATTGTCTCAGATGGGGGCAGGCAGATTCTTTCTGAGTCCGGAACCACGCGTGAGAGGGGAAACGCCTCGCGAAATTTCGACAAGAGACCCTATCGTATCAAGTTTGACGAGAAACAGCACGTGCTGGATGCCCCTGCTAAGGCCAAAAAGTGGACACTTATCAATAACTATGGCGACAAGACGCTCATGCGCAACTTACTCGCCTTCGAGTTGAGTAAGCTGCTGGAGATGCCCTATACGCCCTATGGAACTGCCGTAGATGTGTTGCTAAACGGAGAGTATAAGGGTTGTTATCAGCTCTGCGATCAAATAGGCATCAACAAGAACCGCGTCGCCATTACGGAGATGACGCCAAGAGACAACAGCGGTGATGCGCTCACTGGTGGCTATCTGATAGAGGTCGATGCTTATGCCAATCAGGAGAAATCATGGTTCACTTCGTATAAGGGAACCCCTGTTACGATTAAGTCGCCAGACGAGGATTCTATCACTGTCGAACAGCAGCAGTATATACAAAACCATTTCAATGCGATGGAGTTCGATGCCTCCCATTATCTTGACCGTAATACGTTCTTGAGGTATTTCCTCGTTGGAGAGATGTCGGGCAACACGGACACCTATTGGAGTGTCTATATGTATAAACAGCGGGGTGACGATATGATCTACACTGGTCCCGTGTGGGATTTCGACCTTGCTTTCGACAATGACCAGCGTACTTTCCCGGTCTGTAACAAGAGCGATTTCGTCTATCGCAGCGGAGGTAGTGTGGTAGGCAAAATGCTCGAGCTTGTAGATAACTTCGTGCTCCGTAATGAAGAATCGATGTCGCAGTTGCTCAACATCTGGGACAAAGCGCGCCAGTCTGGTCTGACAGAAGAGCATCTCGTATCCTGGATTGACAATATGGAACAGGAACTCGATGCTTCCCAGCGACTGAATTTCATGCGGTGGCCTATACTCACCCAGCGTGTGCATCAGAATCCGCCGACGTATGGCAGCTACAGGGCCGAGGTGGAGAACGTGCGTCGCTTTGTGAAGGAGCGTCTGCGCTGGATGGATCGTCGTCTCAACTACACCTACGTGCCCAGTGCCGTCAATGGTGTGTCCGTTGATCTCACGCAGCCCTATGACGTGTATTCTGTTTCCGGACAAGCGTGTGGACATAGCCTTAACGGCCTTCGTCCTGGCATCTATGTCATCCGTCAGGGGCAGGCATCTCGCAAGATTGTTGTACATTAAGGCAGTTTTTTGACAGAAAAGCTTGTTTTTACAAAAGAAAATCGTAACTTTGCAGGCAATTTCAAAATCAAACATATATTGTAGATATGATTAACATTACTTTTCCAGACGGATCTGTTCGTTCGTATGAGCAGGGCGTGACTGGCTATCAGATTGCAGAGAGCATCTCACCGGCTCTTGCGCGCAGCGTACTCTGCTGTGGAGTTAACGGCGAGACCGTGGAGCTGAACCGTCCTATCAA